>Ga0335395_10000094_pt1 | contig 59459 bp, 63 predicted proteins | sample MAT02_FD_205744 | JGI IMG/M metagenome (GOLD analysis project Ga0335395, IMG submission 205744) | Freshwater microbial communities from Lake Fryxell liftoff mats and glacier meltwater in Antarctica - MAT-02 (spades assembly) (version 2) ... | reverse complement strand
TGCTCAGCAGGCTTTTTGGCGCTTGAGGATTTGGCTCTCATCTTCGTTCCTTCGTCACTACAACGAGAGCCAAATCCACCTCAAAATCACAACCTCAAATCTGAGCCATAGGTGCTGACGGGGAACACGCACCGACAGTCCGCCGCCCAAAGGCCTGCAATGCGGCAGCCGCTGAAGGTCGCTTATGGTTCTTGCCACGGGTGTGCAGAATATCATGGTCTACGCTGCTGGCTGCGGTTAGCGTGTGCAAACGTGGGCAGACCTGTTGGCAACGGAGCGGGCAACAAGTGTGGAGAATGCCGGGGGGGACGCCGGCGACGATTCCGGCGGCGATTCCGGCGCACAAGTCGGCGCGCAAGTCGGGACTGGGTCCATGGCTGCGTCTGCCTTGAGGCTTTCGCTATTCGGCTCCGTCTGGCTTTGGGATGCCGGTGGGTGCGAGATCGTGATTGCCAATCGCCGCGCCCGCGCCCTGCTGGCGATATTGGCGCTGGAGCCGGACCGGCAGTTGACCCGCGAGCAGGTCAGCAAGCGGCTCTGGCCCGGACGGTTCGAGGCGCAGGCCCGCGCCAGTCTTCGGCAATGTCTGCTTGATCTAAAAAAGCTGCTGGAGCCGCTGGGGGCGCTTTCGCTTGCCGTCACCCGCGACCGGATCGGCGTTCTGGCGCAGACCGACTGTACCGATCTGGACGAGCTGGAGCAAGTGCTTGCCGACGGTCGCCACGACGATGCGACACGTCTTCTTGTGCGGATCGGTGCGAAGCCGCTTCTGGGCGATTGCAGCTTTGGCGAACCCTTTGCCGACTGGATCGCCTCGCGGCGGCTGCAGGTCGAGCAGCGGGCGCAATCTTTGGTGAAGGGCGCTCTGGCCGATCTGGAACAGCGTGTTCTCTACGGCGGAACGCCGCAAGCGGGACCGCGCGCCGACCGATAGGTCGAACTCGATGAGTTTTCTTCATCGAGTGTTGGTCTTAGAGCATGTTCCGATCAGGTGGAATCACCTGCTTCGGAAACCCATGCGGAAAAACAAGGAGATAGAGCGGCCGTTCTGATGCAGTCAGAACGAGACTCGCTCTAGCCGCGCTGTAAAATTATAACCGAACAAGCCGCTTCATCGAAGCCCATGACACCGCCGCCATTTTCAGCCAGTGCGTTGCGGGCACCAGTGACTTGCCGCGCTCCGGCCTCGCCGCGAAGTTGCAAGACAAGTTCGTCGATCATCGAAAGCCCGGTTGCGCCCACCGGGTGACCTTTGCTCACAAGGCCCCCCGAAAGATTTATGGGTATCGTGCCGCCCAACGCAGTTGCGCCGCTTTCTGCCAGCCTGCCGCCTTCGCCAATACCGCAAAAGCCCAGCATTTCCGATTGGTAGAGCTCGCAAAAAGAGGACGCGTCGTGCACTTCGGCCAGGTCGATGTCCGCAGGCGTCAGTCCGGCTGCTTGGTAGGCCCGCTCCGCCGCTAGTTTGGAGAGGCCCGGCTCGTCCAGCCTGCGATACTTGCCAGCAGTCATCGTGCTCGCGGCAATTCGCACGGCGCGCGACCGAACCGCAGCAGGCTGGCGCGCCAGCCAAGCCTCTGAGCAAACCAGCGCCGCTGCAGCACCGTCGCCGATTGGAGCACACATCGCACGGGTGAGCGGCCAACTCACCGTGCGGTCGGCGAGCACCTCGTCAGCAGTCAGTGCGAAGCGATATTGCGCTTTGGGATTGTGGATCGAAGCCGTGTGGTTCTTGGCGCAGGCAATAGCAATCTGGCGCTCAGTAGTGCCATGGGCACGCATGTGCCAAGCAGCCTGCATGGCATAGGTGTCCATGAAGATCGTGCGCCCCGGTCCCGGTTCAAAGGGCTTGCCGGCCGCCGCGCCGGCTTCGACATAGTAGGAAAGCCACTCTTCGCGGTCATATTGGTCGATCCCGCCGTTAAAAATTTGCATCGTTTTTTCGGGTGCTGCAGGCGAAAAAGTCTTTTCTACGCCGATGGCGATGCTGAGGTCTGTCTGGCCACTCAGTATATCCTTCCAAGCGCCGTGCAGCGCAATGGAGGCTGTGGCGCAGCCGCCCTCAACATTGATGATCGGCACACGCTCTGGGAACAGTCCTTCGCGCACGAGGGGCGAGAGGCAGACTTGGCCACGGATACTGCCTTGGCCATCGGTCCACATGCCGCAATTGCCAAACCAGGCCATGCCGATGTCATCGCCTTTGGCCAGCCCTGCATCAGCGAGAACGCCAATATAGACTTCACGCGTCAAGTCCTTGTGGGTGCGGCTGGGGAACTTACCGTAGCTGCTGGAATAGCTACCGACGATATAGACTTCTGTCACTACTGCTATTCCCGCCAAACGGCACGCAGTTCACGCTTCAGGACCTTGCCCAGCGCATTGCGCGGAAATTCGTCGCGGAATTCTATTGCCGACAGCCGCTGGGTGCGTGACAGCCGGGCATTAGCCCATGCCAGCAGTGCCGCCGCGTCTGGCGCACAACCCTTGCCTGCGCGCGGTATTACGAGCGCAATTGGCGTTTCGCCCCATTTGGCGTGCGGGATGCCTATAACGGTCACATCCTGCACGTCAGGATGCTCGCCAATCACTGCTTCCAGATCGGCCGGGAAGATGTTGAAGCCGCCAGACAAAATCATGTCCTTCTTGCGGTCGACGACGTGGAGGAAGCCTTCCTCATCAACAAAGCCAATATCTCCGCTACGCAGGAAGGTATGGCCCGCAGAATCGCTCCAAAGTATCGCGGCATCAAGATCCGGACGGTTATGATAGCCCGCCATAACACCCATGCCGGTGCCGACGATTTCTCCGACTTCGCCGCGCGCACATTCCTTATCGTCACTCCCGATGATGCGCAGATCAAAGCCGATCACCGGGCGCCCGACGGCGCCGGGCCGTGCTGGATTATCTCTAGGCTTGCGCATGGTCGCAAAGCCTTCGCTGAAGCCGTAAAGCTCGTAAACATTCGGTGTTATACGGGCGATGACTGCGTCGCGCGTGTCCAGTCTGAGCGGTGAGCCGGCGGAGAGCAGGCCGTTTAGGCTGGACATGTCGTGTTTACCGCACGCTGGGTCCTCAAGCGTCACGATGCACTGTGTCGGCACCATAAAGGCATGCGTGACCTGATGCTTCTCGATGAGCGTCAGCGCGCCAGCAGCGCTGAATTGCTCCATAATGACCACCGTGCCACCCATAAGGAGCGGCGGCAGCACCATGAACATGGTACCGTTGGAATAGAGCGGTGTGGTAACCAGCGCGACGGTGTCAGGCGACATGCCAAGCTCGAGCGCAATGGACCAGGCGAAATGCGTGCGCGCGCCATGACTTTGCACGATTCCCTTGGGCAGGCCGGTCGTGCCGGAGCTGTAGATGATGTTGAAGCGATCCTCCGGCCAGCTGCGTACGCCTGGATCGGTATTGGGGGTGTCAGCGAGCAGGGCCTCGCCATCGACCCAGCCTTCGCCTTGAAAACCGATGGCGATGCGCCGAACGCTGGCGGGAAGCTCAGCGCCCTCAACGAGCGCCCGGTTGCCAGCGGAAACAAACACCATCTCGGCAGCACTGTCGGCCAGCATCGTGGCCACCTGCGCCGGGGTGAGCAGGCCGCTCACCGGCACCATGCAGGCGCCAGCCTTTACGATCCCGAACATCACCTCGAGCATTTCGAGCGAGTTGGTCATAAGTAGCGCCACCGGCACATCAGGCCCCGCACCGAGCGCCAGCAGCGCGTTTGCCACCTTGCTGGTGCCTTTGTCGAATTCTTCCCAACTCAGCTGGCGCTCACCGCAGATCGCAGCTGTTCTGCCGGGCGCGAAGCGGGCATGGGTATTCCAGATCGTCGCGAGGCTGGTTGGCTGCGTTTTGATCATATCTGGGAACCACCGCTATCGGCGCTAATCCTAGTCAGAATCCGCCTTGAAACGCCCCGCATCATCCGGTCACCATAAACATCTCGTGAACGCCTCGCATGGTGAGTGTGTCCATATATTCTACCGTATCGGTTGCCATGGCGACATTGGGGAAGCGCGCAAACAAACGGCTCACTGCAATGCGCGCCTCCGACCTGGCAAGCGGAGCACCGAGGCAGAAGTGAATGCCATGGTTGAAGGTCAGGTGCCGGTTCGGTGTCCGGCCGATGTCGAAACGATCGGGTTCTTCGAAAATCTCGGGGTCGTGGTTGGCTGCATTGACCATGGCAAAAACCCGGTCGCCCTTACGCAAGGCCTTACCGCGCAGCTCGAAAGGCGCCTTTACCACCCTCACTAACGCACCGGTTGGCCCTTCGTAACGCAGCATCTCCTCCACTGCGCTTGCAACAAGCGTCGGGTCGGCTGCGAGGCGAGCCTTTTGGTCCGGGTTATCTAGCAGAGCACGAATACCGTTGCCGATAAGGTTGGTCGTGGTCTCATGCCCGGCAAAAAGAAACAATATGCACGAGCCGATAACCTCATCCTCGCTGATCTGCCCATTTTTTTGCAGCATCGCAAAGTGCGAGATAACGTCTTCACCGGGATTGCGATGTCGTTCGGTGGCGGCTGCGCGAAAATAATCGGCCATCGCCACGATCCCTGTCCGCCCCATCTCGTATTTTTCAGAAGACGCTGTTGCATTGCCAAGGAATGGCTGCAGGAGCATCGACCAGTTCCGAAGGATATCCATGTCGGCGCGCGGCACGCCGAGAAGATTCATGATGACACTTGCGGGTAGCGGGTTGGCGAACTCGCTGATGCACTCAAAACGGCCGTCACCGCGCGCCTCGATACGGTCCAGCAGACCGTCTGCAAGCTCGACAATGCCTTCTTCCAGACCTCGCATAACGCTGGGCGTCACGACCTTGTTCAGCAGGCTGCGCAGCCGCGTATGGTCGGGCGGATCCTTGAAGGCGACCCAGGTGTTCAAATAACGAATGAGGTCGCGAAGACGGTCCTGCTCGCCGCTCGGCTGGCTCTCGAAAAACGGCGTCAGTCGGTCCGACGAGATGCCGCTGTTCATCTGCACGGCCTTCACATCATCATACCTGGTCAGCACCCAGCCCTTCAGCAGCGGCGACCAGTGTACGGGGTCTTCGGCCTGTAATTTAAGCAGCGTTTTCAAAGGGTTCTGGATTACGTCGGGGGCACGAGGATCGTAGATCAGGGTATCACTCGGCATGTCGCGCTGGGCCTCCCGAAACCCTCTTAAAAATTATCATCGTCTTACTGACAAAGCAATCGCTTGTTTGATAGCTTCTGGCTCCGAATTTTGAAACAGGAGAAGGGCTCTTTCCTGCCTATTACGATCACTATCTCCCTAAGTATTTTTGACCTGTCAACGCCGGTCGGCGATCGCTTTGGCCGGGATGCGGAGGCGTAGCCGACCCTGCAGCCACTCGCCCGCTGCGACGAGGCCGGCGAGCGGGCATGGGCCGCCGAATGGCTCGCGGCCATACTGGCGCGATGGCGCTCAGGGTACAAGGGCCAGAAAACTGCGGCCCTGAAACAGCATTGCTGGCCGCAATACTCTGCTGCACTGCGATATAACCAGTCCCCGGACAGATAATTTCGAACACAGGCCAGGCTTGTTGTCACATGAACCATTCAAGGCCCAACGGAGTTTGACAATTGCGGCCGGAGACGGGCTTGGAGAGCAGGCCGCATTGGCCTAGGCAGTTGGGCTTCTCTTGATAAGGGCTTGAAGATGGTTTCGGAAATCCTGTCGCTCGACGTGGGGAGCAAGGAGAGGGCCGGCCGGCCGGGTGACTGGCACGGCCTCAGGATCGCCGTGCTGCTGCCCTGCTACAATGAGGAGGCCGCCATTGCCCAGACGGTCGCCGGCTTTCGCGAGGCTCTGCCGACGGCAACCATCTACGTGTATGACAACAATAGCCGGGATCGGACGAAGGCGGTCGCAGCTGCAGCGGGCGCGGTTGTCCGCACCGAGCGGCAGCAAGGCAAGGGCGCCGTCGTGCGCAGGATGTTCGCCGACATCGATGCCGATGTCTATGTGATGGCCGATGGAGACGCGACCTACGAGGCTGGCGCTGCCGAACGGATGATCCGCCAGTTGGTGGACGAGCAGCAGGACATGGTGGTCGGCGCACGGGTGAGCGAAATCGACGCCGCCTATCGGCGCGGCCACCAGTTCGGGAACCGGATGCTCACGGGACTGCTCACCGGGATGTTCGGACGGTCCTTCACCGACATCCTTACCGGCTACCGAGTATTCTCGCGGCGGTTCGTGAAATCCTTCCCGGTTCTCACGCGCGGCTTCGAAATCGAGACGGAGATCAGCGTGCACGCGCTCGAACTCGACATGCCGACCGCCGAAGTGCCGACCGCCTATGCAGCCCGCCCCGAAGGGTCCGAATCGAAGCTCTCCACCTATCGGGACGGCTGGCGCATCCTGAACACGATGATTCGTCTGTACCGCTTCGAGCGGCCGATCATCTTCTTCGGCGCGATCGCCGTCGTGCTCGCGGTGGTCGCCATCGTGCTGGCCATTCCGATCGTCCTAACCTTTGTCCAAACCGGCCTCGTCCCGCGCTTCCCCACTGCAATCCTCGCCACCGGCCTGATGATCCTCGCCACATTGCTCGCAACCGCAGGGCTCATCCTCGATACGGTCACCCGAGGTCGGCGCGAACTGAAACGGCTAATCTACCTGCAATATCCAGCACCCTCAGACCGCACGCATGGATGACATGCCGGGGCGTCCGCACAAGTTGCCCGTCTGGATCGGACAGGCCGTTCGCTTCGCCGTTGTCGGCGGCTCGGCGGCCGGGGTGGATTTTTGCGTCCTGTGGATCGGCATGACGCTGGGGCTCTCGCCGCAGCTCGCCCGTGTTCCGGCCGTGGCGGTCGCCATGTGCTTCACCTGGTGGTTCAACCGGAAGCTGACCTTCAAGACGGAACGGGCGCCAAGCTGGAAGGAGTTCGGCCACTATATCAGCGTCGCTATGGCGGGGATCCTGCTGAACCTCTCCATCTACTGGATCGCGCTGTGGGCCGGCGCGCCTGTCTGGCTGGCCTTCGTGCTGGGCACGGGCATTACCGCCGTCTTCAGCTTCCTGCGCTACAAGGTGATCCTCGGGCATGGCTGATGCAAGAACCTTTCCCGCGCGTGTCGGGGAACTGGCGCGACGCCATGAAGCGCGGCTGCTCGTGCTCCTTCTGGGCATCGGGTTCGTGGGTCGCCTCGCATGGCTTTTCCTGAACACCGAAGAACGGTTGCGCGCGCACAGGTCCGAGATGTGGCATGTGGCGGCGCACTGGGCCAAGACCGGCGTGATGGCCGATGCCTATGGCGAAGGCAGCGGCATCAGCAGCCATGTCGGACCGGTGAACATCGTGATCGCCGGCACGCTCTACCGGATTTTCGGGATAGATACTCCGGCGGCCGAATTTGCACTGTCTGCGATTGCAGCGGCTGTCACAATTGCCTTGTTCTGGTTCCTCTACAAGGCGGCTGGCGAGCTGGGGATCGCAACGGCGCCCCGGCTGGCGGCGTTGGCAACGCTGGCGATCCTCCCCCTCAACTTCTACCTGGAAATCGTCGATTTCCGAATTCGCGAGGGCGCGCTTGGCGCCATGCTTGCGGCAGCGATGCTGTGGTGGCTGCTGGTGATGGACAGGCAGGGCAGGCCAGGCTGGCGGACAATCGCCGGCTTCGCGCTGCTGGGCGGCTTTGCTTTCCTGATTAACCCGGGCGTTGCGCTGGGCGGGTATGCAGGGCTCGGCTTCGTCATCCTGCGCCATGTGCCATGGACTGGCTGGCCCCTCACCGCGGCGGTCCTGCTGGCCGGGTTCCTTGCCATCAACGGCGCATGGATCATTCGCAACTTCGAGGTCTATGACAGGTTCATGCCGTCACGCGGAAACTTCGGTCTGGAGCTATCGACCGCGAACCACCCCGCAGCCGTCAATCCGGCCGACCCGCGCTCGGTCTTTCAGGCCCGCATGCGCGAAGTGCACCCCTTTTTCTCGGACGAAGCCTACACCCGCTTCAAAGCCTATCCGCGCGACGTCGACTATTTCGATTCGCTGGGTGACGAGACCAGGGCCTGGATCGCAGCCAATCCGGGGGATTTCGCAACGCTGACGGTGCGCCATGTGAAAGAGCTGTGGTTCCCGCCCATCTGGCTCTACAACCTCTATTCACAGGCACAGCCCGACACCACCGACCGCATCAAACAGGCCTGGGCCTGGGGCTTTGCGGCTTTCGCCCTTCTGGGGCTTGTCGCCGGGCTTGTCGCGGCACCGCGCCGGTATCTTTTCGTGGTGCTGGGTATGCTCCCCACCGTCATGCTATACAGCCTCGTCCAGCCTACGTCGCGTTATCGCTATCTCCTGCTGGGCGTCATCACCTATCTCGCGTTCGGCTTTGCGTGGCGCCTGCTGGAACGGGCGTGGCCGGGCCACCGGGCCGGCCCCTTTTCTTCGCCGCCGGGCTGAAGGCAACGCGGCTGGCAGGGCTTGCGCTTTCCGTCGCGCCCGGCGCGCCGTTGCCCGCGCCATCTTCCGGGTGGGGCGCATTACCGCCTGCCACAGCCGCTTGCGGCGGCGTAGAAGGCCGCATGCTGACCAGATGTGCCCTTCTTTCCGCCCTGCTGATCGCGCCATTGCCTGTGGTGGTGCATGCGATGCCCGCAGCAGTTTCCTGCCCTGCACCCGGCCAATGGATCGATGCATCCGGCCTGCCGGTATCCGCTGGCGATGCCCTGGCGCGGGCCGCCGGTGCGCAGACCGTGTTGCTTGGCGAAGAGCATGCCAGTGCGGCACATCATCTGTGGCAGCGAGACATGATAGAAGCGCTGGCGGCGAGCGGCCCGCTGGTGATCGGGCTGGAGCAGCTGTCCCGCGAGGCGCAGCCAGCCCTGGACCGGTGGGTGGCGGGCGCGACGGATGAAGCGCAATTTCTGGCGGAAAGCCGCTGGGCCGAGCTGTGGGGCCATGATTTTGCAGCCTACAGGCCGGTTTTCGCACTGGCGCGGGCGCGCGGCATCCCCATGCAGGCCCTGAACGTCGATAGAGCCTTTGTCCGCAAGGTGGGCCGGGAGGGCTTCGACAAGGCCGCCGCCGACGGCAAGGCACCCATCAGCCGCCCGGCCACAGCCGATCCGGCCTATGTCTTGCGGCTGGAAGCGGCATTCCGCCAGCATAAACGCGAAGCGAGCCCCGAAGCCCTGGCCCGCTTTGTGGATGCGCAGACCGTGTGGGACCGGGCGATGGCCGAGGCCATCGTGCGGGCCTTGCGAAACCAGCCGGGTGCCCGCGTTGCGGCCATCATGGGCTGGGGGCATGTGGCCCATGGGCATGGCGTTGCCCACCAGTTGAAAGACCTTGGTGCAACAGCAGTGCTGACCGCGATTCCGGTGGCCGGGGGCGCAAGCTGCGCGCCAGCAGCCGGAGCAGCGGACCTGCTGTTCGGCATTGATACCAAGGCTCGATGAGGAATTCTCATCGAGTTCGGCCTAGAGGCCGGCGCGCTATCGCGCTTGCGGCGTGCCGCCGTTTACGATGGTTTTTCATCTGCGGGGCGTGGTATCAGGGCATGGCCCGATCAGCCGGTATCAGCCGAATCGAAAAGCCCTGCGGAAAAGCAGGGAAACGGCGCGATCCGGGCTCGGCAGGCGGATGCCGCCGCTCGGACATCGCGCGTGTTTTTCCCGCTGTGGATGATATAGCAGCCAAGAGGGATTGCGCCTTTTTCGCATAGGACATAGGCTGTTGCGCGTCGGAGAGTCCGGCACCGTGAGTACGCCGATCACGCGCAGCACCGGCAGGGCAGTAGTATCACCTCAGCTTCCCCTCTTCGATCGATGAGCAGCCCCGAAACCGGCCAAGGCGGCAATGCACCAAAGGCGGAGCGATCGCCACTGCGGCGGCGCTGGTTGAGAACCCCTGGCCAGCAGCTGGCGGTGCTTGGGGTTGGATCGGTGGTGGCGATCGGGCTCATCATGGCGTTGCTATCCTGGGCATCGGGTGGCACGGGCGCTGCCGCAGGGGTGGACGCTGCAACTGGCGCCATCACGCTGGTGCTCGATACAGAGCCACCCCAGATGAACAGCAGCATCTCATCGGACGCCATCAGCGCGAGGGTCCTTGGGCACCTGATGGAAGGGTTGACCCGGCAGGATGCTCAGGGCGCGCTTGTCCCCGGGGTCGCCGAACGGTGGGAGATTACCGAAAAGGGGGCCACCTTCTGGCTGCGCGCGGATGCGCGATGGAGCGATGGCAAGCCCGTTACGGCGCATGATTTCGTGTTTGCATGGCGAAACACCGTGAACCCCCAAAGTGCTTCGGAATATGCCAACATCATGTTCGGGATCCGCAATGCTCAAGACATCAGTTCGGGCAAGTTGCCGATCACGGCGCTGGGCGCGACGGCGGTCAGCGATCGGGAACTGCGGATCGAATTCGCGCAGCCGGTACCCTATTTTGCGCGGTTGATGGCGTTCACGGTCTTCTATCCGATCCGCGAGGATTTCTACCGTTCGACGCAGGGGCGCTATGCATCGAGTGCCAACACGCTGCTGTACAACGGGGCCTATCGCATGGATATCTGGACCCATGGGGCGCAAATCCGCATGGTCAAGAACCAGCAATACTGGAACCGGGATATCATCAAGATCAACGTGATTGATTTTGCCTACTTCACGTCCGACAACAACACGATCATCAATCTGTTTCGCGACGGGAAGATCGCGATGGCCGAAATCGGCCAGGAGAATATCGAGCAGGCGCAATTGCAGGGTTGGAATATCAACAGTTTTTCCGAAGGCGCGCTGTTCTACGTTGAATTCAATCATCGGCCTGGCCGGATCACCGCCAACAAGAATTTTCGCAAGGCCATCCAGTACACGCTCGACTCTTCGGAAGAGGTCAACCAGGTGATCAAGATCCCGGGCTATCTGCCGGGCAAATCCCTGTTTCCTGTGTGGCTGGATGGTGTGGAAGGCAAATTTCGTACCGAATATCCCGTGCGCGAAGTGACGCCAGATCTGGAAAAGGCCCGCTATCATCTGGAGCTTGCCCGCAAGGAGCTTGGGCTCGAACGTTTTCCGCCCATCATGCTGTTGACGGGCGATACCCCTGTTTCCACCAGAGTTTCGGAATATTATCAGGAAACACTCAAGCAGTCGCTTGGGCTCGAAATCCGGATCGATGTGCAGATCTTCAAGCAGCGCCTTGCCAAGATGCTGGCGGGGGAGTTCGACATGGTCATGGCCGGCTGGTCGGCAGACTATGCCGACCCGCTGACCTTTGGCGACATGTTCCATAGCAGCAACGTCCAAAACCGCGGGCGCTACAAAAATCCCGAACTCGACCGACAGATCGATATTGCGCGGAGCTCTCTCAACGTGAAGGAGCGCATGGATGCGTTCGGCCGGATCCAGGATATCATCGTCGAGGATGTGGTGATCTTGCCTGAATATGAGCGCGGGCGTCTTTACGTCGTCGACCCCGCGCTGACGGGCATGGAGCGCAGGGTGACGGGTTTCGACCCGGACTTCACCTATGCGCGGATTGTCGAGAAGTGAGCAGCTAGCATGGGGCGCTATATCTTTACGCGGCTGCTTCAGGGCCTGGTGACCGTGTGGTTCATAGCCACGGCCACCTTTCTGGCGATGCATGCGGTGCCGGGAAATCCGCTGAGCGGGAACAAGGCGTTGACGCCTGAAATCCAGCGCAACCTCGAAGCGAAATACGGGCTCGATAAGCCGGTTTCGGAGCAATATCTGATCTATATGGGCAATCTCGCCCGTGGTGACCTCGGCATTTCCTTTACCCAGAAGAACCGGCAGGTGAACGACATCATCCGCGAACATTTCCCGGTTTCGGCAACACTGGGGATCATTGCGGTCGTTTTTGCGGCGCTGGGCGGGATTCTGTTTGGCGCGCTGACGGCACTGTACCGGAACAAATGGCCCGATACCGTGATCATGCTGCTGGTGATCGTGAGCATTTCCGTGCCCAGCTTTGTGATTGCCGCCTTCGCGCAGCTTGCACTGGTGCGGATCAACGACGCGCTTGGCTTTGCACTGCTTCCGGTGGCGGGCTGGGGCACTGTTTCCCACATGATCGTGCCGTCGCTGGTGCTGGGGCTGGGCACGATGGCCTATCTGACCCGGCTGATGCGCAGTTCGATGCTGGAGATCGTGAATTCGGACTATATCCGCACCGCCAATGCCAAGGGCCTTCCCGCATCGCGCATCTTTACAGGCCATCAGCTTCGCAATGCGATCCTGCCGGTTGTCACCGTGCTTGGTCCGGCTATTGCCGCCATCACGACGGGGGGGTTCGTCGTCGAGCTGGTGTTCGCCATCCCCGGCCTTGGCCGGTTTTTCGTCCAAGCCGTACAGCAGCTTGATTACACCGTGATCATGGGCACCACCGTGTTTTTCGGCGCGTTTCTGGTGCTGATGGTCATCATCGTGGACCTGCTTTACGGCTTCATCGATCCTCGGGTGCGGGTGAACTAGGCCATGTCTATCGAGCTGCGGCCTGATCCCGCCATGGTGCCCGGCGCCTTCGAGCCATTGCGGCGTGAAGCTACCGCTGCGAAGCTGACCCGCCCGTCGCTATCCTATTGGGAGGATGCCTGGATTCGTCTGAAGGCGAACCGGCGCGCGATGCTGTCCTTGTGGATCATCATCGGGATGCTGGCCTTTACCTTGTTCGGGCCGCTGGTGTGGCAAGTCGATCCGGCAGCGCAGGACGTGCAGCAGACCAGCAGTGCGCCCGGGGCGAACAGGTCGGCAATCATCGTTGCGCCTTATGTGCGCTGGGCCGCAGACCCGGCAGCGTCCACCGGCACCGGGCTTCGACTGGCCGCACCCGCAACGACGCAGCAGGTGCGCCTGGTGTGGCAGCCGGTCGCCGGAGCGGCCGACTATCGGATCTATCGCAATATCGTTCCGCCGCGCGACAACGGTGCGCTGGGGGTTCCGCTCGGGACCAGCGGATCGGCCGACCTCACCCGCTATGAAGACCGCATGCACCTTCTGGCCGGCACCAGCCACTATTCGGTGGTTCCGCTCGGTGGCGATGGGGCCGTGATGCCGGGCCGGCAGTCGCTCGTGGTGGAGGTTGCGCGCGCCATAACCCTGGCCGAGGCAAGCGACCGTGGCCTTGTCCCGCAAGGGAGCACGCTGACGGAAGGCGACGAGGTGCGCTATGCGCTGCATCCGCTGGGGACGGACTATCTTGGCCGGGACATGCTGGCGCGGCTGATGCAGGGCGCCCGGGTTTCGCTGTTCATCGGCATCGTCGCCCCGACGATCTTCGTGCTGTTCGGCGTGATCTATGGCAGCATGGCCGGATTTGTGGGGGGGCGGACCGACCAGCTGATGATGCGCTTTGCCGATTTCGTGATCGCCCTGCCGTTCCTGCTGTTCATGATCCTGTTCAAGATTGCGTTCGGGATCGGCCCGGGCGAAAGCGGCATCCTGCCGATGATCGTCGCGATGGTGATCCTGCTGTGGCCTGGCACTGCCCGGCTGGTGCGTGGCCAGATCCTGCAAGTGCGGGAGGAAGGCTATGTCAACGCAGCCCGTCTGCTGGGCGCCCGGACCAACTATCTGGTGCTGCGGCACATGATCCCCAACACGATGGGCGTGATCCTCGTGACACTCACTTTCGCCATTCCCAGCGCCATCTTCACCGAGGCGTTCCTGTCGTTCATCGGAATGGGGGTGGCACCGCCGACTGCATCGTGGGGCAGTATGAGCAACGACGGGATCAAAACCATGCTGGTGTCCCCGCATGAGCTGCTTTTGCCAGCGGTGATGATCAGCATCACCGTGCTGGCGTTCAATCTGCTGGGCGATGGCCTGCGCGACGCCCTCGATGCCAAGATGCGGTCGCGCGAATGACAGAGATCTTCGCTCCCCCGCTTCTCGACGTGAAGAACCTGGCTGTCGAGTTCGATACTTATGGCGGGACCGTAAAGGCGGTGCGCGGCGTGAGCTTTTCGGTGGAAGCCGGCAAGACGCTGGGCATCGTCGGGGAATCCGGCTGCGGAAAATCCGTGACTGTCCAGGCCCTGATGGGGCTGGTGCCGATGCCGCCGGGCCGTCTGACAGCGGGAACCGCAAGCTTGCGCGGACAGGATATTCTTGGCACGACCGAGATCGACGGACGGGATTTTCGCGGCAGCGAGATCGGCATGATTTTCCAGGACCCGATGACCTCGCTCAACCCGACCATGACGATCGGCCGACAAATTGCCGAGACGCTGGAGGTGCACCTTGGCTGGAGCCGAGAGCGATCCTTCGCCCGTGCCATCGAGCTTCTGGACCTGGCGCGTATTCCCGAAGCCGCTCAGCGAGCCCGGCAATATCCGTTCGAATTTTCAGGCGGCATGCTGCAGCGCGCGATGATCGCCATGGCGATCGCCTGCGAGCCCGCCATCCTGATCGCCGACGAGCCGACCACCGCACTCGATGTGACGATCCAGGCGCAGGTGCTCGATCTCATGTCCGCCATGCAGGCGCGCAACGGCACTGCCATCATTCTCATCACCCATGATCTGGGAGTCGTGGCCCGTATGGCAGATGCGGTCGCTGTCATGTATGCCGGCCAGATTGTCGAAATGGGCAGCGTGGACGATATCTTCTACCGGTCGGCCCACCCCTACACCGTGGGCCTGCGAGCCGCGATGCCGAGCAACGATAGCAGCGCGCGGCACCGCCTGCTGCCGATCAAAGGCAGCCCGCCTGATCTTTTCGCGCCTCCGGTCGGCTGCGCCTATGCTGCGCGTTGCCCGCATACGATGCGGATCTGCACAGAGGTGGAGCCACCTGCCTTCGTTACCGGGCCAGGTCATAGTGGGCGCTGCTGGCTGCACCATTCTTCCGTGGCCGGCGGTGGTGAAACCCTGCGCGCGATGCTGCCGGCGCTGCACGGCAAACGCGGAACAACTGCCCCGGCGGACCGGGAGGAACAGGCTTGAGCAGCATGACACCGCTCGTCGTCGTGGACCAGCTGAAAAAGTTCTTTCCGCTTTCCCGGGGCCGGCAGCTTCACGCTGTCGATGGCGTTTCATTGACGGTGCATGAGCGGGAGATTGTCGGCCTCGTCGGGGAATCCGGATCGGGAAAGTCCACGTTCGGCAAGGCCGTCGTCGGGCTCCATTCCAAAACCGCCGGGCAGGTTCGTTATCGCGGAGCGGCATTGCCGCAGACCTATTCGCCCGCCGATTTCCAGCGCAACGCCAAGACCATGCAGATGATCTTCCAGGATCCCTATTCCTCGCTCAACCCCCGCATGACTGTTGGCGAAATCGTCGGCGAAGGGCCGAAGCTGCACAGCGGACTTTCGAAGCAGGACATTCGCGACAGTGTGGCGATCTGGCTTAGCCGGGTCGGGCTGGAGCCCGACCATATGTCGCGATACCCGCATGAATTTTCCGGCGGGCAACGCCAGCGTATCGGGATTGCCCGCGCGCTGATCCTGGAACCGGAATTCGTCGTCTGCGACGAACCCATCTCGGCGCTGGATGTTTCGGTCCAGGCGCAGGTTGTGAACCTGCTTGAAGAGTTGCAGGCATCGATGGGGTTGTCGCTGCTGTTCATCGCGCATGATCTGTCGATGGTGCGGTATGTCAGCAACCGTATGGCCGTGATGTACCTTGGCGGGCTCGTTGAAATCGGCCCGTCGGCGGATGTCTTCTTCAACCCGGCACATCCTTACACGCGGATCCTGATCGCCTCCAATCCCGAGCCCGATCCGAACTATGAGCGCAAGCGGCAATCGACCACCATCACCGGTGAAATCCCGTCTCCGATCAATATCGGCCCGGGTTGTCGATTCGCCGGGCGCTGCCCGCAGGTGATGGACGTATGCCGGCACACGACCCCTGCCTTACTTCCTTTGCCGGCCAACCCGGACCGCCAGGTCGCCTGCCACCTGTTCGGCTAGAGCGAGTTTCGTTCTGATTGCATCAGACCGGCCGCTCTATTTCCTTATTTTTCCGCGTGGGTTTCCGATGCAGGTGGAATCACAGGCCTGTTTCCCGGTGGGCCGATATCAGAAAAACCCCAGTTCGCGAATTGCGATGTCCGCATCGTGATCGCGACCGAAGGCGACTATGCCGATCGCTGTGAGGCTGGCCGCTACCGGCACGGGGGCAAGCAGGGGCGTTGATGCCGTGAAGGCGCTGAACGGCAAACGCACCTCTTGCCAGCGTTCGGCAGCTTCGAATCCTGCTTGGTAATAGTGCGTTGGACGGATCGCCGCCGTTGTCCGCAGATGGACGAAATAGCGCTGGTCGTTGCCGCGAACGACAAGCCGGACACCGGTTATTCCATCGGGCAGCGGTTCGGTGACAGCCATGCGCATCTGGATGAAGCCGCCGTTGTTTGCGGTGCTGACCCGGCCTGTGAGCCGCGCGTGGGACTGCCCGGCTTCCTGCTGGAAGGCCAGCTGTCCGGTCGAGACGCCGCCCATCACGCTGTCTGCCACGAACCGCCAGCGGGTTTCGGGACCGTGTGCGAAGGTTTCCGTTTCCATGTCATCGACCTTTCCGCTTCATGGCGCGCTGATTGCGGCCACGATGTCAGCGCCGATGGAATCGCCGCTGCACCAGGCGGATTCCACGCGCGCACCAAGGCACCAGTCCCCGCCGAGGTACAAGGTACGATCGTTGCTGCACAAAAACGGCTGGCCCAGTGCAGTGGTCACACGGGCATGGCGCCATCGATGGGCAACCGCATGCAGCGCCGTATGCGCAGGCGCGCCGATCACCTCGGCCAACAGCGGCAGCATCCGGTCGGCGATCGCTGCGGGGTCCAGTTCGAGATGCCGGGTGCTCCAGTCGGTGCTGGCCTGCGCAACCCATGTTGTTGGTGCGCGCGCCCTTCCGGGTTTGCTACTGTCCTGGGCGATCCATGCCAGGGCGTGCTGTTTGCTGGAGCGGGCAATGAACGGGCGGGGGGCCTCGGGCGGAAATGCCGCCATCAGGGTCAGGCAGGGCGCCATGGCGACGCCAGCCAGCCGCCCATGGAAGGGGTGGGCTTTTCCGACCAGCCGCGCGGCCTGTGGGGCCGGGATCGCCAGGACAAGCCGCCGGGCCAGAATGCGCTGCGGCCCGGCTTCGAGGTCCCATCCCTGCGCACTTGGCCACAATGCCGTTATTTCGGTTCCCAGCCTGATATCGAGCCCTTCGGCCAGCGCACGCGGCAAGCTCGACATACCGGGGATGCCGACCAGATGTGGCTCCTCGCTTCCATCATCCCACAAGGCGGTGGCGTGGCAGGGGCCGTTCAGAGCGTCGGCAAAATTTCTGGTCCGGGCTGTAAAATATTGTGCGCCATGATCGAAGCGCAATTCACTGCCCGCCAGCTCCACCCTGCGGGTCGCCATGCGCCCGCCGATGCCGCGGCTCTTTTCAAGAATCACGGGCGCAAGGCCCGCGCCCGCCAGCCGTCGTGCACACGCCAGGCCGGCCATTCCGGCGCCCACGATCAGGATTTCTGTTTTCATAGTGCGCCGTTCTTGCTGCATTCGGGATCGAATGCCACGCAAAGGATTGCCGCATCCTCGCCAGCCCGAAGGGGGAAAGCCGCCAGTGCCCCCAATGGAAGGCTTTGCCCCTAAGCCCCGAGACGTGGCGGGCGCAGACCGGGGACGATGCGCACGAAGGATGCGCCATGGTACTATGCCTTGAGGAGCCGCTCGATTACCGCGCCTATTGTCGATCTGAACACCTGCGCTTCGGCTCCCGCCTCTATGCTGATTGCGGCGCGATCGAACATCGCCGCAACCAAGCTTGCCAGCACCGTGACCGACAGACCAGTGCCACCCGACTCGTTCATTGCGGCCTCCAGCCCTTCACGCAGCGTCCGCGCGGCGTGGGCTTCATCAAGCGCGCCTAATTCCGAGCCGCCAAGCACGACGGGACCTTCCACGAGAAGCAATCGCGTTCTGCCCTTGACGGCCATCGCATCCAGGTAAGCATCGCTTCCGGCCATCAGGGCGTCGTGCGGTGAAAGTCGTGGATCGGTTGATTCGATAGCCTCTGCGACCGCGCGAGCCTCGCGTTCGAGCACGGCCCTGAAGAGGGCGCGCTTGTCTGTGAAGTGGTGATAGAGCGCGCCGCGCGTGATGTTGGCGGCGGCAACGATCTGAGGCGTCGAGGTTGCGGCATAGCCCTTTTCGACGAAGAGAGCCCTGGCGGCCGAGATCAGTGCATCTTGCGTGGCGTCGCTCCGCTCGCGGTTGGATCGGGTTTGTGACCGTTCTTGCATACGTTCAGCCTGTATGTTAGTTGCATGACACATGCAGACTGTATGTTATCTTGCAAAGGATGAACAGCCATGAAGACCACCAGCTACTATCCCGTGATCATGACCCACGATGTCGAGGGGACGGCGGACTTTTACGCCAGGCATTTCGGCTTTGAATCCAAGTTTACCAGCGACTGGTACGTGCATCTTCAGTCGATTGACGACGGTTCGGTCAATCTTGCCATTCTGGATGGCCAGCACGAGACCGTGCCTGAACAGGCTCGTGGCGCGGTTTCTGGCCTGCTCCTGAACTTCGAAGTCGAGGATTGTGATGCGCTCTATGCGAAGGTTCGGGCGGCGGGTCTGCCGATCCTTAAGACCTTGCGGGACGAACCTTTCGGTCAGCGGCACTTCATCACGGCGGACCCGAACGGCGTTCTCATCGATATCATCAAGCCGATTCCGCCAAGCGGCGAGTATGTGGCGCAATATGAGGCCTCGGCTTTGCCGAAGGCTTATTGAGAAGCCGGCGCTTTCGGCGGGATTCATCGGAGCGTGGCTTCGGCGGCATCCGCCCAGCCATTTGCAGCATGACGCAGGAAGGGCGCGTGGCGGGCCACGACCGATGAAGATGAGCACTACGAATACGCCATAGTGCTGTAATCGTCCGCTAGCCGAACCGCTGCATTACGTAATCCGTGACCGACGCGCCGGACAATTCCGTCGTTGCGTTGCCACCGCGTACGAAGAACCGCTGCAAATTTCCGTCCTTGAGAAAGGCCTGTCAACGGCGGTCGGATTCCAGGGCGGAGTGGCGGTGTAAGAGCAGGCTACTTTCGTCGCGGCTCGGTTGTTTGCAAAAAGGCCCCGATCGGGGGCCTTTTTGTAAATCGGCGTCTGCGCCGAGTGTCAGGCTTGGGTAATTTGTCCGCTTCGCGTTCTCTTCGGTCCGCCGGTTTCGGGGTCGAGGGCTGTGGCCTGGTTTTGGTCCGCCCCGGCTTGGTTGGCGGTAGCGCGGCGGCGGCCGGCGGATTCCGTGAGGCGGTAGCTGTCACCGTTCATAGTGAGGATGCTGACGTGGTGGGTGAGCCGGTCCAGGAGCGCGCCTGTAAGCCGCTCTGACCCCAGCACCGACGTCCAGTCCTCGAACGGCAGGTTCGAGGTGACGATCGTCGAGCCGCGTTCGTAGCGCTGGGAGAAGGTCTCGAACAGCAGCTCGGCGCCGGTCGGCGACAACGGCACATAGCCGAGTTCGTCGATGATCAGCAGCTTGACCGACGCCAGGTCGCGCTGGAGCTTGAGCAGCCGTCGTTCGTCGCGGGCTTCGAGCAACTGGCTGACCAGCGCGGCGGCGGTGGTAAACGCCACCGTGAAGCCCTTCTGGCAAGCTGCCAGGCCCAGCGCGAGGGCAACAGGGTCTTGCCGGTGCCACTGTTGCCCAGCGCAATGATGTTCTCACGGCGCAGGATATATTCGCAACGGGCCAGTTCAATGACGAGCATCTTGTTCAGCCCGGGGATGGCGGCGAAGTCGAACGTATCGAAGCTCTTGACTGCCGGGAACCGCGCCGCACGGATGCGCCGCTCCACCGTGCGGCGCTCGCGGTCGATCAGTTCGAGCTCGATCAGCCGAAGCAGATAACGCGGATGATCGACGCCATCACGGGCGCATTCGCGGGCGACCTTGTCGTATTCGCGAAGCACCGTCGGCAGTTTTAGCTGCTTCAGGTGGTGGGCGAGCAACACCTGCGGCGTAACGGTCATCGTGCCCACCGGCGTCGTATCGAGCGTGGTATTGCCGGTCATGCCGCTATCTCCGGCACCAGCGCCGCATAGTCGGCAGCGCGCGTCATCTGGACCGACAGCCTTGGCAGATGCGGATAGGCCGTCAGATCAAGCCACACCGGCCGCCGCTCGGTACGCGCCAGCGCGATCAGCTTGACCACATCAAAGCTGATGGCGCCAAGATGGATGGCCTCGGTCACAGCATAGGTGACAACCTCCTTTGGCATCGCCTCAAGCAGCCGCAACACCTGGATGAACTCGCGCTTGCCCTTGTTGCCCATCTGCGCCTCCAGAAGATGGCGCAGATGCTGGAACACCTCCGGCAGGTTCCAGCCTTGCAAGGCGGCGGCCTGGTCAAGGGCGTTCGGCTTCATCTCGATCAGCGCCAGATCGCTTCAGATGGCCGCCTCGCAAGCGCGGCGGCAGGGCAGCGGATCGGCGACGAACGCGCCCTCGGCCCAGGAACGCGCATGCCGGGCAACTTCTTTGCCCGCGTGCAGGATCACGACTTCGTCGACAAAGCCCTTTACCACGACCTCCTGGAAGCCATAGCGCGTCGGCACCGAGTAATCATTGCAGCGATACCGGACCAACGTCGTCGACGACACGCGCGCGGCGCGCTTTTCGCAGGGCTCCAGCGGCACCGCCGGCAGATCACGCAGTACGGCTATGTCAGCCACCAACCGTTCGCCGATCGTCTCGGCATGGCGGCCGGCATGCTCATTCTGGCGCTGCCGGCACTGCGCCTCGAGCTGGGCATTGAGTTCATCAAAGCTCGCCGCCTCCGGGATCGGCTACCCAAGAAGTTCAACCGCGAGTACTTCACCAGCCCCTCGACCTTGCCGCCAAAATCAAACTGGGTCGTTCCCCTTGCCCGGGCGGCCAAAGCGATCGGCAAACAGGTAATGGCTGACCAGTTCGGTGAACGCCCGGGTGCGCTCGCGCTTGCCGTCGCCGCAGATCTTCGCCACCGCGATCGTGGTGTTGTCGTAAAGCAACGACAGCGGCACGCCGCCAAAGAACGCGAACGCCGCCACATGGCCGTCGAGGAACGCCGAGCCGAAGATGTCTTGGCGTCTCGCGCGGATACGCTTTCACAAAGCACGCATCCGACTGCGGCAGGTCCAGGCAGAAGAAGTGGATCTTCTGCCGCACACCGCCGATCACCGCGACCGCTTCGCCAAAATCGACCTGCCCGTGGCCCGGCGGGTGCGCCAGCGGCACGAAGGTCTCGCACCCACGCGCCCGGCAGATGCGGACATAATCCTTTACCACCGTATAGCCGCCAGCAAAGGCATGCTCGTCTCGCAGCCGCTCGAAGATCCGCTTCGCCGTATGCCGCTGCTTGACCGGCCCCGTCCGGTCGCCCTCCAGGATCGTGTCGATCACCGGCAACAGCGCGCCAAGCTTGGGCTTCGCTGCCGGCACCTTGCGCGTATATCCCGGCGGCAACGAAAACCGGCACATCTTCAACACCGTCTCGCGGCTCAACCCGAATACCCGCGCCGCCTCGCGTCGGCTATGGCCCTCGATAAATACGAAACGCCGTACCGCGGCATAGTTATCCACGCCAAACATTCCCGGCCGCCCCCAAAGGGGCCAGCCTAACCAATGGCCGGGTTTTACACCGCCCTCATCGACACCACGCCGACGATCCAATGGCCTGATTTGTCACCGCCGTGCACAGCCTTTGTGGCGAGGGCTGGAGCATATCGTGCAACAGGCTGCGGGGATCAATGCACTGCCGGTGCCATTCACACTCTCACCGAACGAGATCGTCCGTGCTGCCATAGATCCCGCCGTTGCCGACCGTGTTGGCGTTGCCAAGGCACTGCTTCAGTCCGCGGGGACGCCATGGATCAGCTTCGTAACGGAACACACGGTTGGGAAGGATGCTTGAGCGATCATCGTCGAAGTTCAGATATTTCATCCCCAGGGGGCTAAAACGATGTTCCTTTGCATAGACCCGGATAGAAATCTCGGTGATGCGTTCCATCAAAGTCGCCAGAAAAATAAAATTACAGTTGCGGTAACAGCGTTTCTTAGACGTTCAATAATCAATCTCATAGAACATTGATGTCGCCATAATAATATGTGGGTTTCCAAAATAGTCAGAATCGGGGAAGACCGACTGGTAATTCGTCGGATTTATATAGTCCGGGATACTGCTGCTATAATTAATCAGGATCGACAAAAAAAGCCTGCTCGAAACCATTCAACTCCGGAATTCGTGGTGCCACATCATCATCCAGAGCTATTAGCGCATGACGGACCATTGTCATCACACAGGCAACGGCAAACTGCTTTGACTGATACCAAGGCTTGATGAGGAAGACTCTTCATGCGTGCGGCCGATCGGCCGGCGCGCGGTCGCGATTGCGGCGTACTGTCGTTGATGATGGGTTGCCATCAGAGGGGCGCGGCATCAGACGCGAGATAATAGGCGGAGCCCCCGTCGAGCGGAACGCCGAGCTCCAGCGAAGCAAGTCCGTGATGCATCTCAAGGACGACAACGCCATCGTGCAAATTCGCGGGACTGAAACCCGGACCATAGAGCGCGAGCCGCGATCTGACTTCGAGACTGTAATTCTCGATAGTCCGGGTCAAGGTTCCGGCAATAACGATTTTGAACAGGAGGTTGAGCAATGCGCCTGATACGATGTCTCCTGGAAACTATTGTTTCCTGCGAGCCAAACAGGACCATTGCCAAGCTTCCCCCTTTTGGTCATTCCTCCTACGTTCTTGCCCGACGTCCGGGAAATGCAGTTTTGTGGAGTGACCCCAGCCTGGTCCGCCATTCGCCGGTTTGCCAAACCGAGCGCGAACTCAGGGCTGCTGCGTGATACTGATACCTTCGGGAGGCGCGGCTGCATCCACGCGCGCGGCCCAAGCCGTAAGCCGCGGTCGCGCCGCCAGCAGTGCCGCTCCCTCAACTGTGCGGTCCAGTACATTCACCATGACACGCACGGAAACATCGGCAGTGGAGAGGCGCGGGCCTGCCAGCCAATCACAGCCGGCCAGCATCGCTTCCAGCGCATCGTAAAGCCCCGCCAGATCGGACATGACCGTCGCCTGAGGCTTCCGGCCCAGTCCCTGCGCCCTTGTCACCTTGAGCAGGGCTCCTGGGATCAACCGTTCCAGCAACGTCCGTCCAATGCTCCTCGGCTCTTGGTTTAACAGATCCCGAAGGAACCATGCACGGTTCTGCGACCATGCGCGCATGGTCAGATCATAAAAATACAGGCTTTCATCAGCCCAATCTTCAAGGATGGTTGCAAGCCCGGCATCGCGCGGGTCATCCGGTGCAACCCGGACAGCGGGGTAGGCGAGGTCGAGATAACGAAGGATGTCGGTCGAATCGATAGTCGTCTTCGCGCTCGCCCCGCTGCCTTCATCCACCAGCACCGGAAACTTCCCGGTGGGGCTGATGGCCTTGAATTTCCCGGGCTTGGTGATCGGGATTTCGATCACGTCATAGGTTAACGATTTTAGCTTAAGAATTCTGCGAACCTTGTCGGCATATGGCGATATTTCGTACTGATAAAGTGTTAATCTCATTTAATATCCCATCGTCGAGCAGCCAAATCGTCGCTAACTTTTGCGTTAACCCACCCCTCAGTCGCTTTTTTCCAAAAGGGCGCGCGCGTCTTAAGCCAGTCCATCAGGAAATCAGCCGCGGCAAAGGCCTCCGCGCGGTGCGAACTGGCCGTCAGAACCAGCACGATCGGGTCGCCGACAGCCAGCAATCCATAGCGGTGGACGATAATGGACCCCAGCAACGGCCAACGACCGCGCGCCGCATCCAGCACAGCCTGCATCTGCCGCTCCGCCATTCCAGGGTAGTGCTCGAGTTCCAACGGCGCATCCCGTACCAGGCCCGAAAAGCTGACTAAGGCGCCGGTTTTGTCGTTAATGCCCATTAACTTTCGATATTCAACATCCAACACAAATACTTCGCGCTGAACTCTCACCTCAAAAGTCATTAACCACCTGTCACGGGCGGAAAGATCGCAACCTCGTCACCCGGAACAGCCACATGGTCCCAACCGGTGAAATCCTGGTTCACGGCCACGCGCAGACGCGAAAGGTCCGACAGCGCCTCTGCATGTCCACAAGAGCGCGCCCGCAGCCGGTCTACCAGCACAGACAATGGCTCCGGCGCATCCAGCCAAAGCACTTCTTCGGATGCGCCCACCTGTTCGCGCACCCAGGCGAAATACAGCAGCGTCACGGGCAATGTTCCGCTCATTCAGCGGGCTCACTGGCATCCGTCATGTGCTTCAGCCCCACGCGCAGATAGTCCCACCCCGTTATCAATGTGAGCGCGCCCGCGAGCCACAGGCAGATCAACCCCACGAACTGGGCAGGCAGGGCAGGCCACCAGTGCGCGCTCGCCGGCGCCAGGATCAACGCCCCCAGAGACACCATCTGGAACATCGTCTTCCATTTGGCCAAGTGCGAAACCGGCAGCGAGACCTGCGCCGTAGCCAGAAACTCGCGCAATCCAGAAACCGTGATTTCCCGAAGGATGATCACCAGCGCAGGGATCACATGCCACCCCGAAATATGGTCATTGTGTATCAGCATCACGATCACAGCGGCCACCATGATCTTGTCGGCCACCGGATCCAGGAATACGCCCAGCTTCGAAACCGTGCCGGCTGCCCGCGCCAGGTATCCATCCAGATAATCCGTCAGCCCGGCAATGCAGTAGAGCACAAAGGCTGTGGTATATCCCACCCACGTCGCGTCCCACATCAGGATCACGAACAGCGGCACGGCAAAGATGCGGCTGAGCGTCAGCAGATTGGGGAGGCTGGACAGCATGGCCCACCCTTAGGCAATCCTGCTGTTGCAAACAACCACGACAAGACCAACCAACGGAGAGCCCGCCATGAACGTTTCCGAAGCCGTCGTTTCCCGTCGCTCGGTCCGCGGTTTCCTGCCCACACCCATCGATCCCGCCACTATTCGCCGCGTTGTCGAGGCGGCTGCCCGCGCGCCATCCGGAGGGAACGTCCAGCCATGGATTATCGATGTCGTCGGCGGCGAAAAGCTGACCGAGCTCAAGGCCATCATGGCGGCCCGGATTCCCGAGGCTCCAAAAGGCGAGCCCACCGAATATGATATCTACCCCAAGGAGCTCCCCGGCCCCCACCGCGACTACCGCTTTCAGGTGGGCGAAGATCTCTACGGCGCGCTGGGTATCCCGCGTGAGGACAAGATGGCCAGAATGATGTGGTTTGCCCGCAACTTCCAGTTTTTCGGCGCGCCGATAGCGCTGTTCTGCTCCACACCCCGTGCCATGGGCCCACCCCAATGGTCAGATCTCGGCATGTATCTGCAAACGCTCATGCTTCTGTTGCGCGAGGAGGGCCTCGACAGCTGCGCCCAGGAATGCTGGGCAATCTACCCGAAGACGATCGGCGCCTTCCTCGGCCTCCCCGAAAGCCGGATGCTCTTCTGCGGAATGTCGATCGGCTATGCCGACGAAGCAGACAAGGCCAACCAGTTTCAGTCCCGCCGCGCTCCAATGTCCGAATTTGCCCACTTTCACGGCATCTGATTTCGCTACGGGCGAGCGCCCGCCCCCAACCCGGATCCGCAATGCGTGCGCCGTTCAGAAACGAAAACCGGGTTACGGATGGAGCAGGTTATTGTGCGCGAAACGCACTGTCCGCAAGCGGGCCGCAATGGCAGGCGCAGGCACTCGCTCGGCTCGCGCGATCAGCGTTGAACCGCGCCGTGGCGGGTGCCGACTGATCTTTGCCATGGAATAGCGCCAACTCGCCCGTGGAGTCATCAAAGAACCCACCATTTCCGTCGGCATACCGAGCTACGTTGTTTCCTGCACATCGACTGTCGCCAGCTTCGGCCTCATCCATGCACCCGACACCGACAATGACCACCACCGTACCATCATCCATTAACGTTATGGATTAACCATCTCTCATCAAAGGCGTTAACCCTGTACTAGCCCATGATATCCCCTATGGCGCAGTGCGGTAGCTCCGGTCTTCGGCACGAATCATGTATTCCGCCCCAGCACTGGCACCATGAACGCCCGGCCTGCCATCCGATCGGCCAGCGTTAGTTGCCACGCTGTCAGTGCCTGCGCCCACAGCGAATGCGACCAATGAACGCCACCTTCCAATCCCAATGCGACCAGGCAGGGGAACATTGCCGCACGACACATGTTTCTGAAGTGCTGGAGCGGTTTGCCAGTGACAGAAGCATGCAACCGCGCACCCTGTAGCGATTTGGTCTTATGCCGGACCGTCCAGAACATTGAGGCATCCGGCGCATATATTTCGCGGAATCAACATGGAGGAGGAACATATGAACAATCTTATCTGGCTTGTCGGCGCCATTGTCATTGTCCTGTTTATATTGAGCTATTTCGGCCTCAGATAACTTCCTCCCGGAACTTCGGTCACAGCATTGATCCGCGGCAGTTCATCCCGCGGTGTCGTGCAACAGTGGCCGAACAGGTTGGATAACCACGGGATTGTGGCTGTCCTACAGCTGCGATGTCTGCATTGCTCGGATCATGATGTTCAACCCTCCAGTGTTTGAAAGGCAGCGCTGCCGGATGGGCGCCGCACGAGTTCCGAAACCGCGCACGAGGGCGAAGTTTCGGAACATTCGCGCCCTCTCATGCGGCCCATTCGCGCGTTCGCGCGCTTCCGATTGCCCACGGCCCCGCGAATGCCTATGTGCGGCGGATGACTGATCCGACCGCAGCAACCCGCACCCGCAAACCTGAATGGCTTCGCGTACGCGCGCCCACGTCCCTGGCGTTCGCCGAGACGAAAAAGCTCATGCGGCGCCTGAACCTCAACACCGTTTGCGAAGAGGCCGCCTGCCCGAACATCGGCGAGTGCTGGCAGCAGAAACACGCCACCGTGATGATCCTGGGTGATACCTGCACACGCGCCTGCGCCTTCTGCAACGTCAAGACAGGAATGCCCGGCCCGGTCGATCCCCTTGAGCCAGCCCATGTCGCCGAAGCCGCAGGAGAGCTGGGCCTTCAGCACATCGTCATCACCTCGGTAGATCGCGATGATCTCCCCGACGGCGGCGCCAGCCACTTCGTGAAAGTGATCGAGGAGCTGCGCAAGCGCGCCCCCAACACCACGATCGAGATCCTCACGCCGGATTTCCGCAACAAGGCAAGCGAGGCCGTCGCCCGGATCGTCGATGCCCGGCCCGATGTGTACAACCACAATCTGGAAACGGTTCCAAGGCTTTACCCCACCATCCGCCCTGGAGCGCGCTACTACCACTCGCTCCGTCTGCTGGAACAGGTAAAGCGCCTCGATCCCACCATCTTCACCAAATCCGGCCTCATGGTGGGCCTCGGCGAACAGCGCATGGAACTCCACCAGGTGATGGACGACATGCGATCGGCCGAAATCGATTTTCTGACCATCGGGCAGTATCTACAACCCACACCGCGCCACGCGAAGGTGGAAGCCTTCGTGGAACCGAAAACCTTCGCAAGCTACGCTGCAATCGGCCGCGCAAAAGGGTTCCTGCTGGTCGCGGCAAGTCCGCTCACCCGCTCGAGTTATCACGCCGGCGATGATTTTGCGAAGCTGCAAGCCGCCCGCAACGCCGAGCACGGCAAAGTCGAACCGCGCAGCACCCAACAGGGAAGGGCGGCTCCGCTTGCCACGGCATAGCGAAAACAGGGTCCTTCCATGGTCGCCGGCGGAAATGTTCGACCTTGTCGCCGATGTCCGCCGCTACCCGGAGTTCCTGCCCTGGGTCGCCGCTGTCCGCATTCGGCATAGCGACAACGTTCTGATGGTCGCTGACATGTCGGTCGGATTCAAGGCGCTGCGCGAAACCTTCACGAGCCGCATCAAGCTCGACCGGCCGGGCCAGATCGATGTGGACTATGTGTCGGGCCCACTAAAGCACCTGCGGAACGACTGGCAGTTTCGTCCCCACGCCAGCGGCGGAACGGATCTTCAATTTTGCGTCGACTTCGAGTTTAAATCCAAGATATTCGAGCGACTTGCCGGGGCTTTTTTTCACGAAGCCTTCAAGCGTATGGTCGCCAGCTTCGAAGCCCGCGCCCTCAAGCTTTATGGCAGCAGAAGCCGCAGCGCGACAAGCGCTGCCTGACGTCGGATTTCCGACCGCCCCAGATCTCCGAAATGATGTGTATCCGCTACCATCGTATTGGTCTCGTTAACTCTTAACGCTCTCGCAAAAACTACTGTTCCAACAGGCTTCTTTTCGCTTCCACCTAGTGGCCCGGCAATGCCTGATACCGCTACGGCAACATCTGCATTGCTCCGCTCCAGTGCGCCCTGCGCCATCGACCAGGCTGTCGCTTCGGAGACGGCGCCCAGGGTGGCCAGTATATCCTCGGACACGCCGAGGAGTTCGATTTTCGCTTCGTTGGAATAGGTTACGAAAGACCGATCAAAAACCGCTGACGAACCTGGGATTTCGGTCAAGGCGGCAGCAACGAGCCCGCCCGTACAGCTCTCCGCCGTTGTGATTCGTCGGCCCGCCACTGTATTAACTTCTATTACTCGTCGAGCAAGTTCAGTTAGTTCTGGATCGAGACTCATAGGTTAACTCCACATGGGAAGCTGAATGGTCGCGATAGCCTGAGCCGCAATTCCTTCGCGACGACCAGCAAACCCGAGACCCTCGGTCGTCGTCGCCTTCACGCTTAAGCGGGGCGCATGGTCGGCCAGAACGTCCGCAAGCCGCGCAAGCATCGCCGGTCGATACGGACCGACCTTCGGCGCTTCACAGATCAGGGTCACGTCGCAGTGCAGAATTCGCCCGCCGGCAGCCCGGATCAGCCCGGCCGCATGCGTCAAAAACCGGTCGGAGCTCGCACCCAGCCATTGGGGGTCACCTGGCGGAAAGTGCGTCCCAATATCGCCTTCACCAAGCGCACCGAGCAGGGCATCTGTCAGGGCATGAAGGCCGACGTCGGCGTCGCTATGCCCCAAAAGCCCCTGGTCATGCGGAACGGCCACGCCGCACAGCCACACATGATCTCCGGGGCCGAAACGATGGACATCATAGCCGGTTCCCGAAAGGGTCGCCCATGGCATCAGGCGTTCAGCCACATCGAAATCCTGCGGCAAGGTAACCTTCATCGCCAACGCATCTCCTTGCACCAAACGTACGAATTTCCCGGCGGCCCTCAGGACTTCAGCGTCATCGGTTGCCCCCGGCGGAGCGGCCGCATGCGCTGCGGCCAGATCTGCAAACCGAAACCCCTGCGGCGTCTGGACCCGCCAAAGATTCTCCCGCGAAACCTCCGCCTCGATCGTTGATATGCCACGCCGCAAGCTATCGACGACCGCAAGGGCAGGGCAGGAACCGGGCGCTTCATCCAGCGCTGCCAGAACGCGATCGATCATCGCGCGCGGAACAAAGGGGCGCGCCGCATCGTGCACCAGAACCCGGTCAGGTGCGCCACCGCTTTCCAGTTGCACCAGGCCAAGCCTGACAGACTCCTGTCGCGTAGCCCCGCCGATGCCGATCGTTGCCTCGATCGCGCCAAGCGCATCCCGCGCCCGCGCCTCCTCGCCCTCTGCAACCACCACGTGCACCCTGCCTATCGCTTCATGGCGCCGCAGCGAAGCCACTGCATGCGCCAGAACAGGCTTACCCCCCAGCAAGCGATATTGTTTGGGTATATCGCCGCCGGCACGCGCGCTCCGGCCGGCCGCAACCACAAGGGCCGCCGTATCGTGCAGGGATGTCGTATTGCTCGGCACATGTCTGCCTTAGTCGTTCACGCTCTTGCCGGAAAGGGGGCGATACCTTAAGGGGGTGCCTCATTTTTAGGCAGACGATCATGAACTATCCGCCATTGCAGATCGGTCCGGTCACGGTTGTAGCGCCGGTCATCCTCGCCCCGATGACGGGCGTAACGGATCGCCCGTTTCGAACCCTTGTAAAGCGGTTTGGCGCAGGCCTGACAGTCACGGAAATGATCGCGTCCGAAGCGATGGTGCGGGAAACCCGCCAATCGCTGCAGAAAGCCGCCTGGGACCCATCGGAAGAGCCTGTTTCGATGCAACTGGCGGGTTGCGAGCCGCGTGTCATGGCGGAAGCGGCAAAGCTCAACGAACAGCGTGGTGCTGCGATCATCGACATCAATATGGGCTGCCCCGTTAAAAAGATCGTCAACGGGCATGCCGGTTCCCACCTGATGCGCGATCTCGGCTTGGCAGCACGGCTTGTCGATGCAACGGTAAAAGCCGTTTCCGTTCCTGTTACCCTCAAGATGCGGATGGGCTGGAGCCACGAAACACTCAATGCACCCGAGCTTGCGCGGATCGCCGAGGATCTCGGAGTCCGGCTGATCACGGTCCACGGCAGAACGCGCAACCAGCTTTACAGCGGAACCGCCGATTGGGAATTCGTTTCCAGGGTAAAGGCGGCGGTCTCCATTCCCGTCATCGTCAACGGCGATATCTGTTCTCCCGACGACGCGCGGGAGGCGCTGCGCCAATCGGGCGCGGACGGCGTGATGGTGGGCCGGGGCGCGTACGGGAAGCCCTGGCTTCTGGCGCAGGTGATGGCGGCAATCCAAGGGAAAGACATTCCCGAGGCCCCACCACTGGACGCGCAACGAGACCTGATCCTCGAACATTATGCGGCGATGCTGGATCTATATGGATCAGATCATGGTGTGGGCATCGCGCGAAAGCATTTGGGCTGGTATACCAAAGGCCTACACGGGTCTGCTGAATTTCGGAACAAGGTCAACACGATTACCGATCCCAGCATGGTAACAGCCATGGTCGCCGATTTCTATGCAGCCCAGCTGGACCGGCCGGCCTCGCAGCTTGCCCAAGCCGCATGAGCCACGCATCCAGCGTCAGACCGGCAAGGCCCCGACTTTCACCCCTGCCGCACCCGACAGATATATGGAATGCGCTTCCGGGCCCCATCCTGCTGTTATCGCCGGAAAACCGGGTTGCTCTTGCCAACTCCGCTGCCGAATCCTTCCTGAATATCAGCCAGTCCCAGCTGATCGAAAAGGGCTGGGAGCCCATGTTCCCGGAGGACAGCCCCGTTCGCGCGCTTGTGGATGAGGCGCGTGCCAACCGCACGGACATTGCCGCCTATGATCTGCTGGTCGAGTTTTCGGGTGGCCGGCAGGTGCGGGCCGATGTTCTCGTCGGGCGGCTCGCTGATGAACAGGGGTGGATGGCCCTGAGCTTTCAGCCGCGCGCCGTAACGTCTCTTGTCGACCGGCAGATGGGCCAGCAAGGCGCGGCCCGTTCTGCCGTGGGGGTCGCGGCGATGCTGGCGCACGAGATAAAGAACCCGCTGTCCGGCATCAGGGGCGCCGCTCAGCTGCTTTCGGAATCGATGGATGCCGAAAGCCAGGAGCTGACGGGGCTTGTCATCACCGAAGTTGATCGCATTCGCGCCCTGATCGACCGGATGGAAGGTTTTACCGATACCCGCCCGGTTTCGTTCCAACGGCAGAACATCCACGCCGTGCTGGGCCATGTGCGCAAGCTGGCAGCGGCCGGTTTCGGCAAGCATCTGCAGTTTCGGGAACGCTATGATCCATCGCTTCCGGATGTGCTGGGGGACCGGGATGCCATGATCCAGGCATTCCTGAACCTCGTGAAGAATGCAGTCGAGGCGTCCCCCGCCGGCGGCACAATCACGTTGACAACGGCCTTTCGACAGGGTTTTCGCGTCCGCACGCCGGGTACCGCCACGGGCGTTTCCCTTCCGCTGGAGGTCTGCGTGATCGACGAAGGGGAGGGCGCGCCCGTCGAGATTGCAGGCCATCTGTTCGAGCCATTCGTCAGTGCGCGCCGCGGCGGCACGGGGCTCGGCCTGGCGCTGGTCGCAAAAGTTGTCGGCGATCATGGCGGGGTCATCGAATACGATCGGAAGCAAGGCCGCACCGTCTTGCGCATGTTGCTTCCTCTGGCGCCAGGTTCAGAATGACCGAAGCGACCATCCTTGTCGTCGACGACGATGCCGGCATCAGAACCGTTGTCCGCCAGGCCCTGCTTCGCGCCGGATATGCCGTGCGGACAACTGATACGGCGGCCGGCATGTGGAAACTTATCGAGGAGGATATCGGCGATGTGCTGATAACCGACGTGTTGCTGCCCGACGCCAACGGTCTCGACATGATCCCGCTTGTGGCGGCCAAGAGGCCGAATTTGCCCATCATCGTCATGAGCGCACAGAACACGCTGTCCACAGCCGTCCGCGCAACCGAACAAGGTGCCTTCGATTATCTCCCGAAGCCATTCGATCTTAATGAGTTGGTAAGAACCGTTCAGAGCGCGATCAAAAGTTCCAGTAACACTGCACTCCTCCCTGCGCCTGCGGTCGAAGGCGAGCAAATGCCAATGATCGGCCGATCCTCTGCAATGCAAGAGGTGTATCGGACACTCGCTCGCGTCGTGCCGACCGATCTCACGGTGATGGTGCTGGGCGAAAGCGGGACCGGCAAGGAGCTGGTCGCACGGGCGCTTCACGATCTGGGTGCCCGGCGGACCGGGCCCTTTGTCCCGATCAATATGGCCGCCATCCCGCGCGAACTCATCGAGACCGAGCTGTTCGGCCATGAACGCGGCGCGTTTACCGGCGCCGCGGCGCGCTCGACCGGTCGGTTCGAACAGGCCCAGGGGGGGACGCTGTTTCTGGACGAGATCGGCGACATGCCGATGGACGCGCAGACTAGGCTCCTTCGCGTGCTGCAATCTGGTGAGTTCACGACTGTCGGGGGCGCACGGTCCCTGAAGACAGACGTGCGGATCGTGGCGGCCACGCACAAGGATCTGCGACGGCTGATCGACAGCGGCTTGTTCCGCGAAGATCTGTATTATCGTCTGAATGTTGTCCCCATACGTTTGCCGCCGCTGCGGAGCCGACGCGAGGACATTCCGGAACTGGCACGCCATTTTCTCGATCGCGCCGCTGCGGAAGGCCTTCCGCGAAAGATGCTTGATGCAAGCGCCATCGGCTGGCTCATGGAGCAGACCTGGCCTGGAAATGTGCGCGAGCTGGAGAACGCCATGCGCCGTCTGGCGGCGCTGGCACGCGACGATGTCGTGTCGGCAGCTGTGGCGGAGCTGTGGACGTCCCATGCCGAGGGGCGGTATCACGACGCAAAGGCGCAGCCGCTCACCGATGGTGCAGCAGGCGCGGCTTCGCTTGAGCTGCTGGTGCGCCAGTGGCTGGACCGGCATGTCGCCAAAGCGGGGGACATGCCGGCCGATGGGCTCTACGACCGGCTGCTGGCTGAGTTCGAGAGGCCATTGCTGGAAACAGCGATGCTTCTCACGCGCGGAAACCAGCTGAAGGCGGCCAAGCTTCTGGGTGTGAACCGCAACACGCTTCGAAAAATGCTGACCGACCGCGGTATTGAGGCGGGAACAGGAAGGCGCGGCGCGGCTGCCTGAAGACTCCCGCAACGTGGAGTCGCGGATTCGTCACGCGCCGCCCAATACTGTGTTCCGTTTGCCACGTGCGTCTGCTATTTGCAGATCCACATGGCACCACCTTCGGGATCCCTGAGCCAGCGCGCTGCAATTCGCCTGCGCCTTGCGCGCCGTCGGTTCGGGCGATGGGCGGCGAGCCCTGACCGTTCCCCGACGCTCGAGATCGCCGTTACAGCAATCGCGCTTGTTGTCGGCCTATCGTCCTATGCGATCCTGACCGGGCAGCGTGCGCCCGCGGAAGGTTTTTCGCCGCAACTCATCACCTTGATGCTGTTGGCTAATCTTGTTCCGCTGCTGGCACTACTACTGCTTATTGCCCGGCGGGTTGCCATCCTCATTGCCAACCGGCGCGCTGGAAGGGCCGGCGCACAGCTGCATGTCCGACTCGTTGCGTTGTTTGCAGCACTTGCCGCAGCACCGACGATCCTCGTTGTGATCTTCGCGTCCCTGCTGTTTCAGTTCGGGGTGCAGTTCTGGTTCTCCGATAGGGCACGAACCGTTCTCGACAATGCGGATCGCGTCGCACAGGCTTATGTGGACGAAAACAAATCCCGAATTCTGGCCGACATCGTGGCGATGGGCGGCGATATTTCCAACTACACCAGAGATTTCGGGATAGATTCGCCCTCATTCCGGGATGGACTTGCGTTTCAGGTGGCGGCTCGGAACCTGTCTGAGGCGGCGGTGTTTCGGGCGATCCCGACCGGGACGGTGGTGGTGGCGGCAGTGGGTCTGGGCGATCCACCGCTAAATCAACGGACGGCGGCGCTTGAACTTGGGCGAATTTTGCCCGGCGAAGCGCTGGTCGTCGCATCGGCCAAAGACAGGATAGAGGCTGTCGTGCGCTTGATGACGGTCGAGCCCCTATTCGTCTACACCAGCCGAAAGGTCGAACCGCGTGTTCTGGAGCAGGTGGCCCGAACGCAGGCAGCACTAAACGATTACAAGGAGTTGACGGAGCGCTCCCGCGCGCTGCAGTGGCGTTTCAACCTTATTTTGCTGATCGTGTCGCTGCTTGTCGTGGCGGCGGCCGTCTGGTTCGCCATCCTCCTTGCATCGCGCATCGTGGCCCCCATTGGCGCACTGGCGGAAGCGGCCGAGCGGGTTGGAACCGGCGACCTTGATGCGCGGGTCAACCCGCAGGGCGCGGGGGATGAAATTGGCGCGCTGGCTCGAAGCTTCAACCGGATGACGGCGCAACTCAAGGCGCAGCAGCAGGCGCTGATCGGCGCCAATAACCAGTCCGAAATGCGGCGTCGCTTTATAGAAGCCGTGCTTTCCGGTGTTTCTGCTGGCGTGTTGTCGATCGACGCGGGCGGGGTTATTCGTTTGGCCAATGCCAGTGCCGAATCCCTCCTGGATTGTGGCGCACAGGGCCTGGCGGGAAGGGAGCTTTCGGACGCGGTTCCCGAATTTGCAGCGTTGATGGAGACCGCACGCGCAGAAGGTATTGCAGCGGCCGAAATCAGCCGGTTACGACCGCACGGCCGCGGGGGACCCGACACGCAGACGCTCGCAGTACGGCTGACCGCAGACGCCGGGCAGGCTCGCAATTACATCCTGACCTTCGATGACATCTCCCAGCAGCTTTCGGATCAGCGCAGGGCCGCTTGGTCGGATGTTGCGCGGCGGATCGCGCACGAGATCAAGAACCCGCTGACCCCTATCGTACTGTCAGCCGAGCGGCTGAAGCGACGGTTCGGCCCCGAGATCCAGCGAGACCAGGCGATTTTCACGGACCTGACGGAAACGATCATCCGCCAGGTCGGAGACTTGCGGCGCATGGTAGACGAGTTTTCGGCTTTTGCGCGGATGCCAACCCCGACATTCCGCACGGAATCGCTTTCGGAAATAGCGCGCCAGTCCATCTTTCTGGCCGAAGTCGCGACCCCGAACGTTCGGTTTCGGCTGTTGGCCGACGAGCGTGTGCCGCCTTTCATCTGTGATCGCCGTCAAATTGGCCAAGCGTTCACAAATCTTTTGAAGAATGCATCAGAAGCCATTGGCAGCGGTGTCGAACAAGCTGAAGGCGAAGTCGTCGTAAGTCTGTACCGCAAGGACGACAGCCTGGTGATCGAGATTGCCGATACCGGTTGCGGCCTGCCCTCCGATCTGCGCGACCGACTGTTCGAGCCCTACGTGACTACGCGGCAACGTGGCACTGGCCTTGGCCTCGCGATCGTCAAACGGATCATCGAAGATCACAGCGGGCGCCTCGACATCATGAACCGCCCCGAAGGCGGTGCGCTTGCACGCATCGAGTTCGACCTTGCCGCCAACCGCGACCTTGAAAACAACCCCGAAGCCGAACAGGTGAACAGCTAGATGCCGCTTGATATACTCGTCGTGGACGATGAAGCCGATATCCGTTCGCTGATCGCGGGCGTTCTCGAAGACGAGGGGTACCGACCGCGAACGGCGGCGGACAGCGACGCTACGCTGGCAGCGCTCGCCGAGAGGCGACCGGCGCTGTTGATCCTGGATATCTGGCTGCAAGGCTCGAAGCTTGATGGTCTGGAGCTTCTGGACGTGGTGAAGGCGAAGGATCCGGGCCTTCCAGTTCTGATAATATCGGGCCATGGCAACCTCGATACGGCGGTGGCTGCCATCAAGCGGGGCGCCTGGGACTTTATCGAGAAGCCTTTTCAGGCCGATCAGTTGCTGATGGCAGTCGCGCGGGCAACCGAGACCGAGCGGCTGCGGCGCGAGGTGGACGAACTGCGCAGCCTTGCAGGCATCGAAAACGAACTGACCGGAAGCAGCCACCTGATCAACGCGGTCCGGGCTACCATCAAGCGCGTGGGTGCAACCGGCAGCCGGGTTCTGATTCAGGGGCCCGCGGGATCGGGCAAGGAAGTGGCGGCGCGGCTGCTGCACAGATGGTCCGGACGGAGCGCCCTGCCGTTCGTGGTGGTGGCGGCTGCGCGAATGTCGCCAGAGCGGGTGGAGGAAGAATTGTTCGGGGAGGAGCAGGGCGGCGAACTAATTCGCCCCGGGCTCCTCGAAGTCGCTGATGGCGGCACACTCTTCATCGACGAAGTCGCCGATATGCCTATGACAACGCAGGCAAAGATTCTTCGGGTGCTCACCGATCAGTCTTTCCAGCGCGTGGGTGGAACCCGCGCGATCAAGGTGGATGTGCGCGTCGTTTCGGCTACTGCGCGCGATCTTGCCGCGGAAATCCAGCAAGGCACATTTCGGGAGGATCTCTACTACCGGCTGAACGTTGTTCCAGTGCGCCTGCCGCCGCTTGCGGAACGACGGGAAGACATACCGCATCTGGCGGAGTATTTTCTCGCGCGGTTGTCTGCTGAGCGGCGGGTGAAGACCCCCTCCATCAGCGATGACGCGATTGCTGCGCTTCAGGCCTATTCCTGGCCGGGCAATGTCCGCCAGTTGCGCAATATCGTGGAACGAACCCTGATCCTGGCGCCGGCCAATTCCACCGAGAGGATCAATCTCGAACATCTTCCGCCCGAGCTCACGGCCGAACCTGCGCGTTTGCTCCCGGATCAATCGGCACGGTCGATAATGGGAACACCGTTGCGCGAAGCGCGCGAAGCGTTCGAACGCGAGTATCTGAAGGTGCAGATCCGGCGCTTTTCGGGGAACATCAGCCGGACGGCGTCTTTTATCGGGATGGAGCGTTCTGCATTGCACAGGAAGCTCAAGGCACTCGGAATTGCAGACGTGGACCGCGATGGCGTTGATTGACGCCATGCTGGGTTGAGCATCCATTTTTTGTGGAAGCGCTGCCGACTGTGCGGTTGTGCTTGGCGATCGTCCCGCCTACATCTGCGGAGGTTGCACCATGTGGGGCAACGGCCGACGCCGGCCAACGGTGCGGGTGCGGGCGCCACTGCCCGCCAAAAGTGCAGGAAAGCGCCATCATGTCCGACCAGGCAAAGGCAGTCGACAAGGCAAAGGCAGTCGACAAGGCGAACAATTTGCAGGATGTATTCCTGAATGCCGTTCGCAAACAGAAGATCCCGGTAACGATGTTCCTGGTCAACGGCGTAAAGCTTCAGGGCGTGATCACCTGGTTCGATAATTTCTCGGTTCTGTTGCGACGCGATGGCCATTCACAGCTTGTGTACAAGCATGCGATTTCGACCGTCATGCCGGCAGCGCCAGTTCAATTGTTCGAACCCGAGAAGGGTGAAGAAGAAGATTGACCCAAGCCGGCAACCGCGCTGACGGGCCCGCTGATAGCCCTGCGGCAGATTTAGCGGCAACGCACTCTACGCTCGACAACAGGCAGCGAGGGTTCGATCAGAACCTTGGCACCAGCTTTGGTGCGCCTGCCATTGTCGTGCACCCGATCCTGCCAGGCAAGCCTTCTGCCGAAGCCCGTTCCGCCGAGGCGAAGCTCGAGGAAATTGGTGGCCTTGCGCTTGCGATCCGGCTGGATGTTCGCGCGTCCGAAATTCTGAAGCTTCGCGCAACGACACCGGGAACCTTGATCGGGAAGGGCCAGCTGGAACGACTTGCCGCGACAGTGCAGGCCTATGATGCCGAAGTCGTGATAATGGATGCAGCGATCACGCCGGTTCAGCAAAAGAACTTGGAAACCGCGCTGAAGGCGAAGGTCATCGACCGCACGGGCCTGATCCTTGAAATCTTCGGGGAGCGGGCGGCGACAGCGGAAGGCCGCCTGCAAGTTGAACTGGCACATCTTGAGTATCAGGCGGGACGGCTGGTGCGCAGCTGGACCCACCTTGAGAGACAACGCGGAGGCTACGGCTTTCTGGGTGGTCCGGGCGAAACGCAGATCGAGACCGACCGACGGCTGCTGCGCGACCGGATCTCGCGCTTGAAAAAGGAACTGGAAGCCGTGCGCCGCACGCGCACTCTGCATCGTGCGCGCCGACAGCGAACTTCGGATCCGGTGATCGCTCTGGTTGGCTATACTAATTCCGGAAAATCCACACTTTTCAACCGGTTGACAGGTGCAAAGGTGTTCGCGAAGGACCTTTTGTTCGCCACGCTGGACCCCACAATGCGGGCCATAAAACTGCCGAACCGTGGTCGGGTTATCCTGTCCGACACGGTCGGGTTTGTTTCCGATCTGCCAACCGAGCTTGTCGCGGCATTCCGGGCAACTCTGGAAGAGGTCATGGAGGCTGATCTGATCGTCCATGTCCGCGACCTGGCGCATCCCGATACGGAGGCGCAGTCGGCCGATGTCATGGCCGTTCTGGAATCGCTTAGAGTTCTGGATGGCGAGGGCAGGGTGCCCATGCTTGAGGTTCTGAACAAGGCCGATCTTCTCGATCCGGAAACCCATGATGCAGCGATTGAACGAGCCGAACGGCGGGATGACTGCGTGCTGGTTTCAGCCCTCACAGGGGAGGGCACCGATCAGTTGAAAACCGTTCTTGCAGAACGTCTTGCTGAGCCTACAACGCTCGAGACATTCGAGCTGCATCCTTCGGATGGACAACGGCTTGCCTGGCTTCACGCCAATGGTGAGGTGGTATCCCACGAGGATGCTTCCGGCATGATCAACGTGAAGGTTCGCCTGACTGAAAAGGTGCGGGCGCAGTTTCGGTCCCTTTGAACGAAAGCTTCACGGACTGCCACAAAGCCTCCTTGGCTTCCAGATCCAGGCCTTGGAAGTCCGGCGTCTTTTCAATGGCGCGGAAGCGGCGTTCGAATTTGTCATTTGCCGATCTGAGCGCCGTTTCCGGATCAATGTCCAGTTTGCGCAGATAGTTGGCGACGGAAAACAGCAAATCACCGGCTTCTTCCGCGCGCGCCGTGGCGGTTGTTGCGGCATGCAACTCGGCCAGTTCCTCGTAGATCTTTGCGAGTGGACCGTCTTCATCCGGCCAGTCAAATCCGGTACGCGCAGCCCTGCTTGCGAGCTTCTGCGCGCGCACGAGGGCAGGCAGGGCCAGCGCTACATCGTCGAGAGCCGAATCCCGTCGCTTTTCGGTAGCCTTCAACGTCTCCCAGTAGGCCGCGACTTCTTCGGCGCACATCGGAACGGTGGGCATACCAAAAACATGGGGATGGCGGCGCTCCATCTTCTCGCAGATGGATCGTGCTACGTCCGAAAGGTCGAATTGGCCGGCTTCGGCCGCTATCTGGGCATGAAACACGACTTGGAGAAGCAGATCACCCAATTCCTCGGTTAGATTGGCCAGATCATGCCTGGCGATGGCATCGACGACTTCATAGGCTTCTTCCAAGGTGTAGGGCGCGATGGAGGCGAAATCCTGGGCGCGATCCCAATCGCATCCATCAGGTCCGCGCAGCCGCTGCATGATGGCGACGAGGCGTGCGATCTGCTCGATTGCACCGCTAGTCATGATGTCTGGAGTTGACATGTTCAATGTCCTGACGGGGGCGGGACGTGGGAGAAGACGAGACTGATCATGGCAGATTATCGGCCCAGTTCATTAGTCCGATAATCTATATTATGTAAAGTCTAGGCGATACCAAGAAGGCGCAGGAGCAACGCCATTCCGGCAATGATAGCGCCCCATATCAATGCGAGGCGAACGACATTGCCGGCACCCATTTCCGTGAATCGGTTCCAGTTGAGTGCCAGCACCAGCACAAGTGTCGCAATAAGGCTGACAAGACCGAAAATCATGCAACATTCTCCCAGACGCGCCCATCATAGCCCGGTGAAACGCCTGCAGGCAATTCAGCGGTCAGGCAATCATGGTCCATCGACTGGTCCATATGGGTCAGCCACGCCTCTGCTGGCCCTACCCGTTGGATCCAGTCAAGGGTCTGTGAAAGATGGCTATGTGTGGGGTGGGGGTTTCGCCGGAGGGCATCAACGACCCAAAGATCGAGCCCGGCGAGCAGCGGCCAACTCTCCTCGGGAAAGTCGTTGACGTCAGTCGAGTAGGCAATCGCCTTGCCGTCTGCCTCGAACCGGAACCCTAGGGAATGGACGGGGCCATGGTGCTGCTTGAAGGGGCGCACCAATATGTCCCCCAGGCGAACCTCGCCCGACAGCAGATGCGCGCGCGCAGTGAGCGGGTAGCCCGCCCTGCCCGCAAAAACGTAAGAAAAGCGCGAACGCAGGCTGGCCCGCGTAGCAAGATCCATGTAGCAATCAATCTCTGCGCCAGACGCATGAAACAGAGCCCTCAAGTCGTCGATACCATGGCAATGGTCTGCATGATCGTGCGTATAGAGAACCGCAGTCAACCAACCGATATCCGCGTCCAGCAATTGCTCGCGCAAATCGGGCCCAGTATCGATCAACAGCCGCGTGCTGCCGGCTTCAACTAGAACGGACACCCGCCTGCGCCGATTCCTGGGGTTTCCTGGGTCGCACTGACCCCAATCTCCACCGATCCGCGGGACGCCGGAGGATGAGCCGCAGCCTAATATTATAATTTTCATTAACGAATTATCTTAGTAAACAGATTCAATGTATTGTTCGCTGTCGTTTCTTTGATGTCTTCAACGTTTGCGTTTCTCAGCCCGGCGACAAATGCCGCTGTATATGCAACATAGGCGGGCTCGCACAGCTTTCCCCGCATCGGCACCGGAGCGAGGAACGGCGAGTCCGTTTCCACGAGCAGCCTGCTTGCCGGTATGGATTTAGCAACCTCTTGCAACGCCTTGGCATTCTTGAATGTTACGATACCAGACAGGGAGATATAAGCGCCAAGGTCCAGGCATGCATCCGCAAGCCGCTGGCTTCCCGTGAAACAGTGGATGACCATCGGAAAGGCCCCCTTCCCGGCTTCTTCGGCAAGAATGACAATGGTATCCTCTTCAGCATCCCGTGTGTGCACGATGATTGGAAGACCGGTTGTTCGGCTGGCCGCGATATGGGCGCGGAAGCTAATCCGCTGCCGTTCCCGATCCGACTTGTCGTAGAAATAGTCGAGACCTGTTTCCCCGATCCCAACGACCCTGGGGTGTACCGCAGCTGAGACAAGCCTGGCCGTATCGATATCGGCATGCTGATCCGCTTCATGCGGATGAATGCCCACTGTCGCAAACACTTCCGCGTGCCGTTCGGCGCCGGCGATTACGGCATCCCATTCGCTTTCGCGGGTCGAGATCGAGATCATCGCCGTAACCCCGGCTGCACGCGCCCTCGTGACCACACCGTCTTCGTCCTCCACCAGGCCGGGATAGTTCAGGTGGCAATGGGAATCGATCAGCATTGCCGACATGTGGCTGCGCGGAGTCGGAAATTCAATCGTTTCGCACTTGCAACATTTATCAGACTGCCCCAAATGCATCGCCTCAAAAGGGGCTCTTGATATGACGACGACGGTTCTGACACTGGTTGGTGGATTGATACTTCTTGTCATCGGGGGCGAATTGCTGGTGCGCGGAAGTGTGCGGGTTGCGGAAAAGCTGGGCGTATCGCCCCTGCTCATCGGCCTCACGCTGGTTGGTTTCGGCACATCGACCCCTGAGCTGGTGACGTCCGTCGAAGCATCCCTGATCGGCGCGCCGGGCATCGCGATCGGCAACATCGTCGGATCGAACATCGCCAACATCCTGCTGATCCTGGGCCTGTCCGCAGTCATCTTCCCGCTCGCAGTCTCCAGCGTCGCGCTGCGCCGGGATGGCACCTTCGTTATCCTGACCGCCATGCTCTTCACCGTCGCTGGTTTTACGATCGGGCTCGATGTCATTTCGGGCATCATGTTCATTGCGGGCCTCGTGGCCTACATGGTTTTTGCGTACCGGCAGGAGCGCAACAGCGAGATTGTAAGTGCGCAAGGCCACACGGCTGCGTTCGACAAGGGTGAAGCCTTCGAGCAGATTGACCCGGGCATTCACGCCAAGCCCGGCGTAACCGGCATCATGTCGTGGCTGGTGCCGATCGGCACCGCAATCGCCGGCCTGGCGGTCATCATCTTCGGCGGAAAGATCCTTGTGGAAAGTGCGGTCGAATTGGCCCGGGTCCTGGGAATGACCGAGAGTGTCATCGGGCTCACGATCGTTGCCGTGGGCACGTCACTTCCCGAACTCGTAACGTCCGTCGTCGCCGCGATGCGCAGGCAATCCGACATTGCGGTCGGCAACGTGCTAGGTTCCAATATTTACAACACCTTGGGCATCGGCGGCGTTACCGGCGTGTTGGCGCCGACGACCTTTCCTCCAGAAATGTTGCAGCTCGATCTTTACTTGATGATTGGGGCATCGGTGCTCCTGTATATCTTGGCCCGAAATGGCAAGATCAGCAGGCTGAAGGGTATCTTGATGCTTGGCGCATATGCCGCCTACATGGGGTATCTTCTCACCTCGGGCTGATCGCGCACAAACCTCTCCCGGTGGCAGGCAGCTTAAGCTTGGCGGATGTTTCGAGCCTGTGGACTCCAAAGCATCAAAATCCATCCGGAAAACAAGGGGATAGAGCAGCCGTTCTGATGCAGTCAGGGCGGGCGCTCTAGCTTGCCGGTGCGTCCGGATCACTCCAGCGCGGGAACACACCTTGAGGCGCAGGCAGCTGTGCGCCGGGCGAGAGCCGATCCCCGAAGGCCGCAAACGACCTGTCGGTCCCTGCGACCCCCAGCTGATCGAGCAACTTTGCAGCGCTTTCGGGCATCGCCGGCTGAACCAGCAAGGCAATCTGCCGGATTGCTTCAGCGGCATGATAGAGCACGACATCGGCACGAGCCGGATCGGTTTTTCGCAGGGCCCAGGGTGCCATTTCATTGAGATAGCCGTTCACGGCGCTCACGCGCGCCCAAATGGCATCCAGCGCCTGATCCGGCCGGACAGCCGCATGCGCGGCGCGCGTTTCGTCCAGCATCTTTCCGGCTTCGGTCAGCAGGCTTGTGTCTGCGTCCGTCGCCGGGCCGGACTGCGGCACCCTTCCTTCGCAATTCCTTGCAATCATGCTGAGCGTGCGCTGGGCCAGATTTCCCAGATCATTTGCGAGATCGGCGTTGATCCGACGCCCGATGGCCTCGTGGCTCCACTCCCCATCTTGGCCGAACTGGATTGCACGCAGCAAGTAATAGCGCAGGGGATCTACGCCAAATGTGTCGCAAAGCCCAATGGGATCAACGATATTCCCCAACGATTTCGACATCTTCTCACCACGGTTCAATACGAACCCGTGGCCGAACACCCTTTTGGGCAGCGGAAGTTCGGCCGACATCAGAAACGCCGGCCAGTATACGGCGTGGAACCGAACCACGTCCTTTCCGATAACATGGAGGTCGGCCGGCCAATGCGCTTCCCATCCCGCCGCCGGCCAACCCGACGGCGTCAGATAGTTGGTGAGTGCATCCATCCAGACATACATGACATGCCCAGGCGAGCCCGGCACGGGTATGCCCCAGTCAAAACTCGTACGGCTGATGGATAGGTCTTTCAACCCTCTCTCAACAAAAGAACGCATCTCGTTGAGGCGATTGGATGGTAAGACGAAATCTGGCTGGTCTGCGTAAAGTTTCAGCAAGGGCTCCTGGAAACGGGAAAGCCGGAAGAACCAGCTTTCCTCCATGGTCCAGGTGACTTCAGTGCCGGTCGGCGCCAACTTAGTGCCGTCATCTGCCAAAACGAGGTCTTCCTCGTCATAGTAGGCTTCGTCGCGGACCGAGTACCACCCCTCGTAGCGACCCGGATAGATATCTCCGTTGGCGGCCATTTTTTCCCACAAAGCCTGAACGACGGCCTTGTGATCGACATCTGTCGTGCGGATAAAACGGTCATAACTTATCTGAAACTTATTCCCCATCTCCTTGAACCGGTTCGACATATCGTCTACAAATTCGTTCGGTTCAACCGCCGCTGCCCGCGCGGCCTGTGCGATTTTCAACCCATGTTCATCGGTCCCGGTCAGAAAATAGGTCTCGCGACCATCAAGCCTCGCAAAACGCGCCAGCCAGTCCGTCGCGACCGCCTCGTAGGCATGGCCGATGTGCGGATTGCCGTTCGGGTAGGAAATGGCTGTCGTCACGAAGTAGCGGCTCATTGGGGGCGGCCCAGTCTTTCAATGCGGCCCATGCGGGCCAGGATGTCGGCGAGCGCCATTGCCACCTGCACCCTGTCATAAGCAAGGCGGACGGCATCGCGGGAAATGGAATCCGCTTCTTCGTAGAGCGCAAGCATTTCTGGAACCGGATTTTTCCGGGCAGCAGATGCGACACGGCGCGGCACCAGCAAGGCCAGCGCTTCGAGCTGCGCAATGGTGCCCTGCCCCTGAAACCCGCGCGCAAATGCAGGTGCGCCAGATCCGGACGCAAGGCGATCGACCATCAAGCCAAGCCCTGCCAGATCAGCGCCCGCAAGCCCCAGCACTGCACCCGGAACGCCGTTGGCAATTGACGCAAGCGCATCGATGGTTGAACGTTCCGCCTCTGGCATCGCCTGACCGAGGACCGCTGCTGACTGCTCCAATACAAGTGGATGCATCCTGAGCATGCGGCAACGCGAGCGGATGGTGGGCAACAGCCGGCCTGGTGCATGGCTTAGCAGCAGATATAATGTCTTTGGCCTTGGTTCCTCGAGTTCCTTCAGGAACGCATTGGCTGCGTTGGGATTCATGTTGTCGAGCGCATCGACTATCAGGGTTCGCCACCCGGCAATCGATGGGTAGCTGTGCAGAAAATCGGCGATGTCCCGGATCTGGTCTACCACGATGGTCGAGGTTGCACTGCCCTTCCCTTCTTCCCGCGGCGCCAGAATGCGATGATCCGGGTGGGCGCCACTTTCGACAAGGCGCGCGGCAGGGTCTTCACGATCCACGTCAGCCAACCCGCGGCTGCCACTGAGAAGCTTCAAGGCAGCCCAGTCAGCAAAACGGCGCTTGCCGATCCCTTTCGGGCCGGAAATCAGCCAGGCGTGGTGCATACGCCCGGTCTCCAGCGCCTCCAGCAGCGCGGTTCTCTGTTCTTCATGGCCCACAAGCATGGGGGACGGCGTGGCACCGGCGGTCATCTTGCGCAAGCATGGAAAAGTCTTTGCGCCGGCCCATTACGAAGACTAGGGTGCTAATACCCCGGGGGGCCGCTTCACGCGCGGCTGAGAGGCAGGCAGCAGCCTGCGACCCGTTGAACCTGATCTGGTTGACACCGGCGTAGGGAGGGCTGGTTTCGACCAACGCCCCTCCCCCGCTCCAAGGAGGACTGACATGGCCGATATCGCATCCCCTCTCGAAACTGCCCGCGTGACGACGGGGCCGTTGCCGGCTTCCACCAAAATCCATGTCCCCGGGCGATTGCACCCGGATATAAGGGTGCCGCTGCGCGAGATTGCACTGGAGCCATCTGCCAAGGAGGCTGCCTTCTGGGTCTATGATACGTCAGGGCCATACAGCGATGCGGGCGTCACGATCGACATTGCGGCCGGCCTGCCAAAGCTTCGAACTGCGTGGATTGAAGCGCGCGGAGACGTGGAGCGCTATGACGGGCGGCAGGTTCGACCGGAAGACAATGGCCTGAGTCGGACCGCCAGGCCCGACATCAGCCCCTTCCCCGAACCCAACATGGTGCCATTGCGAGCACGGCCAGGCCTGGCTGTGACGCAGTTGGCCTATGCTCGCCGCGGAATCATCACCCCGGAAATGGAATTCGTGGCCATCCGCGAGAACCTTGGACGCGAAGAGGCGCTCTTGACGGCGCGGGACGGGGAAAGCTTTGGCGCCGAGCTGCCAGATCATATCACGCCCGAATTCGTTCGCGACGAGATCGCCAGGGGGCGCGCCATCATTCCGTGCAACATTAACCATCCCGAACTGGAGCCGATGATCATCGGTCGCAACTTCCTCGTGAAGATAAACGCTAACATCGGGAATTCGGCTGTCGCATCGTCTGTTGCCGAAGAAGTCGACAAGATGGTCTGGTCGATCCGCTGGGGCGCAGACACGGTGATGGATCTTTCCACGGGAAAGAACATTCACGACACACGAGAATGGATCCTGCGAAATTCACCTGTGCCCATTGGCACCGTGCCGATCTATCAGGCGCTGGAAAAGGTTAACGGGGTTGCCGAGGCCCTGACATGGGAAATCTATCGCGATACCCTGATCGAGCAGGCCGAGCAGGGCGTGGACTATTTCACGATCCATGCAGGGGTTCGCCTTGCCTATGTTCCAATGACTGCAAAGCGCGTTACGGGCATTGTCTCTCGTGGTGGATCAATTTTGGCGAAATGGTGCCTTTCCCACCATAAAGAGAATTTCCTGTATACAAACTTTCGGGAAATATGTGAAATCTTAAGAGCTTATGATATTTCGTTCAGCCTTGGTGACGGGCTTCGTCCAGGGTCGATCGCGGATGCGAATGACGAGGCCCAGTTTGCCGAACTGCATACCCTGGGTGAACTGACCAAGGTTGCCTGGGATATGGATTGCCAGGTGATGATCGAGGGCCCGGGGCATGTGCCCATGCACAAGATAAAAGTTAATATGGAGAAACAGCTGGAAAGCTGTGGCGAAGCGCCATTTTATACACTTGGGCCGCTCACGACGGACATTGCGCCCGGTTATGATCATATCACGTCGGGTATCGGTGCTGCGATGATTGGATGGTTCGGCTGTGCGATGCTTTGTTACGTTACGCCAAAGGAGCACCTCGGCCTTCCCGATCGCGATGACGTTAAGGTGGGTGTGATCACCTATAAGTTGGCGGCGCACGCCGCAGATCTGGCCAAGGGGCACCCGGCCGCCCAGCTTCGGGATGATGCGTTGAGCCGGGCCCGGTTCGATTTCCGCTGGCGCGATCAATTCAACCTGAGCCTTGACCCGGAGACCGCCCAGAAGTTTCACGATGAAACGCTGCCGGCGGAAGGTGCGAAGGTTGCCCACTTCTGCTCGATGTGCGGACCAAAATTCTGCAGCATGAAGATAAGCCAGGAGGTGCGGGATTTTGCAAACCTCCAGAACAGTGAGACTTTCCTTGCCGCAGAAGACGGAATGGCAGAAAAGTCACGGGAGTTTCGCAGCAAAGGCGGAGAAATCTATCTTCCCGTGGACGGCTGACTTGCCGGGACCTGCGTGATCCTTGCGGTAGAACGCAGTCCCCGGACGCACAGGCGAACAATGGCGACTGCATGGCGCGTTATAGAGCATGGCGTGAAGGGCAGTCGCATTCGGGCGAAGCCTTGTTGGCGCTTGGAGCGACGCGAATTGAAAGTGCAAGCCGAAAGCCGGATCCGGCAAGGCTGGCGCAGTTTGCACAGACTTCTCCGGAGGGGAATGTCTCGCCTGGATGGGGAGCCCGCTTAAGAAGGCCGACGGCGACGATCAAAAATCGGGCTGATCGGGGCGTACTCCGACCAGACCCTGCCCCCTGCATCGGAAACGCTTGTGGGAGAAAAACAGGTTAGAGCAGGCGTTCCTAGGCAGCGAGGCCAAGACCCACGCTAAAAGAGCATGGTTCCAAAGCCGTAGAGACTGGTGGATACGAGAAGAAAGCCGACAAGACGGACAAGAACAGATGTTGTCAGCTTTTTGGTCAGCAAGGCCCCGAACGGAGCCGCAGCGACTGCACCGATCAGCAGCCCGAGGACAGCCGTGCCGAAAGTTTCCCAACCTAGTGCAAAAAGGAAGGTGACGGAGCTTGCCACCGCAACGAGGAACTCGGCCATGTTGACGGTACCGACAGCCTTGCGCGGCAATGCACCCTGGATGATGAGATTCGGGGTGACGATGGGGCCCCATCCTCCCCCCCCGGCAGAATCGAAGAAGCCGCCCAAAAGCCCCAGCGGGCCGACGATCTTGGGATTGCCGTGCGAACCATGGTGCTTTTGGTTTCGGACCAGGAGCACGATACCGAGGATGCCGAGATAGGTCTGGATCAGCAGCTTTGCGGTATCGACCGGAAGGCCGGTGATGAGATAGGCGCCGCCAACTGCACCGATCATGCCGGGAATTGCCAGTCGCCAGAAGAGCTTCCAGTCCACATTGCCTGCGATGGCGTGGCTGAGCCCGGAAATGGGAGCGGTGATGACCTTGACGGCGTGGATGCCGGCCGAAGCAGCCGCCGGCGGAACCCCGGTGGCGATGAGAACCGACGAAGAGATGACCCCAAAGCCGCCACCAAGCGCACCGTCGATCAGCTGGGCAACGAAGCCCACGGCGATGAAGGTGAGCAGCACGGTTTCGATTTCCATATGCCCTTGCTGGCAGCGCAGTGGCGCAGCCGCAAGATAGATGTGCTGCCTGAGACGGAACTCCCACTATGGGAAGGCTGCAGGAGACTGGATTTGAGCGCCACTTGGGATTATGGTCTGCGCCCAACGACGATGAAGGCTCAGCAATGCCAGGGGCTCTGACCAGCTATCTTTCCAGCATCCAAGCGCGGGACCCTGCCCCGCGTTCGCGGTGGGAAATTCTGAGTTATCCCGGCGTGTGGGCGGTGGGCTTTCACAAGGTCGCCCATTCGCTGTACCGAGCCGACCTGTTTCTGCTGGCGCGATTGGTGAACCATTTCAGCCGGTTCCTGACAGCTATTGATATCCACCCCGGCGCGACGATCGGGAAGCATCTGTTCATAGACCATGGTTTTGTGGTGATCGGCGAAACATCGGTTATCGGAGACAATGTGACGATCTATCAAGGCGCGACGCTGGGAGGGACGAACCCCACGAGCGGGATAGGTGGCAAGCGGCATCCGACCATCGGCAATGATGTCATCATCTCGTTGGGCGCTGCCGTGCTGGGGCCAATCACCGTTGGCAATGGTGCCAAGATCGGCGCAAATGCCGTGTTGACCAAGGATGCGCCGGCGGGCGCCACCATGATCGGCATTCCAGCCAAGCCGATTCCGGTGCTGGTGCAGGACGATGCACCCTTTGTTCCTTACGGAACGCCCTGTTCCGAGAAGTTCGACCCGGTCAGCCAGCGCTACGAAATTCTGAAGTGCGAACTGGAAACGCTGCGGGCGCGGCTGGATGCCTATGAGCGCGAAGAGCGCAGATCGACTGGCGGCGGGGCAGCTTGAGCATCGTTGCCCTGCCAGGTGCAGGCCAGGTGGTTTTCGAGCGGGCCGAGCTGGACCGGATCATGCAGTTATATGGGCAGATGGTCGCCGCAGGTGAATGGCGGGACTATGCCATCGCGTTCGAGAAGACGTGTGCGACATTTTCCGCCTTTCGCCGTGCATCGGAACGGCCTGAATTCCGGATAGTTAAGGACCCCGCGCTTCGAACGAGGCAGGGCCAGTACAGCCTTCTGGGCGAAGCCGGGCAGACGCTGAAGCGCGGCGATGACCTTGCCACGGTGCTTGCGCCGGCTGCCCGCCGCCTGCTGAAAATCGTATCCTAGAACGGATTGCGGTCTGACTGCATGCGAACGACCCTCTATCCCCTTGCTTCTGCGCATGGCTTTCCACCGAGCTGTTTCCACTTGGGCGGAATATGCTCCGGCAGGCTTGGGCGGGCTTGCTCCTTCCGAAGGTTCAGGCTGCCAGCTTCGACAGGCGCGCCAATGTTTCCTTTGCTTCTGCGAGCGTGCGATTGACGATATCCTCGCAGCTGAGGATTTCGTGGATTGCCCCCCCGCCCTGGCCGGCTGCGAGGCACTGGAAGGCAGGGTCCACATTGTCGACGACGCCCGCGATGGGCCCGAGCCGGTTGAGCTGAACCGATTCCATGACCTGAAGGGGAAAGGGCTTGGCCTCCTTGGTGAGATACTCGTCTGTTGTCCGGTTGCGGATGGCGCGGAGTGTTTTCCCCGTGAAACCGCGCGATACGACCGTGTCGGCTTCCGTCATGCCGAGGATCGCATCCTTGTAGGCCTGTCCGGCGTGGGCTTCTGTGCTGGCGATGAAGCGGGTGCCCATCCAGACACCCTGGCAGCCCATGGCAAGCGCTGCGGCGAGACCGCGGCCATCGAAGAGGCCGCCGGCGGCAATGACCGGGATATCTACAGCATCAACGACCTGTGGCCAGAGCGCGATGGAGGCGACGGTACCGGTGTGCCCTCCCCCCTCGGTGCCTTGCGCGATCACCGCGTCGCAACCGGCCTGTTCGGCCTTTCGGGCATGATCGACCTTGCCGACCATCGCCATGACGAGGACTCCGGCATCCTTCAGCTGCTGCACGATCGGATAGGGGACGCCCAGCCCCGCAATGAAGGCCCTCGCGCCATTGGCGATTATGATATCGACCGCCGCTGTCAGGCTTTCGGGCTGAGCTGCGAGCAGGTCGACGCCGAAGGGCTTGTCTGTCAGCGCGCGGACCTGTTGCATCTGCGCTTCGATCATCTTGGGCGAAACACCCGCCATTCCGAGCGAGCCGAAGCCGCCAGCATTGGAGACGGCGGCACAGACCTCGGCATAGGATACACCGCCCATCCCGGCCAGCAGGATAGGGTGTTCGACACCGAGCATGTCGCAGATAGGAGTCCGAAGGGTCATGTCAGGCTGCCTTTTTCGCTGCGTTACCATAGAAGGTCTCGGCCTTGGCGGCCATGTCCCGCAGCAGCTGCGGCGGGGCAAAGCGCTCTCCATGTTGCTGGGCAAGATGGTCGAGAGCTTGAACGACGGTATTAAGGCCGATGGTGTCCATCGCCGAAAACGGCCCGCCGGTTTGGGGCATGAATCCCCAGCCGAAGATCGCGCCGAGATCGCCGTCTTCCGGTGTTTCCAGCACGCCTTCGGCAAAACAGCGGGCAGTTTCAACCAGCTGGCGATAGAGCAGGCGTTCTTTCACATCGGCAGGGGTGGGCTGACTGGCGGAGACCGGGAACTGGGCCGACAGCTCGGGCCAGAGATGCTTTGGGCTGCCATCTTCCGGATAGGCATAGAAGCCCTTGCCGTTCTTGCGGCCGTGGCGGCCAAGCTCCATCATACGTTCAATGACGGCCTCTCCCGGCCCAGCCTTGTAGGCATCGCCCAAGTCCATTTTCGTTTGCTGGCCGACCTTGTAGCTGAGATCGAGACCTACTTCATCGTTCACGGCGAGCGGGCCGACGGGCATGCCCATCTGCCTGGCGACATTCTCGACCAGTGCCGGGGTCACGCCTTCGCCCAGCATGGCGAGGCCTTCCTGCACGAAGGTACCGAAGCAGCGCGACGTGTAGAAACCGCGGCTATCGTTCACGACAATTGGTGTTTTCTTGATTTGAGCGACATAGTCCAGAGCCTTTGCAATGGCTTCCGGGCCAGTCTTCTTGCCGACTATTATCTCGACGAGGGGCATCTTCTCGACCGGGGAGAAGAAGTGGATACCAACGAAATTCTCCGGCTTTGACCAGGCTTCGGCGAGGCCGGTGATGGGCAGCGTGGAGGTGTTTGACCCGAAGATCGTGTCGGCGCCGACCACGGCCTCGGTCGCCTTGGTTACGTCGGCCTTGATTTCGCGGGTTTCGAAGACAGCCTCGATGATGAGGTCGCAGCCCTTCAAGTCTTCGTAGTTTGTCGTCGTGTGGATGCGACCAAGGATTTCGGCGGTTTTTTCCGGCGATGTGCGGCGCTTGGCGAGCCTGTCGGCGGTATATTGCTTGCCCTTGTCGGCTGCGGATTGGTCCCGATCGAGCAGGACGACTTCGATTCCGGCCTGGGCAGACACCATGGCGATCCCGGCACCCATGAGGCCGGCGCCCAGCATGCCGACCTTCTTCGTTCTCATCTGCGGCACATTCTTCGGCCTGCGGGCACCCTTTTCCGCGGCCTGCTTGGAGACGAAGAGCGAGCGGATCATGTTGGAGCATTGCGGATCTGCGACGATCTTTGCGAAGTATTTGGATTCCAGGCGCAGCGCGGTATCAAATGGAAGCTGTGCGCCCTCATAAACACAGCTGAGGATCGCCTTGATCTGGTTCATGTTTCCCTGGGATTGCTTGTGCGCCATAGCGTTTGCGCCAATGAACGTCTGCGCAAAATTAGGGTTCATGGCGCCGGCACCGCCGGGGAATTTGAAGCCCTTCTCGTCCCACGGCTGGGTGAACTTCTTGGGGTTGGCCTTCACCCAGGCCTTGGCCCGATCGACGATCTCGGCGAGCGGCGCGACTTCGTGCACGACGCCGAAACCGAGCGCTTCCTGCGGGCTCATGTTTTTGCCCTGCAGCAGATACATGAGGGCTGACTGGACGCCCATTATGCGCGGAAGCCGCTGGGTGCCGCCGGCTCCGGGAAACAGGCCGACGAGCACTTCGGGGAGGCCGAGCACGATCTTGGGGTTATCCGCCACGACACGGTAGTGGCAAGCGAGCGCGATTTCGAGCCCGCCGCCGAGCGCAAGGCCGTTGAGGGCAACTGCCACAGGCTTGCCAGCGGTTTCGAGGCTGCGGAGCAGATTCTGGAGGCTGGAAACGCCTTCGAAAAGCTGTGCCATCTTCGACTTGCCGGCAGATCCGGCGGACGCCACATCGCCTTGGAAGTTCATGCCCTTCAGGTCAGCGCCGGCGACGAAGCCCGATGGCTTGCCCGAGGTGAGAACAGCGCCTTTCACGGCCTCGTCCTCCTTTATGCGCTGGACGGCGGCGGCGAGATAGGTCGCCAGATCGGCGTTGATGACATTCATCGACAGGCCGGGGCAATCGATGGTGAGGAGCAAGATGCCATCGGCATCGAGGGTTTGGGTGATGGCGCTGGTGGTCATGTGATGTCTCCCGAATGGTTATGGCGAGGGCCGCCGCAAAAAACCGGCCCTGCTAGCCTCAGATGCGCTCAATGACTGTTGCCGTGCCCATGCCCGCGCCGACGCAGAGCGTGACAAGTGCGGTCTGCTTGCCCGTGCGCTCGAGCTCGTCGAGCACGGTGCCCAGGATCATGCCGCCGGTAGCACCGAGCGGGTGACCCATGGCGATGGCGCCACCATTCACATTCATTTTTTCGTGCGGGATATCAAGCGCCTGCATCATACGCAGGACGACTGAAGCGAAGGCTTCGTTCAGCTCGAAGAGGTCGATATCGGCAACGGTCATGCCGAGGCGCTTCAGCAGCTTTTCCGTGACGAGTGCCGGGCCTGTCAGCATGATGGCAGGCTCCGACCCGATGCTGGCCATCCCGCGGATGCGGGCGCGGGGCTTCAGGCCGTATTTCGCGCCGATCTCCCGGTTGCCGACGAGGACGGCGGAGGCTCCATCGACGATGCCAGATGAGTTGCCGGCGTGGTGAACGTGGTTGATCCGCTCGATTTCCGGGTAGCGCATCAGAGCGATAGCGTCGAAGCCGGGCATCTGTTCGCCGATCGCCTGGAAAGCGGGCGCAAGGCTGGCGAGGGACTGCATGTCAGTCTGTGGGCGCATATACTCGTCATGCGCGAGTACGGTTTCGCCGATGACGTCCTTTACGGGGATGATTGAGTTCGAGAAACGTTTTTCTCCCCAAGCTTTTGCAGCACGACGCTGAGATTCCACCGCATAGGCATCCACATCGTCGCGGCTGAAGCCATACTTGGTGGCGATGAGGTCTGCGCCGACGCCCTGGGGCACGAAATAGGTCTTGAAAGCGACGGCCGGATCCATCGGCCAGGCACCGCCATCCGAACCCATCGGGATGCGCGACATGCTTTCGACACCACCGCCAATGGCAAATTCGGCTTCACCCGAGATGACCTTGGCGGCTGCAATATTCACGGCCTCGAGGCCCGAGGCGCAGAAGCGGTTGATCTGGACGCCGGCGGTCGTTTCGGCATAGTCGGCATTCAGCACGGCGACGCGCGCTATGTCGGAGCCTTGTTCGCCAACGGGGGCTACGCAGCCCAGCACGACATCATCGACATCTGCGGTGTCGATCCGGGTGCGATCGCGGATCGCCTGCAGCACTTGTGTGGCAAGCTGGATCGGCGTGATTTCGTGGAGTTTGCCATCCTTGCGGCCCTTGCCGCGCGGTGTCCGTACGGCGTCGTAGATGAAGGCTTCGGCCATTATAACTCTCCCAGGGATATTGCGTGTCCGATACGCTTGCCTCGTCGCGGGGCAAGCTGGTGCAAAAGTCAGAAACTTGATTCCGGCATTGCCATCAGTGTTTCAGCGCCGGCTTTCACCTGGGCTGCAAGACTATCGACGTCTGGCAGCTGGCGTTCGAAGAAATGCCGCGCTGTCAACAACTTGGCTTCGAAGAAGGCCTTGTCTTCGGTGCCGTCTGCCAGCGCTTCATGGCTTGCGCGTTCCATGACCAGCCAGAAGGTTCCGAAGGTGACAAGCGCCATCATGCGGAGATAGGCGGTGGCGCCGGCGCCGGCATTGTCGGGGTTGGCCATGCCGTTTTGCATGAGCCACAGCGTCGCGCCCTCAAGCTTCGCCCTGGCGGCGGCCAGAGCATCGGCGTGGGCTTTCGTGCGGCCATCTTCATGGGCATCGGCGACTGCGTCATCGACCATCTGAAAGAAGGCGCGCAGGGCTCGTCCGCCGTTCTGCGCCAGCTTGCGGCCGACAAGGTCGAGCGCCTGGATTCCGTTGGCGCCTTCATAAATCATTGCGATCCTTGCATCGCGGACGAACTGCTCCATGCCCAACTCTGCGATGTAACCGTGGCCACCGAACACCTGCTGGGCGTTGGTGGCGTGGGCAAAGCCTTCATCGGTGAGGTAGGCCTTGATCACGGGAGTGATAAGCGATAGAATATCATCTGCTGCTTCGCGCTCTTCGGGGGTTGCGGCCTTGTGCGACAGATCTGCCTGAAGCGCTGCCCACAGGCAGAGCGCGCGGGCACCCTCGTTAAAGGCGCGGGCGTCGAGCAGCATCCGGCGGACATCGGGGTGAACAAGGATGCTGTCGGCCTTGGCGTCGGGGTTTTTTGGGCCAGTCAATGCCCTGCCCTGCAAACGGTCCTTCGCGTAGGCGACGGCGTTCTGGTAGGCCACTTCGGATTGGGCGAGGCCCTGCCCGCCGACGCCGAGGCGGGCCACATTCATCATGATGAACATGGCCTTCAGGCCCTTCATCTCCTCGCCGACGAGATATCCGGTCGCGCCGTCATAGTTCATCACGCAGGTGCTGTTGGCGTGGATGCCCATCTTGTGCTCGATGGAGCCGCAGGACAAGCCGTTGCGTTCGCCGAGCGTACCGTCCGGATTGACCAGGAATTTTGGGACGATGAAGAGCGAGATACCTTTCACGCTGTCGGGCGCGCCGGGGGTTTTTGCGAGCACGAGGTGAATGATGTTGTCGGCAAGATCATGCTCTCCCGATGAAATGAAGATCTTGGTGCCGGTGATCTTCCAGCGTCCGTCCCCCAGCGGTTCGGCGCGGGTGTTGATGAGGCCGAGGTCTGTTCCGCACTGGGGTTCCGTCAGATTCATGGTGCCAGTCCAGCGGCCGGATACCATGTTGGGCAGATAGGTTGCCTTCTGTTCCTCGGATCCCGCGACGTGAATTGCGCTGACGGCACCCATGGTGAGGCCCGGGTACATGGAAAAGGCCATGTTGGCCGAGCACTGGAATTCCTCGAACGCGGAGCCCAGCACATGCGGCAGGCCTTGCCCCCCATATTCCTTCGGGCTCATCAAGGTGCCCCATCCGCCCGCGACAAAGGCCTTGTAGGCTTCCTTGAAACCTGTTGGCGTGGTCACGCTCCCATCCGGATGGCGGGTGCAGCCCTGCTTGTCGCCCACCTGGTTCAGCGGCTGGAGAACGCCTTCCACAAACTTGGCGCCTTCATCCAGAATCGCCTGCACCATGTCAGGGGTCGCTTCCGCAAAGCCCGGCAGATTCTGGTAGCGATCGAGACCGACGACGTGTTTCAGGACGAACTGCGTGTCCTTCACAGGGGCGCGATAAGTGGCTGGCATGGTCAAGGCTCCATTGGCGATTGCGCCGGCGCGCGGCCGGACGGGCTAGTCAGATCTTGTCTTCGAGCGTTCGGCAGAAATCGGTGAGTTCTGCGATGGTGGCGTCAAGCGCGGCGCGCTGGGTTTCCAGCGCCGTGATGCGTTCGCGGCTTTTTTCGAGCGTGGCTTTCAGCTGTGCGGCGCGGGACTGGCCGGGGGCGTACATGTCCAGCAGTTCGCGGATGTCGGTTAGGCTGAAGCCGACGGCGCGGCCGCGCAGGATCCAGGCGAGACGCGCCCTGTCTGCCCGGGAAAAGAGGCGCTGCGACCCGCGCCTTGTAGGGTGAATGAGGCCTTCGCCTTCATAGAAACGGATCGTGCGCGGCGTGACATCATATGCACGCGCAAGATCGCTGATGGTAAAGCTTTCGGCCTGGGCCGGAGCGCATGTCTCGCCCGCGTGTGGCTGGGCAGCCAAGCTGACAGACGCCATCAACGAACCCTCCATCACCCGAGCATCGGACGCGTTCGCTCTAAAGTAACCTTTACGTTCACGTCAATCAGGGGATGGGAACAAGGTGGTGGCTGACCCGCCGCAATGGACCCTCCTCCACGGCGACGGGCAGCGCACTTTACCGACCCTGAAAAACAACGAGCCCGATACGCCGGCACGCCATGGAACGTGCTTACGGCACCGCGCCCCGTTTGTTTAGTCACTTATTGTGACATCAGCGGCGCTCATCCGCTATCCAGAGCCAGTTGGCGCAGCTGTGTGTTGCCGTGAATGTGAACACCGGGCACGGCTGTGCCGGACAGCCGAATGATGGCCGTTGCGATTGTTCTGGCCGGGATTGCACCGAACTGCGTAAGGCCGCCTACCAGCAGCGGATTCAGCACGGGCGCCAGGCGCTGCATCAGGGCTTCCATCGGCCGGCTTTCTGCCCGTGCGCCCAGGATGAGCCCGGGCCGGATCAGATCGAGTTGTTCGAACCCCATGGCCCGTGCACTCACTTCAGCTTCGCCTTTCACGCGGGAATAGAATGCCGCTGCCGCCGGATCCGAGCCAACCGCGGTGATGAGGACGGCGTGCCGGGCCCCTGCCTTTCGGGAGGCCAGCAGGAAAGCCAGGACGGCATCATGATCGACCGCGCGGAATGCGCCCCGGCTTCCGGCGGTTGCGATGGTGGTGCCAAGCGCGCAGATTGCGGTTTCAGCCTGTGGCAGCGGCGGGAGGGCCGCGAAATCAACCAGCATGTCGACAAGTTGCGGGTGTACGGTGCCTGAAGCCCTGCGCCCAACGCACACCACGGGCTGCCCCTTTGCCAGCAAGCCGGACAGCAGCTTTCCGCCCACAAGGCCCGTGGCCCCCGCCAGCAACACGGTCATCCGGCAGGCACTAGTAGATCGTTTTCAAGCTTGCGGAAAAAGCAGCTGGGTGCGCCGGTGTGGCAGGCGGGACCAGCGGGCTTGGCTTTCAGCCAAAGGCAATCCTGATCGCAATCGACCAGGATTTCCATCACCGACAGCACATGGCCAGACGATTCGCCTTTCATCCACAAGGCGCGGCGCGAGCGGGACCAGAAGTGCGCCCTCCCCGTCTCGCGTGTTTTTGCTATGGCTTCTGCGTTCATATGCGCGACCATCAAAAGTTCGCCGGTTTCGGCGTGGGTGACAACAGCCGTCAGCAGGCCTGCGGCATCGAATTTGGGTTGGAACATGTCTGCCATGTCGTGAAGCGTTACAACCAAAAGACAGATTGCCTAGCGACAAATCACGCATGAGCCCCTAAGGGCCGCGCATGCGAACGGCTCTTGGCGAGCGGTTCCCCATCAGCGTGGACGGGCAGGCAGGACCATGGCGACGGAATCCGGTAGCGGCACACCTGGTGGCGGCATCAGCCCGCTGACCACGCACCCCTTCGATGATGACAAGCTGCGCGAGGAATGCGGGGTCTTCGGTGTGTGGGGTATACAGCAATCTGCGGCGATGGTGGCGCTTGGGCTGCATGCGCTGCAGCACCGCGGGCAGGAAGCCGCCGGCATCGTGAGTTTCGACGGTGCAGAATTCCATGTCCACCGGGCGATGGGGCATGTGGCGGGCAATTTTGACCGACCAGAGATCATCGAGCGGCTGGCAGGCCAAGCCGCGATCGGTCACAACCGCTACTCTACCACCGGCGAAACAGCGCTTCGCAACGTCCAGCCACTGTTTGCGGACCTGTCTCTCGGCGGGTTTGCCGTGGCGCACAATGGCAATCTTTCCAACGCGATGACACTGAAGGCCGAGCTCATTCGGCGTGGATCGATCTTCCAGTCGACATCCGATACGGAGGTGATCATCCATCTTGTAGCGACATCCACCTTCCGCACCTTGCTGGACCGCTTCATCGATGCACTGAAACAGGTGGAAGGCGCCTATTCGCTGATCTGCATGACGGGTGAAGGCATGATTGCCTGCCGCGATCCTCTGGGAATCCGGCCGCTGGTGCTGGGAAAGCTTGGCGAAGCCTATATTCTGGCATCGGAAACCGTGGCCCTGGATATCGTGGGGGCGAGTTTCGAGCGCGAGGTCGAGCCGGGTGAGCTGATCGTTATCAACGACAGCGGCCTGAAATCGTTGATGCCGTTCGCGCGCAAACAGCCCCGGCCCTGCATCTTCGAGCAGGTTTATTTCTCGCGGCCCGACAGCTTTTCGGGTGGCCTGTCGGTCTATCAGGTTCGCAAGTCCATCGGTGCAGAGCTGGCAGCCGAGGCGTCCGTCGATGCCGACATGGTGGTGCCGGTGCCTGATTCGGGAACACCGGCGGCAATCGGTTATGCCCAGGCGGCGGGGATTCCGTTCGAGCTGGGGATCATCCGTTCGCACTATGTGGGCCGCACCTTCATCCAGCCTGGCGACCAGATCCGCCACTTGGGCGTGAAGCTGAAGCACAATGCCAACCGCGCAATGATCGCGGGCAAACGGCTTGTGCTGATCGATGATTCCGTGGTGCGCGGAACAACGTCGGTGAAGATTGTGCACATGCTGCGGGAAGCGGGGGCTGCCGAGGTGCACCTGAGAATCGCAAGCCCGCCGACCGAGAACAGCTGCTTTTACGGCGTCGACACACCAGAACGCTCCAAGTTGCTGGCAGCGCAGATGAATATGGAAGCGATGCGCGCGTATATCGGCTGCGACAGCTTGGCGTTCATCTCCATCGACGGGCTGTATCGTGCGCTGGGCCAGGCGCGCCGAAACCATAGCGCCCCGCAATATTGCGATGCCTGCTTTACGGGCGATTACCCGACCCGGCTGACCGATCAGGAAGGCCTTCAGGTGTCCCCGCAGCTGGGCCTTTTGACCAGGGAACATGCATGATGGCCGAAGACAGACTCGCACTGGTGACAGGTGCGAGCAAGG
>Ga0335395_10000093_pt1 | contig 59572 bp, 58 predicted proteins | sample MAT02_FD_205744 | JGI IMG/M metagenome (GOLD analysis project Ga0335395, IMG submission 205744) | Freshwater microbial communities from Lake Fryxell liftoff mats and glacier meltwater in Antarctica - MAT-02 (spades assembly) (version 2) ... | reverse complement strand
TTGATCAGCTTGGCGCGCTTGGGTACCAGACCGCGGTCGTGAAGGGTGGCGACCGTAACGGTCTCCCCGGCCTTGAAGGCGCCCTCGAGGCGACCGACGTTGACGCCGTGGATCTCCTGGCGGTGGATGTTGACGAAGCCGCGCTTGGGCACCCGACGCTGGATCGGGTTCTGCCCGCCCTCGAAGTGGTCGGGCATCTGGTTGTGGCGCGCGAGCTGACCCTTCTGGCCACGGGTGCTCGTCTTGCCGCGGCGAGAAGCGATGCCGCGACCCACGCGCTTGCGGCGCTTGCGGGCGCCCGCGGGCGGGCTGAGTGTATCGAGTGTAGTACCCATCTTGTCCTTATTGAGCGTCGTCCGCGGGCTCGACGGAGACGAGGTGCTGGACCTTGAGGATCATCCCGCGGATCGCGGGCGAGTCCTCGAGGACGCGCGTGTGGTGCATGCGGCGCAGGCCGAGGCCACGGACCGTGTCCTTCTGGGACTGCTCGCGGTGGATGGGGCTGCGGACGAGGGTCACTTTGAGCTTGAGGGCCATGATAGCTCCTACTACGCGGTCATGTCGGCGAGCGACAGGCCGCGGCGGCGCGCCACCGATTCCGGCGCCCGCAGGCGCTGGAGCGCGTTGACGGTCGCGTGGATGACGTTTTGCGGGTTGTTGGTGCCGATGCACTTGCTGAGGATGTCGTGGATGCCCGCGCACTCGACGACGGCGCGGACGGCCCCACCAGCGATGACGCCGGTACCCGGCGACGCCGGACGCAGCAGCACCTGACCAGCCCCGTGCTCACCGATCACCTCGTGCGGCACGGTGGTGCCGGACAGGGGGACCTGAAAGAGGTTCTTGCGGGCGAGGTCGTTGGCCTTACGGATGGCCTCCGGGACCTCCTTGGCCTTGCCGTAGCCGATGCCGACCCAGCCGCGCTCGTTGCCGACGACGACGAGGGCGCTGAAGCTGAAGCGACGACCACCCTTAACTACTTTGGCGACGCGGTTGATGTAGACCACGCGGTCTACGAGATCACCGAGAGATTCAACGTCGATCATGAGCGATCCTTAGAAATCGAGTCCGGCCTTGCGGGCGCCGTCGGCGAGGGCCTGCACCCGGCCGTGATAGATGTAACCGTTGCGGTCGAACACGACCTTGGTGATCCCCTTGGCCAGACAGGCCTTGGCGATCGAGGCGCCGACCAGCTCGGCCATCTCGCGCTTGGTACGCTTGACTGCCGTCTCGGCCGAACCAGCAGCCTCGCCCTTGGCGAGCTCCTTGGACAGCGTGGAGGTGGCGACCAGAGAAACCGACTGGGTGTCGTCGATGACCTGGGCGTAGATGTGCTTGCTGCTGCGGAAGACCGTGAGGCGGGGACGCTCCTCGGTGCCGCTGACGCGCTTGCGGATGCTGAGCTTGCGGCGCAGCCGGGTCTTATCTTTTGAAGCGGACATCGTGGTGCTCCTGACTCGCTACTTCTTGCCGCGAGCCTTGCCTTCCTTGAGAGTGATCTGCTCGCCCTGGTAGCGGACACCCTTGCCCTTGTAGGGCTCGGGCGGGCGGAAGCCGCGGATGTCGGCGGCGACTTTGCCCAGCAGGCTCTTGTCGGCCGACTTAACGCTGAGCTTGCCTTCCTTGTCCACCTCGGCTTTGACGCCGGTGGGCAGCTTGTACGAAACCGGATGCGAGAAGCCGAGGGTCAGGTCGATCGTGTCGCCCTTGACCGTGGCCCGGTAGCCGACGCCGACGATCTCGAGGACGCGGGTAAAGCCGGTACCGCAACCCGTGACCATGTTGGCGGTCATGGCGCGAGCCATGCCGTGCATGGCGCGGGCGGTACGGTCGTCGCTCTTGCGGGCCAGCGTCAGCGTGTCGCCGTCGAGTTTGATGTCGACAGCGGCGGGGACCAGGAAGCTGAGAGTGCCCTGGGGGCCCTTCACAGATAGCTGCTGGCCCGACTGGGTCGCCGTGACCCCCTTGGGGAGCTTGATTGGGGAATTGCCGATTCGACTCATGGGAGTGCTCCGATGACCATGTAGGGGCGAGGGCTCACCACACGCTGCAGATGAGCTCGCCGCCGACGCCGCTTCGGCGCGCCGCACGGTCGGTCATCATGCCCTTCGAGGTGCTGACGATGCAGATCCCGAGGCCGTTGTGGACCTTGGGAATTTCATCGCTACTGGCATAGCGACGTTGGCCCGGGGTGCTGAGACGACGAAGGCCTTCGATGGCCGACTCGTCACCCGAGTACTTGAGCTTGATTGCGAGGGTGCCCTGCAGGCCGTCATCTTCGAAGGAAACCTCGGAGATGTAACCCTCCTCTTTGAGGATCTCGGCGATGCGGAGCTTCTGCTTGGAGCCCGGGATGGCAACGGTAGGGTGCGATGCGTGCACCGCGTTGCGGATCCGGGTGAGCATGTCGGCGATGGGATCGGTCATGGACATGGTGATTTCTCCACTATGCGCGCCGGAATGGCATTCCCAGCTTCTCGAGCAGCGCACGGCCTTCCTCGTCGGTGGCGGCGGAGGTGTGGATGCAGATGTTCATACCGGGCACCCTGTCGAGCTTGTCGATGTCGACCTCGGGGAAGATCAGCGCTTCCTTGACCCCGAGGGTGAAATTGCCGCGGCCGTCGAAGGCCTTGCGGCTGACGCCGCGGAAGTCGCGGGTACGCGGGAGCGCGACCGAGAAAAGCCGGTCGAGGAACTCCCACATTCGCGGGCCACGAAGCGTGACCATGCAGCCGATCTTCATCCCCTCGCGGAGCTTGAAGGTGGCGATGGACTTCTTGGCGCGGGTGACCACCGGCCTCTGGCCGGTGATGTTGCCGAGGAGCTCGAAGGCCTGCTCCAGCAGCTTCGGTTGGCGGATCGCCTCACCGAGACCGATGTTGAGGACGATCTTCTCGACCCGCGGGACCTTGAACGAGTTGGCATAGCCGAACTCCTTCGACAGGGCCGGGCCGACGCTCTCGTTGTAGCGCGCCTGGAGGCGCGGGTTGTACGCCTCGCCCCGCTTGATCGGTTCATCCTGAACCTTCGGGAACCGAAACGCGAAGCCCGCGGCTTCTTTCTTCTTGGCGGGGGGTCCCCCGCTCGCACGTGCTGCCTTGGCCATGGGAAGTACCTACGGAATCCGTTACTTGTCGATCTGCTCGCCCGACTTGACCGCGACGCGCACCTTGGTGCCGCTCTCGAGGGTCTTGAAGCGTACGCGGGTGGGGTCGCCGGACTTGGGATCCGCGAGCATGACGTTGGAGATGTGGATGGCGGCTTCTCGCTTTTGGATGCCACCCTGGGGGTTTTCGCGGCTGGGCTTGACGTGCTTGGTGACGATGTTCACGCCTTGGACGATCACGCGATCGTCGTCGACGAGGACGCTCAACACTTTGCCGTGGCTGCCCTTGTTCTTGCCGGCGATGACGACGACTTCGTCGTCTTTCTTGATCCGCTGCATCACAGCACCTCCGGTGCCAGCGAGATGATCTTCAGGTAGTTCTTCTGACGGAGCTCGCGTGCCACCGGTCCGAAGATGCGGGTGCCGATCGGCTGCTTCTGGGCGTCGATGAGCACCGCGCTGTTGGTGTCAAAGCGGATGACGCTGCCATCGAGGCGACGCACGGCCTTGCGGGTGCGGACGATGACGGCCTTCATCACGGAGCCCTTCTTCACCTTGCTGTTGGGCAGGGCGTCGCGGATCGAGACGACGATGATGTCGCCGACTGACGCGTAGCGGCGCTTCGAGCCGCCGAGGACCTTGATGCAGAACAGCTTGCGGGCGCCGGAGTTGTCGGCGACATCAAGGATGGATTGGACCTGGATCATACGCCGATCGCTTTCTCGACCACGGACTGGAGCATCCAGCGCTTGTCGCGTGAGAGGGGCCGGCACGACACGAGCTTGACTGTGTCGCCGAGCTTGGCCTCGTTGGTCTCGTCGTGGGCTTTGTAGCGCACGCGCTCGCTGACGTACTTGCGGTAGCGCGGGTGCTTGAAGCGACGCTGGACCTGGACAACGATGGTCTTCTCCATCTTGTCAGAGACCACGATCCCGGTGACGACCCGGCGCTGCCGCTGAACTTCCGTCGATTGCTCTTGAGTCTCGGTCATGGCTTATGCCTTCTTTCCGTCGACACCGAGCTCACGCTCGCGGGCGATGGTTTTGATCCGCGCGATCTCGCGGCGGACTACACCGAATTGGGCGGTGTTGGTGGACCGCTGGGTGGCCTTGAGGACACTCAGACGGATGAGCTGGTCGCGGAGTTGACCTTCGAGCTCGACGAGCTGCTCGGCGGTCTTTTCACGGAGTTCGGAGGTCTTCACAGGCCACCATCCCTCTTGATCATGCGGGTCTTGATCGGAAGCTTGTGGTGCGCGCGGAGGAAGGCCTCGCGGGCCAGCTCCTCGGTGACACCCTCGATCTCGTAGAGCACGCGGCCCGGGCGGACAACGGCGACCCAGTGGTCCGGGGCGCCCTTGCCCTTACCCATGCGGGTCTCGGCGGGCTTGCGCGAGACCGGCTTGTCCGGGAACACCCGGATGTAGAGCTTGCCGCCGCGCTTGACGTGACGGTTGATGGCAACACGCGCGGCCTCGATCTGGCGCGCAGTGAGCCACCCGGGCTCGACGGTCTGCAGGCCGAAGTCGCCGAAGCTGACCTCGGTGCCGGCCTTGGCCTGGCCCCGCATGTGGCCCTTCTGGACCTTGCGGTATTTGACTCGGGAGGGAGAAAGCATGGTGTGCCTCGGCTACTTCTGCTGCGGGCGGGGGAAGCGGGGGTCGTTCTGCTGGCTGGCGCGCTGTCCGTAGACCTCGCCCTTGAAGATCCAGCACTTGACGCCGATGGCGCCCGAGGTCGTGTGCGCCTCGGAGAAGCCGTAGTCGATGTCGGCGCGGAGGGTGTGGAGCGGGACGCCGCCGGCCTTGTAGGTCTCGCGGCGCGACATCTCAGCGCCGGCGAGGCGACCGGAGGCGGCGACGCGGATGCCCTTGGCGCCGAACTTCATCGCGGTCTGCATGGCGCGCTTGAGGGCGCGGCGGAACGCGACGCGGCGCTCGAGCTGCTGGGCGATGTTCTCGGCGACCAGTTGGGCGTTGACCTCGGCCTTGCGGACCTCCTGGATGTTCAGGAAGACCTCGGAGGAGGTGAACTTCTGGACGCGCTTCTTGAGTTGCTCGACGCCGGCGCCGCGCTTGCCGATGATGATGCCGGGGCGCGCCGAGAAGATGTTGATCTTCAGCTTGTTGGCGGCCCGCTCCATCGTGATGTCGGCGATGCTGGCGGCGTACAGCTCCTTCTTGAGGAAGCGACGCAGTTGGATGTCCTCATGCAGCCACTGGCGGTAGCGCGCGTTCTCGAACCACTTCGAGCTCCACGTACGGACGACGCCGATGCGAAAGCCGATTGGATGTGTTTTTTGGCCCATTAGCTGCGTGCCTCTGCCACTTCGAGCGTGATGTGGCTGGTTTTCTTGAGAATGCGGTTGGCGCGACCCATCGCGCGGGGACGCCAGCGCTTGAGGGTTGGGCCTTGGTCGACGAAGACGCGGGAGACGATCAGGTTGTCGACGTTGACGTCGCCCTTGTCTTCGGCGTTGGCGACCGCGGAGACCAGCAGCTTGAAGAACTGCTTGGCGCCTGCCTTGTGCAGGAAGCGAAGGTTGTTGATCGCCGTGGTCACCCGCGTCTCGCGGATCATGTTGGCGATGATCCGCGCCTTGCGCGGGGTGAGCCGCGTGTTGTTGAGTCGTGCGATTGCCATGGCTTCCTACTTCTTGGTCGCCTTGCGGTCACCGGAGTGGCCGCGGAAGGTACGCGTCGGCGCGAACTCGCCGAGCTTGTGGCCGACCATGTTCTCGGTGACGAACAGCGGGATCCACTTGTGGCCGTTGTGGACCATCACGTTGACGCCGACGAACTGCGGCAGGATCGTGGAGCGACGCGACCAGGTCTTGATGACCTTGCGGTTGCCCTCGCGGATGGCTCCCTCGACCTTGCGGGTGAGGTGGGAGTCGACGAACGGGCCTTTCTTTACGGAGCGAGGCATGCTTACTTCTTCCTGCGGCTGACGATGAAGACTTGCGTCCGCTTGTTGTGGCGCGTGCGGTAGCCCTTGGCGAGCATGCCCCACGGGGAGCAGGGGTGACGACCACCCGAGGTGCGGCCCTCGCCGCCGCCCATGGGGTGGTCGACCGGGTTCATCACCACGCCGCGGTTGTGCGGGCGGCGACCGAGCCAGCGCGTACGGCCGGCTTTGCCGAGGCTGACGCGGCTGTGGTCCCCGTTGCTGAGTGTGCCGACGGTGGCGCGGCAGTTGACGTGGACGCGGCGGACCTCGCCCGAGGGCAGGCGGACCTGAGTCCAGTCGCCCTCACGGGCCATCAGACGGGCGCCGACGCCGGCGGTGCGGACCAGTTGGCCGCCGCGACCGATCTTGATCTCGACGTTGTGGACGACGGTACCGACCGGGATGACCTTGAGCGGCAGGCTGTTGCCCGGCTTGATGTCGGCGCCCTGGTCGCTGACGACCGTATCGCCGACGCTCAGGCCCTCGGGGGCGAGGATGTAGCGCTTATCGCCGTCGGCGTAGTGCACCAGAGCGATGAAGCTCGTGCGGTACGGGTCGTACTCGATCGTGGCGACGCGGCCGGGGATGCCGAAGTTGTCGCGCTTGAAGTCGATCGTTCGGTACGAACGCTTGTGACCGCCGCCGCGAAAGCGGGAGGTGATGCGTCCGTGGTTGTTGTGCCCGGCGTGGTCGTGGCGGTGCTTCACCAGCGGGCGGTGCGGCGTGTCGGTGGTGACAGCCGTGCGCTCGTTGGTGCTCATCCCGCGGCGACCCGGGGAGGTCGGCCTATAGATCTTGATGCCCATGACGATCCTACTCCAGCGAAAAAACGGGGCTTAGCCCTTGTCGGCGGCGGTCTCGGCCTGCTCACCGTAGAAGTCGATCGAGTCGCCCGTGTTGAGGGTGACGATCGCCTTCTTCCAGAACGGCTTGCGGCCGAAGAAGCGGCCGACGCGGCGGACATCGCCGCGGACGACCATGGTGCGCACGTTGGTGACGCGGACCCCGAAGACCATCTCGACGGCCTTGCGGATCTCGATCTTGTTGGCCTTCTTGGTGACCTCGAAGACGTACTTGTTGTGCTGTGCCTGGAGGTCGGTGGACTTTTCGGTCACGACCGGGCGGACGATAATCTGCTGCGGGGTCATGCCGGTGTCTCCTCGGCGCGCTTGGAGGTCTTGTTGAGGCGCGCCTCGATGGTGCGCAGCGAGGTCTCCGAGATCAGCAGCTTGGGGAAGCGGAGGATGTCGTAGACGTTGAGGCCACGGATATCGAGGAAGCTCGAGGTGGCGAGGTTCTGCGCGCTGATCCGCAGGTTCTTGTTGTCGCCGCTATCGACCAGCAGGGCCTTGGGGGCCTGCAGCTTGGCGAGCGTCTGGAACAGCGTCTTGGTCTTGATCTCGGCGAGCGCGAGCTCGCGGACGACGATGAGGTCACCCTTCGAGGCACGGACCGTGAGGGCGGAGCGCAGCGCGCCTGCCATCGCCTTCTTGTTGACGTTGAGGATGTACTTGTGCGGACGCGGACCGTGTACCTGTCCACCACCTCTGAAGATGTTCGCGCGACGGGAGCCGTGGCGTGCGCCGCCGGTGCCCTTCTGCTTGGTCATCTTCTTGCCGGTGATGTGGATCTCGGCGCGGGTCTTGGTGCTGTGGGTGCCGGCGCGGCGAGCCGCCCGCTGGTGGCGGACGACCTCCCACAGCAGGTGTTCCTTGACCGTGACGGCGAACACCTCGTCGGAGACTTCGATCTCGCCGAGGCTGGCACCTGCCAGGTCGATGACGTTGAGCTTGGCCATGGCTTTGATCTCAGGTCTTGATCTCGACGTCCACGCCGGCCGAGAGGTCCAGCTTCATGAGCGCGTCGAGGGTCTGCTTGTTCGGTTCGAGGATGTCGAGGAGCCGCTTGTGGGTCCGGACCTCGAACTGCTCGCGGGACTTCTTGTCGATGAAGGGTCCGCGCAAGACGGTGTACTTGTTGATCTTGGTCGGGAGGGGGATCGGGCCCGCGACGGTGGCGCCGGTGCGGCGCGCTGTCTCGGCGATCTCGCCTGCCGACTGGTCGAGCAGCTTGTGGTCGAAGGCTTTGAGCCTGATGCGGATCTTGAGGCTGTCCACGTGGATTGGTCCGTTCGGTTGAGAGCGCGGGCGCTACTCGAGGATCTTGGTGACGACGCCGGCGCCGACGGTCTTGCCGCCCTCGCGGATGGCGAACTTGAGGCCATCTTCGCAGGCGATCGTGTTGTGCAGCTCGACGATGATCTCGATGTTGTCACCGGGCATCACCATCTCGACGCCTTCGGGCAGGATCACCGAGCCGGTCACGTCCGTGGTCCGGAAGTAGAACTGCGGGCGGTAGCCCTTGAAGAACGGCGTGTGACGGCCGCCCTCTTCCTTCTTGAGGATGTATACCTGCGCCGAGAACTTCTTGTGCGGATTGATCGTGCCGGGCTTGCACAGCACTTGGCCGCGCTCGACGTCCTCGCGCTTCACGCCGCGCAGCAGCAGGCCGACGTTGTCGCCGGCTTGGCCCGCGTCGAGCAGCTTGCGGAACATCTCGACGCCGGTGATCGTCGTCTTGACCGTGTCCTTGATGCCCACGATCTCGACTTCTTCGCCGACCTTCACGCGGCCACGCTCGATGCGACCCGTCGACACCGTGCCACGACCCGAGATCGTGAACACGTCCTCGACCGGCATCAGGAACGGCTTGTCCAGCTCGCGGATCGGGTCCGGGATGTAGCTGTCGCACGCGTCCATCAACGCGAAGATGCACTGTGCGTCAGGATGGTCGACGCTCGTCGCGTTGAGGGCCTTGAGCGCCGAGCCTTGCACGATCGGCGCGTTGTCGCCGTCGAACTGGTACTTGCTCAGAAGGTCGCGCAGCTCCACCTCGACCAGCTCGATCATCTCCGCGCCGTCGTTTCCGTCGGGCAGCATGTCGATCTTGTTGAGGAACACCACCATCGCCGGGATGCCGACCTGGCGACCCAGCAGGATGTGCTCGCGGGTCTGCGGCATCGGGCCGTCCGGCGCTGACACCACGAGGATCGCCCCGTCCATCTGCGCGGCGCCCGTGATCATGTTCTTGATGTAGTCCGCGTGACCCGGACAGTCGACGTGCGCGTAGTGCCGCTTCGCGGACTCGTACTCCACGTGCGCCGTGCTGATCGTGATGCCACGCGCCCGCTCCTCGGGCGCCTTGTCGATCTGGTCGTAACCCTTGAACTCCGCCCAGCCCTTGAGGCTCAGCACGCGGGTGATCGCCGCCGTCAGCGTGGTCTTGCCATGATCCACGTGTCCGATCGTTCCGATGTTCACGTGGGGCTTGTTGCGGACAAATTGTTCTTTCGCCATGGCGCTGTTCTCGTCTTGCTCAGGGGTCTTGGCGGGGGATTACAGGAAGGGTCGCGGGATCTACCAGCTTGCGCGGCTTTGCGAAAGCCCGATCATTCGCTGTCGTACGAGACTTTACAGGCCGTGAAGTCTCGTCCGGGGATCAATAGCCCCGGGCCCGGGTGATGATGGCGGCCTGCAGATCTGGGGGGACCTCGGCGTACTGGCTAAAGTGCATCGAGTAGCTTGCGCGACCCTGTGTACTTGAGCGGAGGGCGGTAGCATAACCGACCATTTCTGCCAAGGGAACCTCCGAATCGACCACTTGAAGGCCGCGACGGGGGCCCATGCCGTGAATTCTTCCACGACGGCCGTTGAGGTCGGAGACGACGTGGCCGGTGAAATCCTCGGGGACTTCGATCTCGACCCGCATAACGGGCTCTAGCAGCCTGGGGGCGGCCTTTTCGAGGCCTTCCATCAGGCCCATGGCGGTGGCCGCTCTGAACGACATGGGAGTTGAATCACCCTCGACATAGCCGCCATCGACGAGGCGGATCTCCATGTCGACGACGGCGTAGCCCAGCAGCGGACCGCGGGACATGGCGTCGAGGGCACCTTCCCGGACCGCGGCGATCATGTCGGGCAGCAGCTTGGCAGGTACGGCGGGCGGGCCGCCCTTGCCGGTGCGGGCGACGGCCTCCGGGAGATCGTTGGTGAAGAGATTGCCGGCGCCGCGCTCGCGGGGGACCAGTTCCAGGACCAGGCGGGCGTACTGGCGTTTGCCACCGATCTCCCGGTCGTACTCGACGGGGATGGTGACGCGCTGGCCGGCGGTCTCGCGGTAGGCGACTTGCGGCTTGCCGACGTTGGCGGCGACCTTGGCCTCGCGGCCGATGCGGTCGACGATAATCTCCAAGTGGAGCTCGCCCATGCCGCCCATGAGGGTCTGGCCGGAATCGGGGTCGATGCGGACGCGGAAGCTGGGGTCCTCGCGCTGCATGCGGTCGAGGGCGTCGACGAGGGCGTTCTGGTCGGCGGTCGAGCGGGGTTCGATCGCGCGGAAGATCACGGGCTCGGGGATCTCGAGGCCCGGCAAGATCACCTGCTCGCCATCCTTGGCCGAGATGACGGTGTCACCGGTGGTGGTGAAGCGCAGGCCGACGGCCGCGGCGATATTGCCGGCGGTGACCTCGTCGATCTCCTGGGTCTTGTTGGCGTGCACCTGCAACAGCTTGGTGACCCGCTCCTTGCGGTCCTGCGTGCAATTTTGGATGCCGTCCTTGACCCGCAGGACCCCGGAATACACGCGAAAAAACACCAGCGGGCCGCGATGCGGGTCGTGCAGCACCTTGAAGGCTAGCGCCAGCAGCGGCTGGTCGGCCGAGGGCAGGCGCTCGACTTCCTGCTTGTCGTGCTTGCGCACGGCGACTACCGGCGGGAGGTCGAGGGGCGACGGGAGGTAGTCGAGGATCGCGTCGAGCAGGGGCTGGACGCCCTTGTTCTTGAGCGAGGAGCCGCACAGCACGACTACGCCCTTGTTGGCGATCGTGGCCCGGCGCATGCCGGCGCGCAGCAGCTCGAGCGGGACGCCGCCGACGCCGGCCTCGAGGAACACGCCCATGACCTCATCGTCGATCTCAGCGACGGCCTCGACGAGCGCCTCGCGGGCCAGCACGGCCTCGGTGTGCAGGTCATGGGCTTCGGTGAGCGACTCGCGGACCACTTGCTCGCCGAGCTCGTCCGGCCAGTGGATCGTTTCCATCGTCATGAGGTCGATGACGCCGCTAAAGGCTGACTCGACCCCGATCGGCAACTGGGCGACCAGCGGATGCGCGTGGAGGTTCTTGCGCATCATCTCGACGGTGTGCTCGAGGGTCGCGCCGATGCGGTCCATCTTGTTGATGAAGGCGACGCGCGGGACGTGATAGCGGGTGGCCTGACGCCACACCGTCTCGGACTGGGGCTGGACGCCTGCGACGGCGTCGAACACCGCGACGGCGCCGTCGAGCACGCGAAGTGAGCGCTCGACCTCGATCGTGAAGTCGACGTGGCCGGGCGTGTCGATCAGGTTGATGCGGTGACCCTTCCAGAAGCAGGTCGTCGCCGCCGACGTGATCGTGATGCCCCGCTCCTGCTCCTGCGGCATGTAGTCCATGACGGCCGCGCCGTCGTGGACCTCGCCCATACGATGCGAGATGCCCGTGTAGAACAGGATCCGCTCGGACGTCGTGGTCTTCCCGGCATCGATGTGCGCCATGATCCCGATGTCTCGGATGGCCGCGATGTTCTCGGGGGGTTGCATGGAAGAGAGGTGCGAGGAGCGGAGGAGGAGCGGAGGGCTGCGGGAACGAGCCAAGGGCCGCTCCACCGGCCATCCATCTCCAGTCGGAGCGGGTGTGGCGGGTGAGGGGCCCGGGAGGCTTCCCACGGGCCAGGTACCAGGGGTACCGGGCGCGGCGGGATCGAAGGTTGTTTAGGTGAGTAAGTGGGAGACTTCGGGTGCCGGCTTTCGCCGGCGGAGCGACGACCAACGCGACTACCAACGGTAGTGTGCGAAGGCTTTGTTCGCGTCGGCCATCTTGTGGGTGTCCTCGCGCTTCTTGACGGCGCCACCGCGGTTTTGGGCCGCGTCGAGCATCTCGTTGGCGAGGCGCTCGCGCATGGTCTTCTCCGGGCGGCTGCGGGCGAACCCGATCAGCCAGCGGTATGCCAGGGCCATACCACGTTCGGGGCGGACCTCGACGGGGACCTGATAGTTCGAGCCACCCACGCGGCGCGAGCGGACCTCGAGGCGGGGGAACACGTTGGCGACGGCCTTCTCGAACACCTTGACGGGGTCGTCCTTGGTGCGCTCGGAGATGATGTCGAACGCGCCGAAGACGATCTTCTCGGCGATCGACTTCTTGCCATCGTACATGATGCCGCAGATGAACTTGTGGATGTTCCGGTTCATCTCCTGGGGATGATCGGTGTAGCGGATGTCGTTGCTCGGCCGCTCGCGGGTGGTAATGCCTTTACGGGACATATCAGCTTCCTAATTTCGTTGGGCGGGCGGGCTACTTCGGGCGCTTGGCGCCGTACTTGGAGCGACGCTGGCGACGGCCGTTGACGCCGGTGGTGTCGAGGGTGCCGCGGACCACGTGGTAGCGGACGCCGGGGAGGTCCTTCACGCGACCGCCGCGGATCAGGACCATCGAGTGCTCCTGAAGGTTGTGGCCCTCACCCGGGATGTAGGTCGTGACCTCCATGCCGTTGGTGAGGCGCACGCGGGCGACCTTGCGGAGGGCGGAGTTGGGCTTCTTCGGCGTGCAGGTATACACGCGGACGCACACGCCGCGCTTCTGCGGGCAGCTGCGGAGGGCCGGGGCGGTGCCCTTCTTCTTTTGCTGTTGACGTCCCTTGCGGACAAGCTGGTTGATCGTCGGCATGCGCAGTGAGGGCTTTCGAGTCGAATGAGCCGGCGTTACGGGAGACCTGAGAGAGGTGCTTCGCCAGGCTTTGAGCGTCCTCGCCCGCTTCGGGCGTGGGGCGCTGGTTATATAGGTGGGCAAGGCCCAGATCAAGCATCGTTCCGGACGGACCATCCGCGGGAATGACGGGGGGAGGAGGAGGGATGAGGAACAGAGGGTCTGCGAAACACAGCCAGGGCGCTGGGGCTCGGGATATGGCGAGTACGGGGCCCGCTACGGAGGGGACCGCGAGCCGGCGGCGTGACCGCGCGTGAGACAGCGCCGGGCGGGATGGAGATCTCCCGCCCGGGCTTTCGACCTCAATCCTGAAGATTGATGAGGTCGCGTTCGATGGTGCGTCGCGCGACCGGTTCGGCCGCGGCGTCGGTGTAGGAGCTGTCGTCGGAGCCCATGTGCAGGCGCTCGTAGACCGAGAGGCCGGTGCCTGCGGGGATCAGGCGGCCCATGATGACGTTCTCCTTGAGGCCGCGGAGGAAGTCGATCTTCCCCTGGAGGGCCGCCTCGGTGAGCACCTTGGTGGTCTCCTGGAACGACGAGGCGCTGATGAAGCTCTCCGTCGACAGCGAGGCCTTGGTGATGCCGAGCAGGAGCGCTTGACCGGTGGCCGGGGTGCCGCCGAGCGACGCGACGCGATGGTTCTCGTGCTGGAAGATCTGGCGCTCGACGTGGTCGTCGGCGAGGAAGTTGGTGTCCCCCGCCTCCTTGACGCGGACGCGGCGCATCATTTGACGAATGATCGTCTCGATGTGCTTGTCGTTGATCTTCACGCCCTGGAGGCGATAGACCTCCTGGATCTCGTCGAGCAGGTAGGAGGCCAGCTCCTTCTCGCCGAGCACCGCGAGGATGTCGTGCGGGTTGGCCGGGCCGTCCATCAGCTTCTCGCCGGCGCGGACGCGGTCGCCCTCGCGGACGAGCAAGTGGCGGACCTTGGGTACCAGGTACTCCTTGGGGTCGCCGTGCTCGGGCGCGACGATGATGCGGCGCTTGCCGCCCTTGTCCTTGCCGAACGAGACGACGCCGTCGATCTCCGAGATGATCGCGTGGTCCTTGGGGGTACGCGCCTCGAACAGCTCGACCACGCGCGGCAGACCGCCCGTGATGTCCTTGGTCTTGGTGCTCTCACGCGGCATCTTGGCGATGACGTCGCCGGCCTGGATGCGGGTGCCCTCGGTCATCGTGAAGGCGGCGCCGACCGGGAGGAAGTAGCGCGCCTCGTGCTTACCGTGGACCCGGAGGATCTCGCCGTCCTCGTTTTTGACGACGAAGCGGGGGCGAGCGTCGGGGTCGCGGCTCTCCTGGATGACCATGCTCGAGTGGTTGGTGATCTCGTCGACGCGGACCTGCATGGTCACGCCCTCGATGATGTCGCCGTACTCGATCACGCCACCGACCTCGCTGACGATCGGCAGGGTGTAGGGGTCCCACTCGCTGAGCAGTTGCTGAGCCTTGGTAATGTCGCCCTGCTTGACGCGCAGCTTGGCGCCGTAGACCAGGTCGTAGCGCTCGCGGATGCGGCCCTTCTCGTCGAGGAGGTGGAGCTGCGCGTGGCGGTTCATGACCACCGCGTACGGGCCCTCCTTGTCCTCTCGGCCGTGGACGAGCTCGATGTCCTCGAGCTTGACCTCACCGCCGAAGCGCGCCTCGAGGGTGGTCTGCTCGGTCTGGATGTTGCCGACGCCGCCGATGTGGAAGGTGCGCATCGTCAACTGGGTGCCGGGCTCGCCGATCGACTGAGCGGCGATGATGCCGACCGCCTCGCCGATGTCGACCTGGTTGCCGCGGGCGAGGTCACGCCCGTAGCACTTGGCGCAGATGCCACGCATGGCCTCGCAGGTGAGCACGCTGCGGATCTTGACCGACTGGATGCCGGCCTCCTCGACGGCGGCGACCGAGGCCTCGTCGAACAGCTCGCCCTCGTCGATGATCTTCTCGTCCGTGCCCGGGCGGTAGACCGGCTCGAGCGGCACGCGGCCGAGGATGCGGTCGCCGAGGCGTTCGATGATCTCGCCGGACTCGACCAGGGCGGTCATCTCGAGGCCCTGGATGGTCCCGCAGTCGAACTCCGTGATCACGGCCTCCTGGGCGACGTCGACCAGGCGGCGGGTCAGATAGCCGGAGTTGGCCGTCTTGAGCGCCGTGTCGGCGAGGCCCTTGCGGGCGCCGTGGGTGGAGATGAAGTACTGGAGAACCGTCAGACCTTCGCGGAAGTTGGTCGTGATCGGGAACTCGATGATCTCGCCGGAGGGCTTGGCCATGAGGCCACGCATACCGGAGAGCTGGCGCATCTGCTGACGCGAGCCGCGGGCGCCCGAGTCGGCCATGATGTAGATCGAGTTGAACGACGGCTGGATCTGGGTCTTGCCGGTGCGCTCGTCGCTGAGGGTGGTCTTGGAGATACCCTCCATCATCGCGTTGGCGATCTGCTCGGAGACGTTCGCCCAGATGTCGATGATCTTGTTGTAGCGCTCGCCGGAGGTGATGAGGCCGTCGGCGTACTGGGCCATGATGCGCTTGACCTCGGCGGTGGCCGACGCGAGCAGCTTCTTCTTGGCCTCGGGGATGACCATGTCATCCATGCAGATCGAGATGCCGGCCTTGGTGGCCTCGGTGTACCCGGTGCTACGCAGGTAGTCGGCCATCAGGACGGTCGCCTTCTGCCCGCACAGGCGGTAGCAGTTGTCGATCAGCTCGTTGAGCTCCTTCTTGCCGAGGTTCTTGTTGACCATGGCGAAGGGGATCCGCTTGGGGATGCCGCCCTCGTACAGCAGGACGCGGCCAGCGGTGCTGTTGAGCATCTCGCCGCCCATCTCCATACGGACCTTGATCTTGGCCTGCAGGTGCAGTGCGCCGTGGTCGTAGGCCATGCGGACCTCCTTCGGCGAGCCGAAGTGGCCGGCGAAGTAGCCGTCGGCCTGCGGGTCCTCGTTGGCGCTGCCGTGCGCGAAGGAGCGCTCGCGGGTCATGTAGTAGAGCCCGAGCACGATGTCCTGCGACGGCACGATGATCGGCCGGCCGTGCGCGGGGCTGAGGATGTTGTTGGTCGACATCATCAGCACGCGGGCCTCCATCTGCGATTCGATGCAGAGCGGGAGGTGCACGGCCATCTGGTCGCCGTCGAAGTCGGCGTTGAAGGCGGTGCAGACCAGCGGGTGGAGCTGGATCGCCTTGCCTTCGATGAGCACGGGCTCGAAGGCCTGGATGCCGAGGCGGTGGAGGGTCGGCGCGCGGTTGAGGAGCACCGGGTGCTCCTTGATCACGTCGTCGAGGATGTCCCACACCTCGTCGGCCTCCTTCTCGACCATGCGCTTGGCGCTCTTGATGGTCGTGACGAGGCCTTGGGCCTCGAGGCGGTTGTAGATGAACGGCTTGAACAGCTCGAGCGCCATCTTCTTGGGGATGCCGACCTCATGCAGGCGCAGCTCGGGGCCGACGACGATGACCGAGCGGCCAGAGTAGTCGACGCGCTTGCCGAGCAGGTTCTGGCGGAAGCGGCCGGACTTGCCGCGGAGCATGTCCGAGAGCGACTTGAGCGGGCGCTTGTTGGGGCCGGTGATGGTCTTGCCACGGCGGCCGTTGTCGAAGAGGGCGTCGACGGCCTCCTGCAGCATCCGCTTCTCGTTGCGGATGATGATCTCCGGGGCGGCGAGCTCCTGGAGGCGCTTGAGGCGGTTGTTGCGGTTGATGACGCGACGGTACAGGTCGTTGAGGTCCGAGCTGGCGAAGCGGCCGCCGTCGAGCGGGACGAGCGGGCGCAGGTCCGGCGGGAGGACCGGGATGACGTCGAGCATCATCCACTCGGGCTTGTTGCCGCTGTTGCGGAACGCCTCGACGACGCGCAGGCGCTTGGCGGCCTTCTTGCGCTTGGCCTCGCTGGTGGCGCCGGCGATCTCGGTACGCAGGGCCCGGGCCTCGACGACGGGGTCGATGCGGGACAGCAGCTCCTTGATGGCCTCGGCGCCCATGCCGGCGACGAAGGCTTCGGGTCCGAGCTCGTCGACCAACTGGTCGAAGCGCTCCTCGCTGAGGAGCTCACGCTCCTCGAGGCCCGAGTCCTTGGGGTCGATGACGATGTAGGCCTCGCAGTAGAGGACCTTCTCCAGCTTGGTGAGCGGGATGTCGAGGATGTTGCCGATGCGCGACGGGAGGCTCTTGAGGAACCAGATGTGCGCGACGGGGGTGGCGAGGTCGATGTGGCCGGCGCGCTCGCGACGGACCTTGGAGTGGATGACCTCGACGCCGCATTTCTCGCAGACCACGCCGCGGTGCTTCATGCGCTTGTACTTGCCGCACAGGCACTCGTAGTCCTTGATGGGTCCGAAGATCTTGGCGCAGAACAGGCCGTCGCGCTCGGGCTTGAACGTGCGGTAGTTGATGGTCTCGGGGTTCTTGACCTCTCCGAAGGACCACTCGCGGATCGTCTTGGGCGAGGCGATGCCGATCCGGAGCGCGTTGAAGTAGGTGGCCTCTTTGGGCTTCTCGAAGAAACTGAAAATGTCTCTCATGGCCGTAGTCCTGACTTCTGGTAGTGCTGGGATCCGCTACTCCGCCGCCGACATCTGGTCGCGCACGGTGTTGGTGACGACGCCGGTCTCGGCGTTGACGTCGACCAACTCGATGTTCAGGCACAGGGCCTGAAGCTCCTTGAGGAGCACGTTAAAGGACTCGGGCACGCCCGCCTGCATGCTGGGCTGACCCTTGACGATCGACTCGTACATGCGCATGCGGCCGACGACGTCGTCCGACTTGACGGTGAGCAGTTCCTGGAGCGCGTAGGCGGCGCCGTACGCCTCGAGGGCCCACACCTCCATCTCGCCGAGGCGTTGGCCGCCGAACTGGGCCTTGCCGCCGAGGGGCTGCTGGGTGACCAGCGAGTACGGCCCGATGCTGCGCGCGTGGATCTTGTCATCCACGAGGTGGTGCAGCTTGAGCATGTACATGATGCCCACGGTGACGTTCTCCTCGAACGCCTCGCCGGTACGACCGTCGAACAGGATCGCCTGGCCGGACTCGGGCAGGCCGGCCTTTTGCAGCGACGACTTGACCTCTGTCTCGAGGGCGCCGTCGAACACCGGGGTGGCCATGTGGACGCCGCGGCGCAGCTTGTCGGCGAAGCGCGAGACGTCGTCGTCGTTGAGGCCGTCGATGAAGCGCTGGGCCTCCTTGGTCTCGTAGATCTTCTTGAGCTGGGTGCGGAGCACGTCGCTCGAGAACTTCGTCTGCATGTAGCGGTCGATCTGCTGGCCGAGCTCGAACGCGGCCCAGCCGAGGTGGACCTCGAGGATCTGGCCGACGTTCATGCGCGAGGGCACGCCGAGGGGATTGAGCACGAGGTCGACGGTGGTGCCGTCTTCCAGGTACGGGAGGTCCTCGGTCGGGAGGATCCGCGAGATGACGCCCTTGTTGCCGTGGCGGCCGGCCATCTTGTCGCCGACTTGCATCTTGCGCTTGATGGCGACGTAGACCTTGACCATCTTGATGACGCCGGGCGGCAGCTCGTCGCCCTTGGTCAGCTTGGCGATCTTCTCGCGGTAGATGGTCTCGATCTCGTCGACGTCCTTCTCCAGGCGGCGCGCGAGGGCTTCGATGATCTCGGTGTCCTCGGCGGTGGTCATCGAGAAGGTGCCCCAGTACTTGCGGGGCACGTCGGCGAGCAGCGCGTCGTTGAGGGAGCTACCGGCGGAGATCAGGGTCTTGCCAGCATCGTCGTTGAGGTTCGCGGCGGTGACCTTGCCCGCGAGGATCTCCTTCATGCGGTTGTAGTAGCCGTCGGAGACGATCGAGACGTTGTCGCGATGGTCCTGGATCAGCTTCTCGCGCTCGGCGTCCTCGATCTGCTGGGCGCGGGTGTCCTTGTCGACCGACTTGCGGGCGAACACGCGGGCGTCGATGATGATGCCGCTGACGCCGGGCGGGAGGCGCAGGGACGTGTCACGCACGTCGCCGGCCTTCTCGCCGAAGATGGCGCGCAGGAGCTTCTCCTCCGGGCTCAGTTGGGTCTCGCCCTTGGGGGTGATCTTGCCGACCAGGATGTCGCCGGCCTTGACCTCGGCGCCGATGCGGACGACGCCGGCCTCGTCGAGGTTGGCGAGCGCTTCTTCACCGACGTTCGGGATGTCGCAGGTGATCTCTTCCTTGCCGAGCTTGGTGTCACGGGCGACGCACTCGAACTCTTCGATGTGGATCGAGGTGTACACGTCCTCGCGGACGATGCGCTCCGAGACCAGGATCGAGTCCTCGAAGTTGTAGCCCTGCCACGGCATGAAGGCGACGACGACGTTCTGACCCAAGGCCAGCTCGCCGCGCTCGGTCGCTGCGCCGTCGGCGATGACATCGCCACGCTTGACGCGGTCGCCGACGCGGACGATCGGCTTCTGGTTCAAGGCGGTGTTCTGGTTGCTCCGCTGGAACTTGACCAGGTTGTAGATGTCGGGCTTGGCGCCGAGGATGCCGCGGGCGTCGTCGCGGCCGTCGCCGCGTCCGGTGACCGGCTTGACGACGATGCGGGCGCCGTCGACCTGCTCGACGATGCCGTCACGCAGGGCGACGACGGTGGAGCCAGAGTCGCGGGCGACGTGGGCCTCCATGCCGGTGCCGACCAGCGGGGCCGCCGTACGTAGGCAGGGGACGGCCTGGCGCTGCATGTTCGAGCCCATGAGGGCACGGTTGGCGTCGTCGTGCTCGAGGAAGGGGATGAGCGAGGCGGCGACCGAGACCAACTGGCTCGGGGAGACCTCCATCAGCGTGACCTCGCCGGGGGCGACCAGCGGGAAGTCCTCGTTGTAGCGCACCGAGATCTGGTCGGCGATGAGCTTGCCGGCCTCGTCGATGGCGGCGTTGGCCTGGGCGATGTAGTGCCCGGCCTCCTGCAGCGCGCTGTAGTACTGGACCTCGTTCGAGGCGACGCCGCCGTCGACGGCGCGGTACGGGGTCTCGATGAAGCCGAACTCGTTGATGCGCGCGTAGGTCGAGAGCGAGGCGATGAGCCCGATGTTCGGGCCTTCCGGGGTCTCGATCGGGCAGATGCGGCCGTAATGCGTCGAGTGCACGTCGCGCACCTCAAAGCCGGCGCGCTCGCGGGTCAGGCCGCCGGGGCCGAGCGCCGAGAGGCGGCGCTTGTGGGTGACCTCGCTGAGCGGGTTGGTCTGGTCCATGAACTGGCTGAGCTGCGAGGAGGCGAAGTACTCCTTCACGACGGCCGAGACCGGCTTGGCGTTGATGAGGTCCGCCGGCATGAGCGCGTCCATCTCCTGGGACATGCTCATGCGCTCCTTGATGGCGCGCTCCATGCGGACCAGGCCGATGCGGTACTGGTTCTCCATCAGCTCACCGACCGCGCGGACGCGGCGGTTACCGAGGTGGTCGATGTCGTCGATCTGGCCGCGGCCGTTGCGGAGCTCGACCAGGTACTTGACGGTCTCCATGATGTCGCGCTTGGTGAGCACGGTCGACATCAGGGCCTCGTCGAGGCTGAACTTGTGGTTGAGCTTGAGGCGGCCGACGGTCGAGAGGTCGTAGCGCTCGGGCTTGAAGAACAGCGACTCGAACAGCGTGCGAGCGGTCTCGGCGGTCGGCGGATCGCCCGGCCGCAGGCGGCGGTAGATCTCGAGCAGGGCCTCTTCGGGGGTGTGCAGCTTGTCTTGCAGCAGGGTGTTGCGCAGGAACGGGCCGACGTTGAAGTCGTCGATGAAGAGGATCTTGAAGCTCTTGATGCCGGCCGAGCGCAGACGCAGCAGGTGCTCCTCGTTGATGTCCTCGTTGCAGTTGAGGAGCACCTCGCCGGTGTTCTCGTCGATGATGTCCTCGGCCGAGACCTTGCCGACCAGGCCGGCGGACTCCATCGGCAGGCGCTTGATGCCGGAGGTGCGCATGCGCTTGATGTGCGCCTTGCTAAACTTCTTGCCCTTCTTGACGACGGTCTCGCCGGTCTCCGGGTCGCGGATGTCGTGCGAGGCGCGTTGGCCGGAGAGCAGCTCGAAGTCGACGGCGCGGGTGATGTCGCCGTTCTCCTCGAAGTGGATGTTCTCCTTCTCGTAGTAGAAGTCGAGCAGTTGCTGGGTGGACAGCCCGAGCGCGCGCAGCAGCACCGTCGCGTACAGCTTGCGCCGGCGATCGATGCGGACGTAGATGTGGTCCTTGTGGTCGAACTCGAAGTCGAGCCACGAGCCGCGGTAGGGGATCACGCGGGCGGAGAACAGCTTCTTGCCGGAGCTGTGGGTCTTGCCCTTGTCGTGGTCGAAGAACACGCCGGGCGAGCGGTGCAACTGCGAGACGACGACGCGCTCGGTGCCGTTGATGATGAAGGTGCCGTGCGCCGTCATCAGCGGGATCTCACCGAAGTAGACCTCCTGCTCCTTGACGTCGCGGATGGACTGGGTGCCGGTCTCGTCGTCGACGTCCCACACCACGAGGCGGACCACCACTTTGATGGGAGCCGCGAAGGTCATGCCGCGCGCGCGACACTCGTCCTCGTCGTACTTGGGGCGATCGAGGCTGTAGCTGACGAACTCGAGCGATGAGGTCTCGCCGAAGTCTTTGATCGGGAAGACGCTCTTGAAGACGGCCTGCAGGCCGATGTCCTCGCGCGACTCGATGGGAGTGTCGCGCTGCAGAAACTTGTCGTACGACCGCTTCTGGATGTCGATGAGATTGGGTACCTCGATGATCCGCTTGAGCTTTCCGAAGTTCTTGCGGACCCTGAAGTTGTTCTGAATCATCGGTGGCATCGGCGTTCCTTGATGAGGCCTTGGACGAGGTGCTGCGAGCGGGGCTCGGTGGCGCTCGGTGGCGCGTGCAGCGGGGCAAGGCGGGAGGCGGTTCGGTCCGGACGGACCGTCTGGGGGCGTGCAGATTGTCTAAGGAAAGGCTCCGGGCCCAGGGGCCGCGAAGTGACTAAGCAGCAAACGGAGCGGGGACGATTCGACGCGGAGCGATGTGAGACTTCAGCCTATTGTGAAAGACTGGCGGTCGACGGCGCGAAAATGCTCCAGCGAAAATGCGACGGGTGTACGGCACCAGGAGTGACCTCCTGGCGCCATACACGCGGAAGTTGAGCGGACGCCGATGGGCGCCACGTGCTCACTTGATCTCGATCTCAGCGCCCGCCTCACGGAGGTTCTTGGCCATCTCGTCGGCCTCGGCCTTGGAGATGCCTTCCTTGATGTTGCCGAGGGCCTCGACCAGGTCCTTGGCCTCCTTGAGGCCGAGGGCGGGGTTGATCGTGCGAACGGCCTTGATGACGTTAATCTTCTTGTCGCCGAAGCCCTTGAGGACGACGGTGAACTCGGTCTGGGCCTCGGCGGCGGGGGCGGCGGGGCCGGCAGCGGCGGCGGGGCCGGCGGCGGCGACCGGAGCGGCGGCGGAGACGCCCCACTTGGTCTCGAGCTCCTTGACGAGATTGGCGATCTCGATGACCGGCAGGTTGCTCAGGAAGTCGATGACTTGATCACGGGTAACGGTGGACATGGCGTATTCCTTCGAAGGGCTGTGTTGGGGTGAAAGTCGATCCGGCTCCGGTCCAGAAGGACGGAGGAGCCAGCGCCAGCTCAGGCAGCGAGCTGGTCTTTACGGGCGTTGAGGAGGTAGAGGAAGCTCTGCGGGCCGGCGTTGAGCACACGAACGAAGCTCGTGGCCGGGGTGTTGAGGAGCGCCAGGAACATGGACTTGAGCTCGCGCGGGCCCGGCATGTCGGCCAGGCTGTTGACGCCAGCGGCATCGAGGACGGTGCCCTCGATGACGCCACCCTTGATCTTGAAGTTCTTGGCCCCGACGGCGAAGTCGCGGGCGATGCGGGCAGCGGCGCCCGGATCGGTCTGCGAGTAGGCCAGCGCGGTCATTCCGGTCAGCAGCGACGAGACGGGCTCGTGGCGGGTGCCCTGAATGGCGAAATGCACGACCGAGTTCTTGAAGACCTGGTACTTGCACTGTCCCTCGCGGAACTTGTTGCGCAGGTCGGTCGCCTGGGACACGGTGATGCCCGTGTAGTCGAGCAGGATGAAGGCGGGCACGTCGCTCAGTGCCTCGCGCAGCCGGCTCGATTGCTCGTGTTTGTTTAGCCTCAGCATGGTCTTTGGTGTCTCCTTGGTCCTCCGAGGGGAGGACCGCCGAGCTCGGGGGGCGGCGGACCGCTCCCTTCCTCTCAACGTTCGCTCCACTCTCGGCGGGCCGCTCTCTGGCGTTCAAGGTCGGGCTGGCCGACCACCTGCTGTCTGCGAGTGTGTTGCCCGGGACTCGGGCGCTACCTGACGATCACCTCGGTGATGACAGCCTCCTGAAAAGATCGAATCGGGGTTGCGGGACTACTCGACCAGCGCGGCGACGTCGTTGGTGTCCAGACGGACGGACGGGCCCATGGTGGTCGAGAGGGCGACGCTCTTGAAGTACTTGCCCTTTGCGGTCGAGGGCTTGAGGCGCTGGAGGGTCTCCAGCAGCGAGGTCAGGTTGACGCGCAGCTTCTCGGGGCCGAACGAGAGCTTGCCGATCGGCGCGTGCACGATGCCGGTCTTCTCGGTGCGAAACTCGATGCGACCGGCTTTGATCTCGCGGATGGCGCGGGCGACATCCATGGTGACCGTGCCCACCTTCGGGTTGGGCATCAGGTTGCGCGGTCCGAGGATGCGGCCGAGGCGACCGACCAGACCCATCATGTCCGGGGTGGCGATGGCGCTGTCGAAGTCGAGCCAGTTCTCCTTGAGAACGCGGTCGACCAGGTCCTCGGCGCCCACGAAGTCGGCGCCAGCGTCGCGGGCCTCGGCGGCCCGGTCTCCCTTGGCGAACACGACGACGCGCAGGGTCTTGCCGGTGCCGTTAGGCAGGGCGCAGCTCGAGCGGATCATCTGGTCGGCGTGCTTCGGATTGACGCCAAGGCGGGCGGCGACCTCGACGGTCTCGTCGAACTTGGTCCACTTGAGGGTGGGGAGCAGCTCGCAGGCCTCGATGACCGTGTAGCGCTTCTCGCGGTCAATCAACTTGGCGACCGCATCGTACTTCTTGCCCATTGTCTTGCTTGCCTTTCCGGGGTCCTGGCGGGGCTCTCACGGATGAGAGCTACCCTCCCCCGGGGTGTGACCGGCGATGCCGGGGTGCCGACCCGATGTCGGCGGAGATCTTTTCGGCTCAGGCGTCGACGACGTCGATGCCCATCGAGCGGGCAGTGCCGGCGATCGAGCGCATAGCGGCATCGATGGAGGCGGCGTTCATGTCCTTGAACTTGGTCTCGGCGATCTCCCGGACGACCTTGGAGGTGACCTTGCCGATCTTCTGCATGTTGGGGACGCCGGAGCCCTTCTCCTTGCTCATCGCCTTCAGCAGCAGGATCGACGCTGGCGGCGTCTTCGTCACGAAGGTGAAGGAGCGGTCGCTGTACACGGTGATGACCACCGGGATGACCATGCCCGCGTCCTTCTGCGTGCGCGCGTTGAACTGCTTGCAGAACTCCATGATGTTCACGCCCTTCGAACCCAGCGCGGGGCCGATCGGCGGGGCGGGGTTGGCCTGAGCGGCCTTCACCTGGAGCTTGATGTACGCGGTTACCTTCTTCATGGTGTCTTGCTGGGCGAGAGTGGGCTATCGGGCGATGGAACCGAGAGAGCGAGGCGCGATGTGTCGCAGATCCGCGAGCGCCAAGCAACCCTTCGGCCCGGAGAAATTCAGGACGATCCAGGCCGGCAGGTCCGGTCAGTTGACCGGTTCGACCTCCGTGAAGTCGACCTCGACGCGGGTCGGGCGCCCGAAGAGGGACACCGACAACCAGATCTTCTGTTTGTCGGGGTTGATCTCCTCGACCTCGCCGGTGAAGTTAGCGAAGGCGCCGCTGCGTACGCGCACCTGCTGATTCACGTGGTACGTGATATTGGGCACGACCTTCTCGACGACGGGCTGCGCTTCCGAGGGCGTGACGGAGTGACCCATCATCTTGCTCATCTCGGTCTGGCGGACGGGCCGCGGGTTTTGCCCGCCCAGGAAGCCGGTGACTTTGGGGGTGGTCTGGACCAGGTGCCAGCTCGCCTTGGTCAGCTCCATGCTGATGAAGATGTAGCCCGGGAAGAACTTGTTGGTCTTCTGGACCGTGCCCTTGCCACGTCGCTCGGTCACCTTCTCGGAGGGGATGAGGATCTCGGCGAACTGCTCTTCGAGGCTGTTGGCCTTGATGCGCTCTTCCAGGCTCTTCTTGACCGAGTTCTCGTAGCCCGAGAAGGTGTTGACGACGTACCACTCCATGACAAAAATCCTCGTACTCCGGGAAATACTCGTAGCGAGATACCGTGGCGGGATACCGGGTGGCGGCCCTGCTAGAGGGCGTACAGCCAGTCGGTCACGTTGGACCAGAACAGGTCCATGATCGCCAGGATGATGGAGCAGATGATGGTCAGCGCGATGACGACGATGGTCGCGGCGCGCGTCTCGGCCCGGGTGGGCCAGGTGACCTGAGAGACCTCGGTCGCCACTTCGCTGATGAACTTGAACCAGCGCTTGTTACGCCAGGCCAGGATCGCGAACAGCAGCGAGATGGCGATGCCGATCGCCGTGGCGGTCTCGCCGACCGGGCGCCCGAGGGCTCTGGGGTAGTAGGACCACAAGATCGCCCACAGGTCCTCCGTGAAGTTGGTCAGCACGAAGGCCAACATCAGGAAGCCGACAAAGAAAGCGGCGTGCGCCCAGCGACTCGAGTCGAAATCGCGGGAGACAACAAGCTTTCGTTTGCGGGGGGGAGTCGTGGACATGACTAGCTTGCCGAAGATGGCACAGGGGCTGCTGTCTCTGACAGAGAAGCAGGGCGTGGGGGGCTCGAACCCTCGGCCTGCGGATTTGGAGTCCGCTGCTCTACCAACTGAGCTAACGCCCTATTTGAACACCGAAGCCCGCGCATGCCCCTTTTGGGGGATGGCACGGGCCCGGATCCGACCCGGACCGAAGCCCGGGGCTACTTGGTTTCCTTGTGCTCCGTGCCCTTCCGGCAGTGCCGGCAGAACTTCTTGAGAACAAGTTTCTCTGGGGTGGTGCGCTTGTTCTTGGTCGACGAGTAGTTGCGCCGCTTGCACAACTGGCACTCGAACTGAATGATGATGCGGTTACCGGCTGCCATGGATGTTCTCGCGCGGAGCGGAAGGGCCAAGGCATAACAAGGCCCGTTCCGGATTGCAAGTTGGGTCAAGGGCGGGTGCCGCACCGTCGCGGCACTCGACGACCGGGCGCGGGCCCGGCCAAAGCCTTGAGATTATTCGAGGATCTTGGTGACGACGCCGGCGCCGACGGTCTTGCCGCCCTCGCGGATGGCGAACTTGAGGCCATCTTCGCAGGCGATCGTGTTGTGCAGCTCGACGATGATCTCGATGTTGTCACCGGGCATCACCATCTCGACGCCTTCGGGCAGGATCACCGAGCCGGTCACGTCCGTGGTCCGGAAGTAGAACTGCGGGCGGTAGCCCTTGAAGAACGGCGTGTGACGGCCGCCCTCTTCCTTCTTGAGGATGTATACCTGCGCCGAGAACTTCTTGTGCGGATTGATCGTGCCGGGCTTGCACAGCACTTGGCCGCGCTCGACGTCCTCGCGCTTCACGCCGCGCAGCAGCAGGCCGACGTTGTCGCCGGCTTGGCCCGCGTCGAGCAGCTTGCGGAACATCTCGACGCCGGTGATCGTCGTCTTGACCGTGTCCTTGATGCCCACGATCTCGACTTCTTCGCCGACCTTCACGCGGCCACGCTCGATGCGACCCGTCGACACCGTGCCACGACCCGAGATCGTGAACACGTCCTCGACCGGCATCAGGAACGGCTTGTCCAGCTCGCGGATCGGGTCCGGGATGTAGCTGTCGCACGCGTCCATCAACGCGAAGATGCACTGTGCGTCAGGATGGTCGACGCTCGTCGCGTTGAGGGCCTTGAGCGCCGAGCCTTGCACGATCGGCGCGTTGTCGCCGTCGAACTGGTACTTGCTCAGAAGGTCGCGCAGCTCCACCTCGACCAGCTCGATCATCTCCGCGCCGTCGTTTCCGTCGGGCAGCATGTCGATCTTGTTGAGGAACACCACCATCGCCGGGATGCCGACCTGGCGACCCAGCAGGATGTGCTCGCGGGTCTGCGGCATCGGGCCGTCCGGCGCTGACACCACGAGGATCGCCCCGTCCATCTGCGCGGCGCCCGTGATCATGTTCTTGATGTAGTCCGCGTGACCCGGACAGTCGACGTGCGCGTAGTGCCGCTTCGCGGACTCGTACTCCACGTGCGCCGTGCTGATCGTGATGCCACGCGCCCGCTCCTCGGGCGCCTTGTCGATCTGGTCGTAACCCTTGAACTCCGCCCAGCCCTTGAGGCTCAGCACGCGGGTGATCGCCGCCGTCAGCGTGGTCTTGCCATGATCCACGTGTCCGATCGTTCCGATGTTCACGTGGGGCTTGTTGCGGACAAATTGTTCTTTCGCCATGGCGGGGGTTCTCCAGAGGGGGGCCCGGGATGTTGGGGATGTGGGGGCCGTGAAGTCTCAGGCCCGGGGGGCCGTGAAGTTGTTCGAGGGAGCCCATGAGCGGATTCGAACCGCTGACCTCATCCTTACCAAGGATGTGCTCTACCAACTGAGCTACATGGGCGAAATGATTCAGGAATCGGGCGAGAGCGGGAGACGAGGGTCGAACTCGCGGCATTCAGCTTGGAAGGCTGACGCTCTACCAACTGAGCTACTCCCGCGGGGATGATGGAGAGAGAGAGAGAGAGAGAAGCGAGGCGAGGCGAAGTGGATGGGGAAGGATTCGAACCTTCGAAGCAGTGATGCGGCGGATTTACAGTCCGCTCCCTTTGGCCGACTCGGGCACCCATCCGGGAGGTCTTGGTGAGGGGTTGATCGTGAGGGGTCTGGCGAGAGAGCTGGCGATGGGACTTGAACCCGCAGCCGCCTGATTACAAATCAGGTGCTCTACCATTGAGCTACGCCAGCTTGGGAGAGCGCTTCATTCCTCCGAATTGAAGATGGCCCGCGTTTGAACACCGGGAGGCCCAAAAGCGGAGGCGGTGTATAGCGTTCGATCGCGGGGGGTGTCAAGCCGCGCCCGGGGCTCGTCGACTCGTGACCAGGGGCACGCGATGGGTGGCTTTTCAGAGGGGGGTGGGTTCGGGGATGAAGAGCTTGCGGTCGACGGGGCTCGGCTCGGCGGGAGGGTCTTCGCCGGACACGGACAGTTCGGGGCGGGCCTCGGGGACCAGGCGGGGGTACGGGCGGCCGAGGGTGGTGTCGCCGGCGAGCAGCACGGCTTGCAGTTCGGACAGCTTGGCCTCGGTCTTTTCGACGAATTCGCTGTCGTAGCCGAGTTTGCGGGCGGTCTCGAGGTTGTTCTCGAACACCCAGATGGCCTTGTTAACGACGGGTCGAAGCTGGTTCTTGAGCTCCTCGTAGTAGGCGCGGCGCTGGGCTTCGTCGAGCCATTCGGGCACGGGGGCGTGCATCATGGCGTCGTAGAATTCCTCGAACAGGGCGCCCAACTGGTAGCCAGCGGCCGAGACCCAGAACATGTGGCGGGCCTTGACGGTGTAGTTGTAGCCATCCTGGGCCTGTTCCAGCACGGCGAACTTGCGGGCGAAGTCCTCGGCCATGACCTTCTCCGGCAGGCGGATGGCGATGTCGCGGAAGTGTCGGTGGTGGATGGCGGCGCGATAGAAGCGGGCCATGCCGACGAAGTAGAACGTGGTAAAACGCTCACGCTGCGCTTCCTGGGCGGCGAGGAAGATCTCGTCTGCTTGTTTGAGGGGCGGGTCGGCCTTCGGAAACTCGCCGAGCTGGAAGTAGGCGAAGCCCTGGCGGGTCAGGGCCTCGACCTGGACGCTGGGCAGGGTGGAGCGGGCGAAGGCGACGGCGAAGTCGTCGGCGGAGGCTTGCCACTGCTCGAGCTCAGCGTGACAGGCGCCGCGCGCGGTGTAGAGATCTCCTGGGGCGCCGTCGGCGAAGCGGGTCAGGTATTCGTCGTAGGCCCGGATCGCAGCGGCGCAGTCGCCGAGTTGCTCGTGGGCGCGGGCGAGGCCGGGATAGGCCTGGCGAGCGCCGGCGGGGTCGTGCTCACCGGCGAGGTAACCGGCGAACAGGGCGACGGCGCGGGCTGGTTCTCTGGCGGCGAGGGCGGCCTCGGCCTCGGCGAGCGTGGGTTTGTCGGGGAGATCTCCGGTGGGGCGGGGATCTGTGACCGGGGCTCCGGGCTCGCCGGGCGTGGCGCTCGGGGTCGTGGGCTTACCGGCGCAGGCGGTGAGGAGCAGGGCGGCGCAGAGCAAGCGGCGAGCCATGCTCGGAGGATGCCACATCGCGGCGGCGCGTGTTCCATGACGGATAGAACGGACATGACGAAGGCCGCCCACGCGAGCGCGTGGACGGCCTTCCTGGACGCCCTTGCGAGCGCGGACGATCACTCGGCGATGCGGGCGATCGTGGTGCGGGCGGTGAGCACGGGGAGCTGCATCGTCGCGTCCATCGAGCCCTTCTCGCCCTTCATGACGTCCTCGAGGGCGGCGGCGCATTCGGGGCACTTGGCGTCGCCGAGCACGCGCGGGATGAGCAACGCCATGGTGACGCGCGCATCGGGGTTACGGACCTTGAAGGCCTTCGAGAGCTCGAGCGCGACGGTCTTGTCGCCGGGCGAGAGTCGGGCCAGCTCGACGGCGGCCTTCTCGCGGGCGAACCAGTCGGCGTTTTGGTCCTGCAGGACTTTCAAGTAGCAGGCCTTATCGGCCTTGCAGTCCTCCAGCACTTTGACGCCGGCGTCCCACTTCGGGAGCTCGACGATGACCTTCTTGTCGTTCTCCTTGGCGGCGCCGGCGAGGGCTTCCTTGAGCGGTCCGATCTGCTCGGCGCTGGCGGCCAGGATGGCGAAGCGGGCGGCTTCCCAGCGGATCTGGAACTTGAAGTCGGAGCTCTCGAGGGCCGCGGTGTCGTACTCGCCGGTACGGGTGACGTCGGCGAGGCACTTGAAGGCCTCGTCGCCGCCGATCCGGCCGAGGGCCTCGGTGATCGGGAACATGTCGCCGGGGTTGTGGGTCGCGTTGATGCACTTGCACAGCGCGCCGACGCCTTTGGGGTCGCCGATGATGCCGAGCGAGTTGGCGACGAAGGCTCGCAGGTTGGCGTCATCGCCCTCCTCCATGTCCTCGTCCTCGTCCTCGTCCTTCTTCTTTTTCTTCTTCTTGTCGACCTGCTTGGCGACGACGGGCACGCACTCCTTCTGCGGCATGAAGGCGATGAGCTCTTCGGTGGCGCTCTTGGTGCCGAGCGCGCCGAGGATGCCGGCGGCGGTCTGCTGGACGACCTGGATGGGCACGTCGTGCTGGTCGGCGAGCTTGTTGACCTCGTCGAACTTGCCTGCGAGCATCTCCTTGAGGCGGGGCACGGCGGGCTCGCCGATCGACACCAGGGCGATCTTGGCGCGGTTGCTGATGTCGGTGGTGGACGGCGCGTCGGGGACGCGGAAGCTGACGGTCAGCAGGGCGTCGACGGCGGCCGGGTCCTTGATGATGCCGAGCGCCTTGGCGGCCTCGCGGTGGACGGAGACGGGCTGAGTCTCCTTGGTCTGCTTCATCGCCTCGATGAGCACCGGGACGCCGGCCTTGTCGCGCAGCTCGCCGAGCGTCTTGGCGAGCTCGAGGCGCAGCTCGCCCTCGTTCTGCTTGCTGCGGTCTTTGCTGGGGTCGGCGATGAGGCTCTGCAGGAGGGCGACGACGGCGGCGGTGACCTCGGTGGCGCGGGCGCGCTGGATGCCTTGCAGGGCCGCGAGCACGCGCTTGCGGGCGCCATCGGAGCCGTCGAGCACGAGCGACTTGGCCCACAGCTTGCTGCCCTCGACGCGGCCGACGTCACGCAGCATGTTGAGCATCGTGATCTGCTGCTCGGGCGTGACTTGGTCCCACACCTCGTCGAAGATCGGGACGATCTTGTCGACGAACTCCTGGATGCGCGCGCTGTTGTCGCCGGGAGCTGCGACCACCGTCTTCACCAGCGCCTCGAGCTGAGAGATGCTGGCGGCGCGGCTGCTGAGCTCGCGGATGCCCTCGATGTGCGTCTCAAAGGCGTTCGGGTCGGACTCTTTACAGCCGGACCAGGTGACCATCGCCAGGGCCAACAGGGACGAAACGACGAGCTTGCGCATGAAACCTCTCTTGTGAGGATGGTACATCAGCCTCACGCGCTTGTTTGCCTCAGTCCGCCGGGGCGACCCAATTGTCGCCCGGTCCCGACTGGGAGATCTGCGTCAGTCGACGCGTTCGACCTTGTGCTTGCCGCGGGGGAGGGTCCGCGGGCGGGCGGGCTTCTTGCGGTCCTCCTCGGTGGGGGACTCCCTGATGACGGTAGTGGCGGCGGCCGTCGGGAGGGCTTCGTTGCGACGGCGGGGGCGGTCGTCGCTGCTGTGGATCGCGGGGTGCCGGATGGTGATCGTGTCCTCGCCATCGCTTCGCTCCTCGCGGGTCGAAGCCGGCCGGGCCGGGGCCGGCCGGGCCGGGGCCGGCCGGGCCGGGGTCAGCGAGGCCGGGGGCGTGGTGGGTCGTGGGGCCCAGGCGCGTGGGTCGGGCGTGGTGGTCGGGCGCGGCGCGGCGGCGGTGAAGGCCTGGGCGCGGCGCGGCGGGAGGCGGACGGCCTGCTGCTGGCGGGCGGGCGCGGGGCGGCGGGCGTCGCCATGGGTGGAGCGCTCGGAGATCGCTCCGCGGGGGTCGGCGGCGCGGGCCGAGTAACCGCGGGAGGCGGTGGCTTCGGCCTCGAGGGCGTCGGCGTCGACGGGCTCCATGCTGATCGACCCGCGGAAGGCGGCGCCGGGCTCGACGCTGACGCGCGGCGAACGGATGTCGCCGACGACGCGGGCGGTGGCGGCGAGGACCACGGCGCTCTCGGCGTGGATGTTGCCGACGACGGTGCCGGAGACGACCACATCGCGGGCGAAGATCTCCGCGAGAGCGACGCCTTCGGGCTCGATGTAGAGGGTTTGGGCGAGGCGGACGCTGCCCTCGATCGTGCCGTGGACGCGAACGTCCTCCTGGCCCGAGAGGCGACCGACGACGCGCGTGCCGGGGCCGATGTGGGTGGCCACCTCGGCGCTGGACTCCGGAGAGGGGAGATTGTTCCTGGTCTTGGTTGCCATGCCTCGCTAGCCCCCCATGTCGACGCTGCCCTTGAACGAAGCGCCGTCGGCGATGAGGATCCGCGGCGCACGGATGTCACCGATCACGGTGCAGTTTGGCCGCAGCTCGGCGCGCTCGCTGGCCGAGATGTCGCCGTTGACGGTGCCGTTGACGGTGATGGTGGTCGACTCGACGGTGGCCTCGACGACGCCGCCGTTCTCGACGACGAGCGAGTCACGCACGCTGATGCGACCCTTGATGGTGCCGTGCACGACGAGTTGCTCCTCGCCGGAGACCTCCCCGTCGATGACGATGCTGCTGCCGATGACGGTGCTGGCCATGATGATGATCCTGTGCTTCGAGCGAACTAACGGCGTTGCTGGCGCTGGATGCCGCCGGGGAGCTGGACTTCCATCTCGACGCCGCCCTTGAAGTGCGCGCCATCGGTGATGACGACCCGGGGGGCGCGGAGGTTGCCGGCGACGCGGCACCCCTCGTGCAGGGTGATCGTGGTGGCGGCGATGACGTCGCCTTCGAGTTGGCCATGAACGTCGACGCTGTCGACCTCGAGGTCGGCCTCGACGACGGCGCCTGCGGCGATCGTGAGGTGGCCGGTCAAGGCGATGCTGCCCTCGACGCGGCCCTCGATGACGAGGTCTTCCTCGCCGGAGATGTTGCCGCGGATGGCGATCCGCGGACCGATGTTACAGGGGGCGCCTGCCGGGTTGCTCACGGGTGTGGCCATCGTCCGATCTGGTTTCTTGCGCAACGCGACGAGCGTGGCACGCGGGGCGCAGATTAGCGGTGCCGGCCGGACCGGGTCAAGCGAGGCTTGCAGGCGAGGCGGGCAAGTTTCTCGGGGACATCCGGTCAAGTCGGCCGGGCCTGCGGCTACACTCGGCCGCCGCGAGGCCCTCGACTTCACCATCGATCCTCGGGCCGTCCGTCCGCTTTAGCCCTGGAGCCCTTCGTGAGCAGCACCCCGACCCAAGCCACCTCGTCCGAGCCGCTCCGGACCGCTGACCTGACGGACGTGTTTCGGGGGGGTGAACGCCGCGATCCGCGAACCCACCTGGTGGGCACCGAGCAGGAGAAGTTCGGTCTGGTGCTGGATCCAACGAAGCCGGGGATGGACCCGCGGCCGGTCGAGTACGAGGCCCACGTGCTCCCGGTGCTGACGGCCTTCATCGAGGAGTTCGGCTGGAAACCGTCCGCCGACCGCGGGCCCGCTGGCGAGGTCATCGCGCTCGAGCGCGACGGGGCGTCGATCACCCTCGAGCCGGGCGGACAGTTCGAGCTCAGCGGCAAGCCCCTGCCCCACGTGCATGCGACCTGCGCCGAGTTCACGCAGCACTACCACGAGCTGCACGGGGTCTCGCAGCGGCTCGGTCTGGCCTGGCTGGCGACCGGCTTCCACCCCTTCGCGACCCGCGAGGAGATCCACTGGATGCCCAAGGGCAGGTACCGCGTCATGCGGGACTTCCTGCCGACCCGTGGCACGCGGGGCATCGACATGATGCTGCGCACGTGCACCGTGCAGGCCAACTTCGACTTCGCGTCGGAGCAGCAGTGCGGCGAGCGCTTCAGGGTCGCCATGGGCATCAGCGGGCTGTCGACCGCGCTGTTCGCCAACTCGCCGTACCGCGAGGGCGAGGACCGCGGGTTCGCGTCGCTGCGCAGCGAGAACTGGACCGACGTCGACAACGCCCGCTGCGGGATGCTGCCGCTGGCCTTCGAGCCCGACTTCTCGTACGAGCGCTACGCCGAGTGGGCGCTCGATGTGCCGATGTTCTTCATCCGCCGCGGCGGTCAGTACGTGCCGTTGCACGCGCCGTTTCGCGTGTACATGAAGGATGGCTACACGGGTCCGGACGGCGTGCATCACCGGGCCGAGCGCGGAGACTGGGAGCTGCACCTGAGCACCCTGTTCCCGGAGATCCGGCTCAAGCCCTACCTCGAGGTCCGCGGCTGCGACTCGGTCAGCTCGCAGTTTTTGTGCGCTCTTCCGGCGCTATGGAAGGGCGTCCTCTACGACGCGGACGCCACCGAGGCGGCGTGGGAGCTGGTCGCGGAGCTCGACTTCCCGGCCCGCCAGGCGCTGTGGCACGAGTGCCGCGAGCACGCGATGGCCTCGCCGCGGGTCGCCGAGCTGTGCACAAAGCTGCTGGCGATCGCGCGCACCGGGCTCGAGCGGCAGGACGTCCGCGACAGCAAGGGGCGCACGGAGGCCCGCTTCCTCGACGGGCTCGAGGCGCTGGTACACGCCGGCAAATCACCGGCCGACCTGGCCCGTGAGGCGCTCGGAGCCTCGCCCGGACGCGGCGCCGCAGCCCGGCTGGCGTTCGCGCGACACTTCCACTTCGCGGGCGCAGGCCTCGACGTGGTCACCGCCGACCCGGACGCTTGATCTGTCCCCAGGGACATGTCCTCGGGGCTACTCGCTACTCGTCATCATCGCGGAGATAGTCCGGGACGGCGGAGCGGCGCGGGAGCACCTCGTCGTCGGCGGGGATCGGCCGCTGGCCCGAGCGCTCCGACGGGGCCATAGCGACGGTCATCGGCGCGGAGCTCGGGCGCGCGACCGGCTGGCTGAGCTCGACGACCTTCTTGCGCTTGGCGCCGCGCTTGGTCGGCGCAGGGGTCGGCTCGGCCTTCGCCGGCTTCTCAGCGGCAGCGGGGGCGGGTGGAGGCCGACCGTTGCGCTTGCCCTCGCGCGGCGGCGGCGGCGGCGGCGGCGGCGGCGGCGGCGGGAGGCTGCGCAGCGCCTGGGTCTTGTTGGCGGCCGGCGCCGGTGAGGAGACCGGACGCGGCGGAGGCGGCGGTGGTGAGCCGTGCGGGCCGGAGCCCTGCATGCGCGGCCCATGCGGGCCAGAGTCCGCGCGCTGCAGACCCGAGTGCGGGCCGGAGGGTTGCCGGTCGATCGGTGCGGTCGGCTGCGGGCTGGAGGTCGGGCGCGCGACGACTGGGTCGGTCTCGAGGTTGTCGAGTCCGAGGTCGAAGGAGTCCTCGTCGTCGAGGATGGGCTGCGACGCGCGCGCCTCGGCCTGCGCCCGGGCGAGCGCGGCGGGCATGCTGGAGACGATATGCGGCGCGGAGCTCTCGCCAGAATCGAAGCGGGCGCTACTTGGGCGCGCGCGCGGGACGGGGATGTCGATGCCCTCCTCGTCGGGGATGCCGAGCACGAGCAGTCCGGAGGCCTCACCGTCGTTGAGGTCGGCCTCGGGTCCGCGACGAAACGCGGGGCGTTTGGCCTTGAAGCTGGGCGGCTCGGGGAGTGTGAGTGCGTCGGCGTTCCACTCGCCCGAGGCGGCGGTCTCGTCGGCGTGGGTCTCGAAGTTACGGGTCAAGGTCAGCGACGACCGGCTCTCCTCGGCAGCGACCTTCTCGGCCTCGCGGCGGCGAAAGCTGAAGGCGAAGCGGTTAAACCCGCCGATCGAGGGGTCGTTGTCGTCGAGCTCGGGCTCCGCGGCGGGCGCAGACGGCGGGCTGTCCTCGAGGACAGGTAGCTCGACCCCGCCCGACTCGTCCACGATCGCCTCGGCGGCGGCGGCTGTCTCGAGGGCCAGGTCGAGGTCCTCTTGTTTGCCACTCAGAGCGGCCTTGACGGCGGCGCCGAGGTACGGCTTGCTGACGGCGCGTGCGATCGGTCGCGGCGCGCTGCGCTGCGCCGGGTGGGGCACGGGTGCGGCGTCGCCGTCGCGGCTGCGCTCGAGCGCGGTGCCGAGAGCCTCGGCGAGCGGCGAGCCGGGCTCGATGCGGGCGACGAGCGCTGCGGCGCGGTGCCTCGCCCACTTGAGGATGGCGTCGAGCTCACCGGCCTCGATGCCCTCGCGGGCGAGCAACGTGCTCAGGTCCATGCGGTGACGACGCTATCACAGGCCGCGCCGCGAACGCGAGCCGGGCTCGCACGCCCCGGGACACGCCTGCGAAGATAACGTTGATCAGTCCGCATGCGCTTCCTGTAGGTAATCGACGGCCGCGTGGGCTCGGCGGCCACAGGGGGATCCAGTTGCGATCGATGGGGCGATCGTGTTGAGCCCGGTCACGCCCCGAGCTGCGCGGCCAGAGCGTCACGGGCCGCGGCGATCGCCTGGGGCAGGCCGGCCGGGTTGGTACCACCCGCCTGGGCGAGGTCCGGGCGACCCCCACCGCGACCGTCGACGTGGCCGACGATCGCGGCGATGAGATTACCGGCGTGGACCTTTGCGCTGAGATCCTTGGTGACGGCCACCAGCAGGTTGGCCTTGCCCTCACGCTCGGCACCGAGGACGACGACGCCGGAGCCCAGGCGGTCGCGCAGGGTGTCGCAGGCCTGGCGCAGCGCCTTGGGGTCGCCGACCGTGACGATCTTGGCCAGGAGCTTCACGCCGCCGACCTCGACGATGCCGTCCCCCTCCCCACCGCCGCTGCCGACGGTCAACTTGCGCTGCAGCTCGCTGATCTCGCGCTCGCGGGCGCGGACGTCCTGGCGCAGGCGCTCGAGCTTGGCGAGCACCTCCTGGGGGCCCGCGGCGTGCAGTTGGCTGGCGGCCTCGCCGAGGATCTGCGCGGTCTGCTGCAGATACGTCAGCGCGTTCATGCCGGTGACGGCCTCGATGCGGCGCACGCCCTGGGCGATGCCGGTCTCGCTGAGGATCGCGAACATGCCGATGTCACCGGCGCGGTCGACGTGGGTGCCTCCACACAGCTCGACGCTCTCGCCACCGATGCTGATCACGCGCACGACCTCGCCGTACTTGGCCTCGAACAGGCCGATCGCGCCGGTCTTGCGGGCCTCGTCCATCGAGAGGTTGCGGATCAGGCTGCCGTGGTTGCGCAGGACCTCGGCGTTGACGCGCCGCTCGATGTCCTGACGCTGCTCGAGGGTCATCGGGCGGCTGTGCGAGAAGTCGAAGCGCAGGCGGTCGGGGCCGACCAGCGAGCCCTTCTGGGCCACGTGGGTGCCGAGCACGGCCCGCAGCGCGTGATGCAGCAGGTGGGTCGCGCTGTGGTTGCGACGGATCGCAGCGCGACGCTCGCTGTCGACCTCGAGGGTGATCTGTTGACCCACACGCAAGCTGCCGGTGCGCAGCTCGCCGCGGTGGACGTGCAGGTCGCCGGTCGGCTTGTGGGTGTCGCTGATCTCGAGCTCGAGGCCGTCGGCGAAGGCGCGGCCGGTGTCGCCGACCTGGCCGCCGCTCTCGGCGTAGAACGGTGTGCGGTCGACGACGAACTCGACCCGGTCGCCGACGTGGGCCTCGGTGGTCTGCTTGCCATCGACCGCGAGCGCGAGCACGGTGCCGGTGCCGGTGGTCTCGGCGTAGCCGCTGAAGGTGGCGTTCGGGGCGTGGGCCTCCTTGAGCTTGAAGTAGAGGTCGCCGACCGCCTTGTCGCCGCCGAGCGGGCCCGCGGCGCCGCTGTCCTGGCCCTGGCGCTGACGGATCGCGGCCTCGACGGCGTCCTCGTCGAGGGTCAGGCCCTTCTCCTTGACGATGATGCCAGTGACGTCGACGGGGAAGCCGTAGGTGTCATAGAGATCGGCGGCGACGGCCGCAGGGAACACACCGGGCTGCGGACCGAGGTCGGTGAGCGCGGCCTCGAGGCGCTTGAGGCCGCGGCTGAGGGTCCGGCGAAACGCGTCCTCCTCGATGCGCACGACCTCGTCGATGGTGCTCGCGCGCTCGATGAGCTGCGGGTAAGCCTCACCGAAGTCCTCGACGACCTTCTGACAGACCTCGTGGAAGAAGGCCCGCTCGAGCCCGACGTTGTTGCCGTAGCGGATCGCGCGACGCATGATGCGGCGCAGCACGTACGAGCGGCCGGTCTTGTCGGGGAACACGCCGTCGGCGATCAGGAAGGCGGTCGCGCGGGCGTGGTCGGCGATCACGCGAAACGGGCTCTCGCCGGGGCCGAGGTCGTCCATCGAGGCGCCCGCGAGGCGCTTGGCGAGGTCGACCAGCGGGGTCAACAACGAGGTGCGGTAGTTGCTGCCGACCCCCTCCATGACGGCGGCCAGTCGCTCGAGGCCGGCGCCGGTGTCGATGCTCGGCCGCGGCAGCGCGCGCAGGCTGCCGTCGGCGAGCTTCTCGTACTGCATGAACACGAGGTTCCACAGCTCGGTGTAACGGGTGTCCTCGTAGGCGGGACCGAACTTCCCCTCACGCTTGGCGTCGCCGGGGGCATGCTCGCCGTGGAAGATGTAGATCTCCGAGCAGGGGCCGCAGGGGCCGGTGTCGCCCATCGCCCAGAAGTTCTCCTTGGCGGGCAGACGATAGATGCGGTCCTCGGGGATCAGCTCGGTCCACAGCGCATAGGCCTCGTCGTCGGCCGGGACCGACTCGGCCTCGCCGCTAAACACCGAGACGACCAGCTTCTCGGCCGGGATGCCGAGGTCCTGGGTGAGAAACTCCCAGCCCCAGCGCACGGCGTCCTGCTTGAAGTAGTCGCCGAACGAGAAGTTGCCGAGCATCTCAAACAACGTGTGGTGACGGTCGGTGAAGCCGACGTTGTCGAGGTCGTTGTGCTTGCCACCGGCCCGCAGGCAGCGCTGCACCGACACGGCGCGCTGGTAGGGGCGAGGGTCGCGGCCGAGGAAGGTGTCCTTGAACTGGACCATGCCCGCGTTGGTGAACAGCAGGGTCGGGTCGTTGCTGGGCACCAGAGAGGAGGACGGCACGACGGCGTGTCCGCGACCGGCGAAGAAGTCGAGGAAGCGGCGACGGATCTCGTGGGCGCGGGGCCGGGACTGCATGCGGCCGCGAGGATAAACGGCTTTGGGCCAACCGTGCGCCGCACGGGCCGCTCCGGGCCAGGCGCGGAAATAGTGAGCTTCCTCCGCGAGTTGGCCGCAGTGCGACGCATGGACCAGACTGCTCGCCGCCATGCGCGCCTCGCTGCCCACCCACGACTCGATCCAGGAATTCGAGGGAGCCCGCCATGACCGCCTGTGGGACGGGATGACGCTGTGGGGCTACCGCGACGGCGCAGCGGGAGCCGCCTACATGCTCGGCTACTCGGTCGAGATGGCCCTGAAGTGCGCGTACTTCCGCTTGGCCGGGCTACGGGTCTTCGACCCGATCGCTCGTCCCGAGCTACGAAGTGCCGAGGCGAGGGCGAGGGTGCTCGGCCTGGCTACGCAAACAGAGTCCTTTCATAGCGTGCAGTTCTGGTGCGACTTGTTGTGCAAGCACCGTCACGACCTGCTTTCCCCGCTAGACCCAACGCTCGAGCAGCGTCTCGTCACCGAGACGGGGATCGTCTACGATCGGTGGTGGGTCGACATGCGATACAAGGCGGAAAAGCTGTCCCGCAACGAACTCGAGCACCTGGCAGCGGCGGCAGACTGGTTTGACCGCAACTACCCGGACCTTTATCGATGAAGAGGACCATCCTTCATGCCCGTCGTCCGTCGTAACCCAACCCATCGGCACCCCAACCATGATGCGCTAGTTCATGAGATCGTCCGGCACCTCAAGGATGAGCCGGACCTGCCAGAGCTTCCGCGGATCGTCGAGGAGACCGTAACCTTGAGTCCAGCGCTTCGTGTCTACGTTTTGTGGGACCAGTGGGACAGCGTCCGCGACGTCGAGCGCTCGGAGATCATTCTTCAGGCGTACGACCAGGCCAGAGGTCGTGCGGCGATGTTGCAGATCTCGGTGGCCAGCGGTGTGACGCCAGCCGAGGCTTTGCAGCTCGGCATGACGTTGTGAGTGAGGCGTCAGTCGAGCTGGAGCAGCTTGATCTTCAGGTAGCGGCCCTCGTTGAACGCGGGGGCGACCGGGAAGTCGGGCGGGAGGCCGCACTCGCCGATCAGTCGCGCCGAGCGTCGGGCGCCATGGACCCCCTCGCCGAGCGCCAGGAAGAACTCGTCCTCCGGCAGGCGCACGGCGTTGGAGATCGCCAGCACGTGCCCGCCGGGGGCGACGACGCCGGCGACCGCGGCCATCAACTGATTCCAGTCCTTGAGCGCGCTGAAGGTCGAGCCCTTGACGTTGGAGAACGGCGGCGGGTCGACGACGACGAAGTCGAACACGCGACTGCGCTGGCGAAACTTGGCGAGCAGCGTGAACACGTCGCCGTGGATCGCCTCGATGGCCTCGGGGTCCATGCCGGAGGCGGCGAGGTTCTGCCGGCAGCGGGCGTGGCTGCGGGCGGCGGCGTCGACGTGGGTCACGGCGCTGGCACCCGCGCGCACGGCCCGGAGACCGAACGCGCCAGTGAAGCTGAAGAGGTTGCACACCGAGCGGCCGCGGACCCACGACTCGATCAGGCGCCGACCCTCGCGCAGGTCGAGGAACAGGCCGGGCGAGACCGGGGCGGTGACGTCGACCATGAACTTGAGGCCGTCCTCGATGACCTCGATCTCCGGCGGGGCGGCCTTGCCGGCGAGGTGGAACGCGGGCGGGCGGCGGTCCTCGGCGGTCACCGAGCGGATGCGGTCCTGCATGTAGATGCCGGCGGGCTTGAGCTCCGCCTCGAGCACGGGCACGAGGGCGTCGAGGTAGCTCTCGGCGCAGCGGGCATACTTGTAGATGAGCAGATAGTCGCCGAGGCGGTCGACGGCGAGACCCGGGAAGCCATCGGCCTCGCCGTGGATCAGTCGCACTGCGCCTTGCCCCAGCAACGCCGGGCCGCGCAAACGTAGCGCCAGCCGCAGCCGGGCGATCATCTCGGCCTCACCCCACACGAAGTCGGGGTCGAGGCTGAGCATGCGGACCCCGATCGCACCCTCGGACTCGACCAGCCCCCAGCCGATGCCGTAGCCGTCCTCGTCCATCACCGGGACCACGGTGCCCTCGACGAGGTTGTCGAGGTCGCGGCGCACGGTGTGGCGAAACACCCATGGGTGGCCGGCGCGGACCAGGCGGGCGACGTCTAGCGGGACCTTCACGCTGGGTCCACGCACGGTCGGACGGGCGGGACGACGACTCGCTGGCGCGTTGCGTCGCGGCGCGGGCGAGCGGGTGTCGGCCGGGCGCTCGCTGGGGCGAATGTTGTGGTCTCGCGGCCCGCTGCTGCCGGTGGCGGGCCGGTCCCTGTCCCGGTCGCGACCGCGGTCGTTGTCACTGCCACGCTCGCCGCGGGCGGGTGGAGCGGAGCGCGGGGCGGGTCGGTCGCGGTCGGACATCGGCGGCGGAGCATAGGCGAGAACAGTGCGGCGGTGGGAGGGCTTGCGCGTGCAAGTTTTCTCGCCTGGGCACCTGTCCGGCTTGGCGGGTCCGGGTCGGGGCTGTACCCTGATCCGCCTTCGGGGCCAGACCGGCCGGCGCTGCGCGTCGTTCTCCGATTTCCCCGTTCTCTCATTTCATCGTTCCACTGTTCATTCGGCATGGCAGACCGTATCGGCGAGCTTCTGGTCCGCGAGAACCTGATCTCGCTCGCCCAGCTCAAGCGGGCTCAGGCCGATCAGCGCACGACCGGCAAGCGGCTGTCGTACAGCCTCTCGCGCCTGGGGATCCTCGGTGAGCGCGAGCTGGCGGACTTTTTATCGGCGCAGTACGGCGTGCCGTGGATGAGCCTGACCGACTACGAGATCGATCCGAAGGTGGCCCTGTTGGTCCCGCGGGCGGTCGCCAGCAAGCACACGGCGATCCCCGTACAGCGCGCCGGCTCGACGCTGGTGGTCGCGATGGCCGACCCGAGCAACATCTATGCGATCGACGACCTCAAGTTCATCACCAACTTGAACGTCGAGCCGGTGGTCAGCACCGAGACCGCGATCGAGGACGCGATCGCCCGCTACTACGACCACAGCGGCACGGCGGCGTACGCCGATGTGCTCGGCGCCCTCAACCTCGAGCGCTCCGACGGCGGCGAGCGCGAGCGGACCGCCCTGCCGTCGGCCAGCCTGCCGGAGTCGGACCAGGCGATCCGGCTGTGTAACCGCGTGCTGCTGCTGGCGGCCAGCCGCGGCGCCACGCAGGTGCACGTCGAGCCGTCGGAGCGCGGGCTGCGGATCCGGTTTCGCGTCGATGGCGTGCTGCACCCGGAGTCCGAGCTGCCGATCGGGGTGCGCAGCGCCGTGACGACTCGCTTCAAGCTGATGGCCGGCCTCGACGTCGCCGAGCGCCGCACGCCGCAGGAGGGCCAGATCCGCGGGTTTCATGCCGGCAAGGACCGCGAGCTCGACGTCCGCGTGGCGAGCATGCCGACCGCAGCCGGCGAACACCTGGTGCTGCGTCTGTTCGACCGGAGCACATTGCCGCGGGACCTCGCGGGGATCGGGTTGGACAGCGAGCAACTGCGACAGGTGCGGGCCGCCCTGGAGCTGCCGCAAGGCCTGACGCTGGTCGTCGGACCGAGCGGCTGCGGCGCGACGACCACGTTGTACGCGGCGCTGGCCGAGCTCGCGGGCGACGGCGTCAGCGTGGCCACCGTCGAGGACCCGGTCGAGTTCACGCTGCCCGGATGTACGCAGGTCCAGGTCCATCGCGAGGGCGGCCTCGGGGTCGCCGCGGCCGTGCAGGCGCTGCTGCGGCAAGACCCGGACATCATCATGATCGGCGCGTTGCCAGACCACGAGGCGGTCGACGCCGCCGTGCGAGTGGCGGCCGCGGGTCGGCGCGTGCTGACGACGCTGCCCACCGGCGACGCCGCTGGCGCGCTGACCCGGCTCGTACACCTCGGCGTCGAGCCCTATCTGGTCGCGGCCTCGGTGACGCTGGTGGTCGCGCAGCGCCTGCTGCGTCGGCTGTGCGGCGAGTGCTCGAGCGACGACCCTGCGATCACGGCGCAGCGGCTCATCGACGCCGGGATGAGCCCGCAGCAGGCCCGCGAGTGCCGGCCACGGCGCGCTCGCGGGTGCAAGGCGTGTCTCGGCGGCTATCGCGGGCGGGTCGCGCTGTTCGAGGTGCTGCCGGTCGGCGCGGCCCTGCAAGAGCGCGTGGCCGAGGGCGCCGGCGCGGCCGAGCTGCGCGCCGAGGCGGCCGCGCTCGGGCTGCGCAGCCTGCGTCAGGTCGGGCTCGCACGCGTGGCCGAGGGGTTGCTCGCGCTCGACGACGTGGTCCGCGCGACCGCTGACCACCTGTCCTGAAGGTCATGTCACTGTACCACTGGCAGGCGCTGACCGACGCGGGCGAGCCGCGACAGGGCGCGCTCGCCGGCGAGTCGGAGGTGCAGGTCATCGAGTCGCTGCGGCGCGAGGGCTTGCGGGTCACCCGGGTGCTGCGCGAGCAGGCGGCCGTCGAGCTGCCGCGGATCCGCAGCCACGCGCCCGCGCTCCGGCTGCTGCGCGAGCTGCTGGTGCTGCGCAGCGTCGGGCTCGGGGTCCCGGCCGCGCTCGCGCGGCTCGCCGCGGCCCGCAAGGCCGACACCCTCGCCGGCGAGCTGGCGCTGGTGCGGCGTGCGGTCGAGACCGGCCAGCCGCTGGGCGAGGCGCTCGCGCGGGTGCCCCAGCGCTTCGACGATCTGGTGTGTCGGGTGCTCGCGGCTGGCGAGGCGCGCGGCGACCTCGACGGCGCGCTGCTCGCGTTGGTCGCCCACCTCGAGCAGTCGAGCCGGCCGACCACCCTGGGCCTCGCGGTTCGCCGCCTCGCGGGCCCGGTCGCCGCGACGGCGCTGCTGCTGATCTTCACGCTCGGCCTGTTGTTGCCGGCGGCGGCCGGCGTGTACATGCACCTCGGCGTCACGCTTCGACTGCTGGATCTCGTCGTCGGCGTGCGACCGGCGATGCCCTGGCTCGCGGCCGGTGCGCTGGCGCTGGGCGTCGCGCTGGCGTGGGCTCTGCGCACGCCCTCGCTACGCGCCTGGCTCGGCGGGCTCGCCTTGCAGCTCCCCGGCCTCGGCCCCGCGCTGCGGCTGCACGGTGGCCTGCGTCTGACGCGGCTGCTGGCGCTGTTGTCGTCGGTCGAGCTGCCGCTCCTGACCGCCCTCGAGCTGGCCGCGCCCCGGCTCGGCAGCCAGGCGCTGGGCCTCGCGCTGCTGCGCGCGCGCACTCATGTCGCGCAGGGTGTCGAACCCGGGACCGCGCTGATGGACGCAGATCTGCTGCCTCCCGTCGCGGTCGAGCTGCTGCGCGGCGCCGGCCCGGGCGAGCGCACGACGGCTCTCGGCGCTTTGGTCGGTCTGTGCGAGGTCGAGGCCGACGACCGCGCGCGACGCATCGACCGACTCACGCGCATCGCGTGGGCGACGCTCGCGGCGACCTGCGTCGCCTGCGTGGTCGTGGTGCTGCGACCAGCCCTGAGCCTGATCGGCCCGGGCTAGAACGTGATGACCGGCCCGAAGGCGAAGTCGATCATGAAGCTTGTGGTCCTCGGGAACCACACGGTCGGCTGGATCTCGGCGAACAGCGCGAAGTGCTTGGCGACCTGAAAGTTGAAGCCGAAGGTGACGCCGATGAAGCCGCCGCCGATCCGCACGGTGTCGACGCGCGGGGTCGTGTCGGCGTTGGTGGCCACCGAGTTGGCGAGGGCCGTGTCCGCCGCCTGGGCTTCGGCCGGGCCGCAGCCGCCGCCGTAGGGCCACACCGGCGTGCACTGGCCGAGGTTGACGCCCGACGGGCGCTCGCGGTCGTCGGGCACGCTGTTGCCGTTGCGGTCGTTGGCGAAGCCCATCGGCACGCGCAGGCGGGCGAAGCCGCCGCCGAGCACGCCGCCGACGAACAGACGAAACTTATTGTCGTCCTTGCCGAGGAAGTACTTGATCTTCAGGCCACCGGCGCCGGTGAAGCCGGGCTTGCTGCGCACGCCCTCTGGCATCGGGCTGCGGACTTCTTCGTTATACGAGGTTCCGAGGTCGAGCTTCGGGTTGTCGCGGAAGACCTTGGAGCCGGTGACGACCTGCAGCCGGCCGAACACCGACAGCACGAGGGAGCGGCCGATGCGAAACCCGACCTCCGGGGCGATGTGGAACGGCGCCCAGGCCATGCCCGACGTGACCGGGTGATGCTCGGCGCAGTTGTCGGCGTTGTAGGCGAGCGCCAGGTCGGCGGCCGAGTAGGGCGCGTACTGGCCGGGGCTCAGGTTGTTGAGGCCGTTGGCGAAGCCGGTCGCGTCCGGCACGGTCTCGCTGCCGGCTTGCCAGCGGGCGATCGAGCAGGCGTAGTCGGCGGGGGTGTAGCCGTCCGCGGGCGAGAGCTGCTTGTAGCTCTGGTCGGCGACGCCGCGCGCGATGCCGGCGCCGGTGCCGAGGCCGATGTTAATAAACACCCGCGGCAGCCCGCTCTTCGGCTTGGGCGCCTCGACGACCTCCTTCGGCTTCTCGACGGCTTCCTTCTGACAGGCGATCTCGAGCTTGAGCGGGTTGTCCTGGTCGCCCTTGCTGCCGAGGTCCTTGTTGGCGCTGTCGAAGACGTAGAAGAAGTACTCGATCGGCTTGTCGCCGTGGTCGGCGGCGGTCAAGGTCACCGCGGCGTAGTTGCCGAAGATGTCCATCGCCGAGGTCTTGAACTCGCCGCCACCGGCCTGGCGCCAGTACAGCGCGACCTGGCCGCCCTCCGGCACCGAACGCGCCAGCGCCGTAATGACGACGTCCTTGCCGCACGCGTCGTCGATCGCCGGCGCGGTGTGCTGCACCGCTTCAGACGAATCGGAGACACCGGACGCCTTGCGCGCCTTTTCCAGCAGTTTCTGAAGCTCCGCCGAGCGCAGCTCGGTCGGCAAAGTGACGTTGTAGTCGGACTTGACCGCGTCGGTGAAGGCCGCCGTGGTCTCGTCGGCCTTGCCGGTGTTCGAGAAGATGATGACGGCGTTGAGCATCCGCAGCGGCGCGGTCGCCGGGTCGTCCGGGGCTGTGCCCGAGAGCGCCGACTCGAGGGTCGACTTGGCGGCGTCGAGCTCGAGGTTGTTGTACTGGCCGAGCGCCTTGTTGTAGGCGGACTTGAGGTCCTCGCGGGCGTCGAAGGCGGCCGGCACCGGCAGCTTGAGCGCGCGCGCGTCGAAGCGCAGGCGCAGCGGCGCAGCGGCGGCCTCGGTCGAAATGGTCGAAATAGTCGCGACTGTGACCGTCGTGACCGCCAACGGTAAGCCGACGAACAGAGCAAGTCCGGCCCTGGACATGCGGGCTCCACGGGCCCCACGGGATGAACTGGGCTGGATGCGGTCTCGAGTGCTCACGGAGGTCGCGGCTCCTTCGGATGTGCGCGGCCGGAGCGGCGCGGGGCCTGCGGCGCTTTGGGCGCCGCAGGCAGCAGGCTAGAAACGACGCACGGCGCCGTTCACTTGACGATGCGCTTCTGGCAGTCCTTGAGGTTGAACTCGACGCGGCGGTTGGCGGCGCGACCGTCGGCGGTCTTGTTGTCGGCGATCGGCACCGACTCGCCCAGGCCGCGCGGCTCGAGGCGCTCGGCAGCGATGCCGCCCTTGTCGACCAGGTACTTCTTCACGCTGTCGACGCGCTTCTGCGACAGCGTCTTGTTGAACTTGTCGCTGCCCTTGCTGTCGGTGTGACCGTCGATCCACACCTTGATCTCCGGCGCGGCCTTCATCGTGCTGGCGACCTCGTCCATGAGCTTGTAGCTCTTCGGGTCGATGTCCCACTTGTTGAACTTGAAGTAGATCTTGTCGGTCAGCTTGATCGTGCAGTCGTCGAACTCGAGGAACTCGGGACAACCGTCCTCGTCCTCGATCCCATCGAAGTCCTCGGGCAGGTTGCGGCAGTCCACTTCGACGCCGCCGCTGTTGCGCTTGTCGTTGTTGTCCCAGGTGTAGGTGCCGTCCGGGTTGCGGTTGAGCTTGGCCGCGTCGAGCACCTTGTCGCCGTCGTTGTCGATGTCCGGGCAACCATCGGCGTCCTCGAACTGGTCGAAGTCCTCCGGGTCGTTCGGGCACTTGTCGACCGCGTCGAGCAAGGTGTCGCGGTCGTTGTCCGGATCCGGGCAGCCGTCCTCGTCCTCGAACCCGTCCATGTCCTCGGGCTCGTTGCGGCAGTCGACCTCGCGACCGTTCTCGGTCTTCTTGTCGAGGTTGGTCCACTTGCCGTTGCGGAACTCGGACGCGTCGAGGACGCCGTCCTTGTCGTTGTCCTTGTCCGGGCAGCCGTCGTCGTCCTCGAAGCTGTCGAAGTCCTCCGGGTCGTCCGGGCACTTGTCGGCCTTGTCGTCGTAACCGTCGCCGTCGCGGTCGCCAGGACCACCGACCGGCACCGCGACCGCGTTCGGATCCTTGCAGCGGACCGGGTCGGTCTTCTTGCGCGCGAGCGTGGTGTAGAGGTCAGCCTTCTCGGCGTGCTCCTTGCCGCGGAAGTACTCGCCCATGGTCAGCGCGTCGCGGGCGAAGCGGATGTTCGCCTCGGCGATCGCCGTCTCCTTGGGGGCGCAGCCGATGGTCTTCGAACCATCCGCGATCGCCTCTTGCAAGATCTTGTCGTAGCCGTCGACCTTGCCGTTGAGGGTCTGACCCGCACAGGACAGGCCAGCCAGAGCCACGGCCACCACGGAGAGCTTCGCTGTCATCGACGTCATCGCAACCTTCGAGGCAACCTTCACTTGCCACCTCCGACCGACACGCCGGCCTTGACTTCACCACCACCGACGGTGCCCGTCGCGGTACCCACACCGGTGCCGCTACCGTCGGGGTTCTTGAGCTCGTCGGGCTTGGCGAGCGCGTCGCTGCTCTGCTCCATCTGGCCCTTGCGCCGCATCTCGGCCTTCTTGGTGGCCTCCTCGGCGAGCTGCTTGGCGCGCTCACCGTAGTCGAACGAGCGCTCGTACTCGCTGTAACCCATCAGGATCTTCGACTGTTCGAGGTAGGTCACGGAACCCCAATACTCGTAGGGGGCGTTCTCTTCGCCACCCGCCGCCTCGGCCTTGGCGACGGAGCGACTTGACTCCCGCGCCACCTTCTTCAGGTAACCAAAGGGTCCGCAGCCCGTGCTGAGCATGCTGCCCATGCCGAGCGCGACCGTGACGAGGACGGAAAAAAGCTGGATTGGACGCGGTCTTCGGAACACCAGAGGCTCCCTGGTTCGAGATCGTGACAGGCACGGCCGAGCCTCGAGGCCCGAGCGAAGCTGCCGAAATCGGCGCGACGATACCAGGGGGGCCTGCGGGGGGTCAACAACACTGCCGCGGCGCTGCCCCACCACACGCGGGTTGCGGTGGTGGTGTTGCGGCGTGGTAGGCCTGTCAACGGTGGGCAATAGGGCGGCCCCGCGCGCCTTGTGCACACGCAACGCCGACCCGGCGCAGGGCCTGGCGGGCCATAGCTACGACCCTATTGGGGCGGCCCACACCTCGGCCCGACCGGCTGATACCCTCCCGGACGTGGCTCTCGGGGCAGAGACGTCGGCGACCTGCGGCGCGCACACGGCGACCTTGCGAGCGTCGGGACGTCGACGACGGGCCCCCGAGCGACCGACACGACCACGCTGGCTGCTCGTGTTCCTGCACTTTTTCGCAGGGATCACCTTCACCGCCTGCACCCGGGTCAGCGACACGCAGCGGTTCCCCCTCGTGAGCGAGCGACTCACGATCGCCCGCACGATCCCCGAGCCCGGGGCGGTGGTCGCCCTCGACGCGCAGATCGACTTCTGCTTCTCCGGGTATGTCGACCCGCGGGCGCTCGACGACTTCGATGCCAGCCTCAGCTCCGGGCTGGTCGGCTTCGACGCGCAATTGGAGCTGCAACTGTTCGCCTGGCGCCCGCCCGGGGCCGCGTCCGGCTCGTCCGCGGAGGCGTGGTGCCCCGGCAGCGTGCTGTCGATCCGGCCCAAAGCGCCGCTGCGACCGGGCGCGCTGCACCGCGTGCGCCTGTCGCCCTCGGCCGTCGGCTGGGCCGGCGAGCGCCTCGACATCAGCGCGCCGGGCTGGGTCGAGGACGTGGACGGGCCCGCCTACCTGCTCGAGTTCATCGCCGACCCCGAGGCCGTCGTCGAGGGGACCGACTCCGACTCCGACTCCGACTCCGATACTGTCGGCGACAGCGAGGGCGAGCCGGAGCCGAAGCCGGCCCCGGCCCCGAGCCTGCGCGAGCTGTTTGGACCCGGCCAGGTGTTCGCGCTCGATAATCCGGCGTGCAGTTGCCATCGCGAGGCCGGGCTGGCGCAGGAGCGCCTCGACCTGCGTGACCCCGACACCGCCTTCGCCGACCTCGTGCTGCCGACTGGCCTGATGGCGACCGGCTTCCCGATGGTCGCGCCGCGCCGGCCCTCGGAGAGTTACCTCGTACAGACCCTCCTGCGCGACCCCGACGGCGACGCCCTGCTCGGCGTGCTCGGCGAGCCGATGCCGCCCGACGAGCCCCTCCGGCATCCCGACATGGTGATGATCGTCCGCTGGATCGAAGGCGGCGCGCTGCCATGACCCGGTGACCGTGCCGGCGCGAGGGGCAGTCCTTACTTCACCGCGGACGGGATCTCGTTCGGGCGCTCCATCTCGCGGACCATCGTCAGCATGCCCTCGAGGCGCGAGACCCGGGCCCGTGCCTGGGCCTGCGCCGCCACGAAGTCGGCGTCCTTGAGCCCGAGCGCGGCCGCCCTGTCGTACAGCGCGAGCGCGTCGGACTGCATCTGCCAGCACGACTGAACCTGGTCGCCGGTCAACATCGCCGCCCCCGCCTGCTTGTCGTGGACCAGCTTGCACGGGCCGCGCTCCGCCTCGCCCTCGACCTTCATACCCTGCATGTACAACTCCTGTCGCGACTCGCCGCAGGCCGGGGCGAGCAGGAGGGCCAGGACGATCGCGCGACGCATTGGGCGACGATACACCCGCCAACACCGCCCCGCCAACGCCCCCCAAACGCCCCCCCCGCCCGTAGCGCGCACGTGAGCCACCCCGCAACACCGTCGTCATCATCGTCCGGGCGACCCGCGGCCCCGTGTTAGCTTCGCCCCGCCCGATGCAGGTCCTGCGGCAGCCCGTCCCTCTTGCGCCCGCCACCGCCGCCTGCGTCGGCGCCTTCGACGGCCTGCACCTCGGTCATCAGGCGCTGCTACACCGGGCGCGCGCGCTGGTCACGACCGCGGACGCGCCTGGTCGCGTGGCGCTCGTCACCTTCGACCCGCACCCGGCCCTCATCCTCGCCCCCGAGCGCGCGCCGCGGCTGTTGCAGTCGGCGGGCCAGCGCGCCCGCGTGTGCGCCGCGCTCGGTGTGGATGCGCTGGTGCTGCTGCCCTTCGACCGCGCGCTCGCCGACACCAGCCCCCAGGGCTTCGTCGAGCGCCTCCTGATCCACGGGCTGCGACCGGCCGCGGTGGTCGTCGGCGCCGATTTTCGCTTCGGCGCCGGTCGCCGCGGCGGCGTACACGAGCTCGACCAACTCCTGCGCCCCGCCGGGATAGTGGTCGAGGTGGTCGAAGCCGTGCCTGTCCCTGGGGACATGTCCCCCACGCCAGGCACCACCGCGCAGAAATTGAGCAGCACGGAGATCCGCGCCGCCGTGGTCGCCGGCGAGGTCGCGGCCGCCACCGCCATGCTCGGCCGCTGGTACAGCGTCGAGGGCAGCGTCGTGCGCGGGGCCGGCCGCGGGCGCGAGCTCGGCGTGCGCACCGCCAACGTCGACCCCGCCGACGCCCTGCTCCCGCGCCCGGGGATCTACGCCGGAGCGCTGGGCGTCGTCGGCGGACCGGGACCCTGGCCCGCCGCGATCAGCCTGGGAAAAAACCCCACCTTCGTCGGCGACCCCGCTGCCCCGCTCGTGCTCGAGGTCCACGCCCTCGACCAACAGCTCGGCGACAGCCTCTACGGCCTCACCGTCGAGGTCGCCTTCGCCGCCCGCCTGCGCGATGAGCAGCGGTTCTCCGGCCCCGCCGAGCTCATGGCCCAGATCTCCCGCGACCTCGCCGCGGTCCGCCCCGCGCTCGACCCCGCCGCGCTCGCCACCTTCGCCGCGCACCTGTCTCCTACGACATGACCCAAAAGCCAGCCGCACCCGCGCTCGTCAGCGCCACGCTCGCCCAGGTGTACATCCAGCAGGACCACCTCGAGCAGGCGCGCCGCATGCTCGCGCGGGTGCTCCAGGCCGACCCCGAGCACGGCCACGCGCTGGCGCTGGTCGCCCGTCTGCAGGCCCGCTCACGCGCTCGTCTGTACGCTGGCTACCGCCCGGGCCGCGGCCTCGCGGTCCGCTGGCATGACGCCCCTAATCTCCCCGACCTGCACGTGGTGGCCGCGATCTTCCGGCCCGTCCCCGGGATCTCCGGCGCATCGCTGTACGTCACCTCGACGGCCTGTCGCGGCGCCAGCGGCGAGCACAGCTTCGAGTTCCCGGGCGACGCGCGGGGCCCCGCGACCGCGACCCTGTGCCTCGCCCGCTGGGACGGCGCCCGCCTGGTTCCGGTGGCCGTACACGAGCCGCTGTCATGGTAAGGTCGGACCCGCCCATGTTCCGCGGAGCCTACACCGCCCTCATCACGCCGCTCCGTCATGACAGGCCAGACAGCCTCGACGAGCCCGCGATCGTGCGCCTCGCCGAGCAGCAGATCGCCGGCGGCATCGACGGCCTGGTCCCCTGTGGCACCACCGGCGAGGCCAGCACCCTGTCGCTGCGCGAGCACCTGCGGGTCGTCGAGCTGACCGTCCAGGCCGCCGCCGGTCGCGTGCCGGTGCTCGCCGGCGCCGCCTCCAACGACACGCAAAAGGCGATCGAGCTGGCCCGCGCGTGCAAGCAGGCCGGCGCCGCTGGAACGCTGCAGGTCACGCCTTACTACAACCGGCCGACCCAGGCCGGCCTGTTCGCCCACTTCATCGCGATCGCCGAGGCCAGCGACCTGCCCGTGGTCGTCTACAACGTGCCTGGCCGCACCGGCGTCGACCTCCTGCCGGAGACCGTCGCCACCCTCGCCCGCCACCCGTTGATCGTCGGCATCAAGGAGGCCACCGGCGACATGGTCCGCGTCGCGCGGATCCGCGAGCTGCTCGGCGAGGCCCACAGCGACTTCAGCCTGCTCTCGGGCGACGACTTCACCGTGCTGCCCTTCCTCGCGCTCGGCGGCCACGGCGTGATCTCGGTGACCAGCAACGTCGCCCCGCGCTGGATCTCCGCGCTATGCGACGCCGCGGCCGCGGGCCGCTGGGACGAGGCCCGCACCTGGCACTACCGCCAGTTGCCGCTCGCCCGGGCCCTGTTCGGCCAGCCAAACCCGATCCCCGTCAAGTCGGCCCTGGCCCTGCTCGGCCGCTGCGCCCCCGACATGCGCCTGCCTCTGATCGCCATCGACCCCCAAAGCCGCGAGGGCCAGACCCTCGCGGACGCCTTGCACACCCTCGGACTAGAACAGCCATGAGCGAACGCCTGACCCCCATCGTCATCGTCGGCGCCCGCGGCCGCATGGGCAAAGCCCTGCTCCGCGAGATCATCATTAGCGACACCATGGTCCTCGAGGCCGCCGTCGACCGCTCCGGTGGACCCGGCCTCGGCCAGGACGCCGGCCGCCTCGCGGGACTCCACGAGCTCGGCATCGTCGTCACCGATGAACTACTCCCGCGTCGCAGCAGCGTCGTCGTCGACTTCTCGCTGGCGCAGGCCACCGAGGCCAACATCCGCAAGTGCACCGAGGCCGGCGTCCCGCTGGTGCTCGGCACCACCGGCCTCAGCAAGGCCACGCGCGAGCTGCTGCGCGCCGCCGCCAAGGAGGTCCCGATCGTCAGCGCCGCCAACTTCAGCGTCGGCGTCACGGTCCTGACCAAGATCGCCGGCCTCGTCGCTCACGCGCTCGGCGAGCAGTGGGACGCCGAGCTGCTCGAGATCCACCACAGCCACAAGCGCGACGCCCCCTCCGGCACCGCCCTGCGGATCGCCAAGGCCGTCGCCAAGGCCACCGGTCGCGACCTCGAGACCGCCATGCGCAGCGATCGCGCCCACGCCCACGCCCGCCCGCGCGAGCGCGGCGAGATCGGCATCTCTGCCATTCGCGGCGGAGACTCGGTCGGCGAGCACACCCTCATGTTCCTCGCCGACGGCGAGCGACTCGAGCTCACCCACCGCGCCACCGACCGCGCGATCTTCGCTCGTGGGGCCCTGCGGGCCGCCCAGTGGGTCGTCGACCAGGAGCCTGGCCTCTACACCATGGCGGACGTGCTCGGCCTCGGCGGCCTCGGCTAGCATGCCCGGCCTCGAGTTTCGCCTGCTCGCGCGCACCACCACGGACGCGGGCGAGCACGGCCGCTTCGCCGTGCGGATCCCGGCGGACCTGCTGTATCTGCGGGGCCACTTCCCGAACTACCCGCTGCTGCCCGGCGTCGCCCAACTGCTCGCGCTCGTGCTCGACCGCGCCCATGCGCTGTGGCCCGAGTTCGATCAGCCGCGGCGGGTCGCCCGCCTGAAGTTTCGCCACGGCATCTTCCCCGGCGACGAGCTCGAGGTGCGGCTCGATCGCCACGCCGACGAGGTCCGCTTCGCGCTCCATCGCGGCGAACAAGTGTGTACCAGCGGCGCCCTGATCTTCGCGTGAGCGAGCGCCCGGGTCCCCCCCGAGACCAGCCAGGATCGGCTATCTTCGCGGGCTATGGCCCACGACCCGCGCACCGTCGACGTCGCGATCCTCGGCGGCGGCCTGGCCGGCAACCTGCTGGCCCGGCAACTGCGACGGACCCTGCCGACGCTGTCCGTCGCGCTGTTCGAGCGCACCCGCGAGACCAGCTTCAAGGTCGGCGAGTCGACCGTCGAGATCGCCAGCAACTACCTCACGCGGCGCCTCGGCCTCTCGACCTACCTCTACGAGAACCAACTGCCCAAGAACGGCCTGCGCTTCTTCTTCGACACGCCGCAAAAAGACGCCGCGATGGTCGACATGAGCGAGATCGGCAGCTCGCACCTGCCCAGGTTCCCGAGCTTCCAGATCGATCGCCAGCGCCTCGAGGCCGACCTCATGCGCATGAACCTCGCCGATGGCGTGCAGCTCCACACCGGCGCCCGCGTGCACGACCTGAAGTTGCACGAGCAGGACGACCCGGCCCGGCACACCGCCTCCGGCCTGCACGAGTTCATGGTCACCGAGGGCGAGACGCAGTACCCCGTGCGCGCCCGCTGGGTCGTCGACGCCAGCGGTCGTGCCAGCGCGATCGCCCGGCTCAAGGACCTGCGCGTCCAGACCCCTGAGCACGGCATCGCCGCCGCCTGGGGTCGCTTCACCGGTCACGCCGACATGGATGACTGGGGCCCGCCGGAGTGGCGCGGCCGGGTCCATCACACCTCGCGCGTGCTCTCGACCAATCACTTTTGCTACCCCGGCTACTGGATCTGGTTTATCCCGCTCGGCCGCGGCGTGATGTCGGTCGGCTGGGTCGGCGACCACAAGATCTTCCGCGACGAGATGCGCAAGCCCGAGGGCTTCCTCGAGTTCCTCAAGACCCACCGCGCCCCCTGGGACCTGCTCAAGGACCGCGCCGAGCTGCTCGACGTGCTCGCCTATAAACAGCTCGCGTACGGCACCAAGCAGTTCTTCGGCGGCGCCGACCGGTGGTTCATGGTCGGCGAGGCCGCCGCCTTCACCGACCCCTTCTACAGCCCCGGCAGCGACTTCATCTCCATGGAGAACGACTTCATCACCGACATGATCGCCCGCGATCACGCCGGCGAGACCCGGGCCGCGATCGCCGAGCGCTCGCAGACCTACGACGAGTTCATGCAGTTTCGCTTCCAGGCGACCATGCTGCTGTACCGCGACCTCTACCCGGTGCTCGGATCCTACGAGCTGCTCAAGCTCAAGTGGGACTTCGACATCGCCTGCTACTACAACCTGTGGGCCGCCCCCTACTGGCACGACCAGCACCTCGACATGCGCCACCTGCAAGGCGAGCTGCGCCGCAAGGACTTCGTCCTGCAAGGCCTCACCAACTTCTCCAACCTGTTCCAGCGGCTCGAGGCCGGGTTTCGCACCAAGGGCTTGTTGCACCGCGCCAACCTCGGCCGCTTCAGCGGCGCCCTCGACCTCGTCACCTTCATGGACGAGCTGGCGACGCCCCGCCCGCGTAAGCAGGTCATGCGCACCACCGAGGCCATCTTCAACGCGGTCCGCGGGCGCGCGCTCGACCTGCTCGCCGACCTCGGCGAGACCCCCAACCCCGCCGAGCGCAGCCTCCCGCTGTACGAGTTCCTGCTCGCGACACCCCTCGCATGACCAGACCCTCCATGACCCCACGTCGCGTCGTCATCACCGGGGCCGGCGTCGCCTCGCCGATCGGGAACTCGCTCGCCGAGGTCAGCCTGTCCTTGCAGACAGATCGCCACGGCATCGTCACCATGCCCGAGTGGGACCGCATCGGCGACCTGCGCACCCGCCTCGCCGGCGTCGTGCAAAACCTCGAGCTCGAGCGCCGCTGGAACCGCAAGCAGACCCGCACCATGGGCCGCGTCGCGCTGCTCGCCACCTACGCCACCGAGCAGGCGCTGGCGATGGCCGGCCTGACCGGCGACGAGGTCATCGGCTCCGGCCACGCCGGGCTCGCCTACGGCTCGACCTCGGGCTCCTCGGAGGCGCTCGCGGAGTTTTGCACCGCGCTGTTCTTCAACATGAACATGCGTGGCCTGCAGAGCACCAGCTTCCTCAAGTTCATGGCCCACACCTGCGCCGCCAACCTCGCGCAGTTCTTCGGGGTGCGCGGCCGCATCATCCCGACCAACTCCGCGTGTACCAGCGGCGCCCAGGCGATCGGCTACGCCTACGAGGCGATCAAGTACGGCATGCAGGACGTCATGATCGCCGGCGGCGCCGACGAGATGCACTACACCACCGCCGTCACCTTCGACCTCATGTTCGCGACCTCGGCGAACTTCAACACCCGGCCCGAGCTCAGCCCGCGCCCCTTCGACGTCAGCCGCGACGGCTTGGTCGTCGGCGAGGGCGCCGGCACGCTGATCCTCGAGAGCCTGGAGCGCGCCCAGGCCCGCGGCGCGACCATCCTGGGGGAGCTGCTCGGCTTCGGGACCAACTGCGACGGCCTCCACATCACGGCCCCCTCGGAGCCCGGCATGCGCGCAGCGATCGCGCTGTCGCTGCGCGACGCGGGTATCGGGCCCGACCAGATCGACTACATCAACGCCCACGGCACCGCGACCGAGATCGGCGACATCGCCGAGAGCCGGGCCACGCGCGAGGTGTTCGGGCGCGCGGCCCCTATCTCGTCCTCCAAGAGCTTCACGGGGCACACCATGGGCGCCTGCGGGGCGATCGAGGCGGTCTTCTGCCTGGCCATGCTGCAAGGCGGGTTCATGGCCCCGACCCGCAACCTGGAGTCGGTCGACCCGCGCTGCGCCGAGCTCGACTACATCCGCGAGCTGCGGCCCGCCGAGCTGCGCACGATCATGAGCAACAACTTCGCGTTCGGCGGCGTCAACACCTCGATGATCTTCGGCCATCACGCGTGAGCCGCCGCTGATACGCTGGTCACCGTGCTGTACCGCCTCGGTCGCCTCGGTCACCTCGGTCTCATCCTCGTGATCGGCGTCCTGTGCGAGGCCGGCAACTGATCCCGACCGAGTTATCACTCACGGAGCCGCGAAGACCTCGTCGAGGTCCCCCGCGAGCAGCAGCCGCTCGGCCCAGCGCTCGAGCTCCGGGCCCCCGGCCATCGCCACCCGCTGACGAACGGTCGCGGGCAGGTCGCCGAAGCGACGCCCGAGCAGCCGCAGCACCAGCTCGCGCTGACCCTCCTGCCGGCCCTCCTGCCGGCCCTCCTGCCGGCCCTCGCGCTGACCCTCCTGCCGCCCGCGCTCCATTCCCCTCGACTCCAGCATTTGCGCGATGGTTTGCATGACGTCTCCGGCTGCGGCTGTGATCTCTCGGACGGTCGTGTCGATGGTGGCGAACTCCGCGGCCCCGCGGACCTCGAGAAGGTACCGCAGGATCAGCGCCAGCGCACCCTTGCCGCCCGGCTCGCGTACCAGCTCGCGGATGAGGCCGACCCAGCCGAGCAGGATCTCACGGACATCTCGCCCGCCGCGCGTCTGTTGCAGCGCCGACAGCACCAGGCGCGTGTACGCAGAGGCCGTCCGCTCGCGCAGCGCCTGCTCGCTCACGGCGCCGAGGTCATCGAGCGCGAAGCAAAAGTGCGGCGTGAACTCTGCCGTCCCGGGCGACAGGTCGAACAGCGCCTCGAAGCGGGTCGCCGCCGTCCACCCGCCCTCGCTGTGATGCAGCACGACCGGGATGATGACCGGCAGCACCGTCGCCCCCTCGGCGATGCAGCCGTCCCAGATCCGCAGCATGTAATCCAGCAGCCGCAGCGCCATCCAGCGGTCGGCGTTGCTCTGGTGTTCGAACAGCACGTAGATGCGGGCCTCGCGACCGGCGATGCGCAGCGAGAACAGCAGGTCGGTGTGTCGCGCGCGCAGTGCCTCGTCGACGAAGCTACCTGCCTCAAGGGACAGGCTGGAAAGATCCATCGTCGCCACCAGCTCCGGCGGTAATACGTGCCGCAGCTCCTCGGCCGCGTACGCCACCTGCGAGAAGGCGGCCTTGAACAGGGCGTCGTGCGGGGTCGCGGTCACGGCGCCGGACCCTAGCGCGGTATCGTGCCGACACACGCAAGCTGGCCCTCAGGCCTCACCAGGGCCTCCGGAGGCCCCTGGCGATCGCCTGACGACCATGCGCGAGTTTGCGGCCCCGTGTTAGCCTGCGCCGCCCATGCCCGACCCGCTCCCGGCCGCGCTGGTCCCCCGCCTCGGGGATCGCAGCCTGTTCCCGACGCTCGAGCCCGCTGCTTACCTCAATCACGCGGCCATCTCGCCGCACTCCCTCGCCGTGCAACGGGCCGTCACCGCCGTCACCGCCGACTACGCCCGCCGCGGCATCGGGGCCTTCCTGACCTGGGACGCCGAACGCCAACGCCTCCGAGCCTCGCTCGCCCGACTGCTCGGCGCCGAGGCCGAAGACATCGCCCTCGTCGCCAACACCACCCGCGGCGTCACCGACATCGCCCTGTGCCTGCCCTGGCGCCCCGGCGACCGCGTGCTCCTGTTCGAGGGCGAGTTCCCGGCCAACGTCACCCCCTGGCAGCGCGCCGCGGAGCTGTTCGGCCTCGAGCTCGAGATGCTCCCGCTACGCGACTTCTTGCACGACCACGGACCTGGCGAGAGTCCCGGCCTCCAGCGCTTGCGCACCGCCCTGGCCCGGCCCACGCGCCTGGTCGCGGTGTCGGCCGTGCAGTTCCAGAGCGGCCTGCGCATGCCCGTCACCGAGATCTCCCGGCTGTGTCACGAGGCCGGCGCCGAGCTGTTCGTCGACGCGATCCAGGGCCTCGGCGTATGCCCGCTCGACGTCATCGCCAGCCAGATCGACTACCTCAGCGCCGGCGGTCACAAGTGGATGATGGGCTGCGAGGGCCTCGGTTGCCTGTACATCCGCAGAGACCGGGTCGCCGCGCTGCGACCCCACGTCGCCGGCTGGCTCAGCCACGAGGACGGCCTCGGCTTCCTGCTCGCCGGCGCCGGCCTGCTCCGCCACGACCGACCGATCCGGCAGCGCGCCGACTTCGTCGAGGGCGGCGCCTACAACACGATCGGCTGCGCCGCGCTCGCGGCCTCGCTCGACCTCATCCTCGAGCTCGGTGTCCCCGCGATCTTCATGCATGTACAGCGCTACATCGACGAGCTGGAGGACGGCCTGCGCTCCCGCGGGTTCACCAGCCTGCGCGCCCGCGAGGCCGCCGGGCGCTCGGGGATCCTATCGGTGCTGCCGCCGAACCCGGGCGACGTCATCAGCCTGCAACGTGCCCTCGGCGAGCGCGGCGTCTCCTGCTCGACCCCCGACGGCGTGCTCCGCTTCTCCCCCCACTGGCCCAACGCGCTCACCGAGATCCCCGGCGTGCTCGCGGCCCTCGACGCCGCCCTCGGCAACCCCTGAAGCACCACCCTCGAGACCCCATGGACCGCCAGCGCCCCCGTACGACCAGCGACGAGATCGACCTCTACATCCGCACTTACTACTCGCTCCTGCGCAGCAGCGGCGAAGTGCGCGTGCGGGCCTTCGAGGAGTCGCACGGCTTTAGCGACTCGAGCCTGCACGCCAACGCCCTGTCGGACACGCCGGACGTCGCCGCCTTCGCCTACAGCGCCGCGCGCCTGCCGGCCTGCATGCCGCAGGTGCGGCGCATCGTGCTCGGCCAGTCCCACGAGAGCTTCGAGGCCGTCGGCCTCGAGATCCGGACCTGGAAGCGGGTCCAGACCCGCGGCCGCCGTCGCCCGCTGCGCTTCGACGGCGGCGACCTGCTCGGCGCCTTCATCTCGAGCACCAGCGACATCGACGACATCGTCCCGATCGTCACCGCCTACCAGATCGTCTGGAACCAAATGCACCTGCTGCTCGCCGACACCGAGCTCGGGCGGCGGCTGCTGGCGGCGCCTGAGGGCGCGCTGCCGCAGGTCGACTGCGCCGAGCTCGGACCGCTGCTCGGCATCGACGACGACGCCGCGCGGACCCTGTGCGCCGCGCTCGACAAGGACTGGATCGCGGTCCTGCGGGCGATCGCCGGGCGCACCTGTGACCTCTCCTTGCGCGTCTTGAGCGGCTCCTACTCGCAGTATCAGCGGGCCTCGCAGCGCTGGTGGTCGGGCATCGAGCCCGGGTACCTGCGCGACACCGAACCCCGGCGCCCGCCGATCTACTTCGTCTCCTCGAACACGCACTCGCTGCTCAACATGCTCGGCGGCTACGCTCGCACGCACCGCGACGCGATCATCGAGTATGCCAGCCGACGCGACCCCGAGCAGCTCGCCAAACCTTTGATGGACGCGATCGCCGGCGGCCGCGAGTCGGAGGTCTGCAACATCACCTATTACCTGC
>Ga0335395_10000091_pt1 | contig 59894 bp, 52 predicted proteins | sample MAT02_FD_205744 | JGI IMG/M metagenome (GOLD analysis project Ga0335395, IMG submission 205744) | Freshwater microbial communities from Lake Fryxell liftoff mats and glacier meltwater in Antarctica - MAT-02 (spades assembly) (version 2) ... | reverse complement strand
TCGCCGTCGGTCTCTGCGATAATCGGTGCTCCTCAAAAAACGGACCCGCACCATCGTCGACCATCTGGTCCCGCTTCCGCACCCAGTACACCAAACGGTGATAAACGATGCCCGCTGCGCGGGCATATGCCGCGATGCTCAGGCCACTGGCCTGCCAGTCCGCAACCATTCGGTGTTGTTCTTCGCGACTCGTGCGCATGAATCTTGTCTCCGGCGCGCGGTTCTAGCGGACGGGGGACTGGGCGGGGAAAACGGCCGTGAACCGATTACGTTGCAGATGAATCCAAGAGACAGAACGCTCGGGTGCATGTCCACGTCTGCCCACGTCTGCCACGTCTGCGGTGCGGGTGCGGGGTCACCAGGGCTAACATACCCACGGGATTCCCGGTAGAGCCCCCACGCTACTCAAAAAGACGTTTGATCGTGCGTTCCGTAAGCTTTTGTTGCTTTGCAGCCTGCCGGATCCGCTTGAGCGCTTCGGGTGAGCGCACCGTTGCCAGCCAACCATGGAGCGTCGTGGCGATATCCGCAACCCTGTCCTGAACCTTCGTCTGCTCGGCGTAAGACGCCGCATAGGCGTGGTTTTCAGCCACGATCTTAGTATATGCCTCGCGCTGAACGGGGTCGGCTATAGTCGCTGGGTCTTGTCCCGGCATGATCGCGCTGCCCGCAGGCGGAAGTGGATTCAGCTGCGGCAATTTGTTGAGGTCAAATTTTGGATCGAGAGTGGCTTCGATCGATGCAAGGTACTGTACGAGCGCTCTGCCGGCCTTGATCGTGTACAATTCGGCATCACGGTTATCCCGGTTCGTCCGCTGTGCGCGCTGCTCATTCGCTGCCCAGATGCGGAGGACCGCTGACTGAGATTCATGCTCAAGGTGGGACGTCTGTAGACCAGCGATGAAGCCTACGAGCAGATCATCGGCTGCCGTCAAATCAGGGTACGCGATTTGCGCCTTCTCGAGCCACTCTACCCACAGCTCAAGTCGCCTGTCGTTATCCATGGGCACTTCCGCAAGCCTGGATGAGGCCAACAGCAAAGATTTTGCGTCGCCTGTCTGAATGAGAGTGACGATCTCGTCGGAAGGAGTTTCTGCGGACCATAGACTGTCAACGGCGCACGCGAGTAGGCACGCAAGGGCGCACCTAAGGAAATGTCGAACTATCATGGGACCGTCGCATCAGTGAGTAGGAAGGTCTTCGAAGCACCTCCCTTGGACTGTGTCGTTGTTCCAGCAGCATCTGAAACCGCGAGGTGCACCAATGTCACGAACTCGACGGGTCCAACCCCAATCCGGTAGTACCATGGGATTGGCCATGTAAACCTACCGGCTAGTCCAGTTGGTTTGCTCCCGAAGATGGCGGTAGTTTGGATAACGTCTCTAGCGATGACACGGTTCGCCTGGGTGACTCCAACCGGCGGGCCAACCGGATGGACGAGGCCATTAAGGTCTTCAAAAATCCCATTTGCTGCCGTCATCGCGAGCCCCTCGTTTAATCGAATATGGTAGAATGAGACGTTTGTTGGCTCGAGGCAATAGCGGACACTTCAACGCGATCGAATCTTGGATCGAATCTTGGACACGAATCTTGTTCGAATCTTGGACATGCACCCATTCGTCATAACCTAAGCAAACTGCCGGGATAAGACAATGGAGTTGGTATGAGTCTGTTCGGACTGAAGACGCCGTCACGCAACCGCGGTGGGACAGGCACCCGCTCGATTGGTTTCCTTGACTCATCTGCAACGATTCCGGACTGACTGCATTCGATGTGGTGCGCTTCAGCCGCAGATCGTTGCAGATGAATCCAAGAGACAGAACGCTCGGGTGCATGTCCGCGTCTGCGAGTAGAATTGCCACGGTCCGAAGTCCGAGGTCCGAGGTCTAGAGGCATTTAATTATTCAAAAAATAGTGGCGTTTCTTTTAATATACCCCCGGTGCTATTGCGAAAATTCTATTAGCACGATTTCGGGACCTCGGACTTCGGGTTATGGCAATCCAAGACTGTGTGTATCGATAGATCTCCGCAATTGCTGGGAAGAAACCCTATTTCGTCGTTAAATTACCTGCCTCTAGACCTCGGACTTCGGACTTCGGACAGAGGCAATCCAAGACTGTGGCGATCACCGAACAAGAACGGCAGCATAACCCCCACCCAACCAGCCATCTGGCCAACGCAATTGTTCGCGCCAGATGCGCCAGCCTTTGAGGCCGTGGGCGATGCCCTGGTTTTCACGCGGGGTGAGACTGCAGGTGGCATAGAGCAAGCGGCCGTCGGGGGCGACCAAGTCGGCGGCGCTGCGCAATAACCGGCGTTGCAGGCCAACGAGGTTGGCGAGGTTTTGTTCGGTGTAGCGGCGGGCGGCTTCGGGGCGGCGGGCGAGGACCCCGGTGTTGGAGCACGGTGCGTCGACCACCACGAGATCGAATGATCCGGCGGCGAAGGGCGGTTTGCGGCCGTCGTGGGCGATGACGGGCACGGCGGGGGGAAGATTGCTGCGCAGGCGGGCGAGACGTGGCCCCGCGACATCGGCGGCGACGACGCGGCAGCCGAGATCGTGTAATAACAAGGCTTTGCCGCCGGGGGCAGCGCAATAATCCAGCACGCGCTCGAACGGTTTCGGCGCGGCCAGCAGAATTGCCTCGGCTTGGGCGCGATCTTGAACCACGCAGCGGCCATCGGCGACAGGGCCGCGCAGAGCCTCTTGGGGATCGTCCCACCACCACCAGTCGCCGTCTTGGCGAACCACGCTGCTGCCGGGCGGAATCCGCGGGCCGGGACGCAGGCGCGTACACAGCGGCGGCAAACGAGTAAGGACCTGTAAGCGGGCTGCGCGATCAGCGACAACGGCGGCGCTGTCACGGTCACTTCCGACGAGACCATCGAGCACCGGGGCGAGATCGTTGACGAAACTCCGCGGCAGACTGAAGCGCGCCGCCTCGTCCGCAGGATGGTCCGCGGCCGCCAAGCGACCCAGCGGGCCATCGTCCTGGCGCACGTCGAGGCGTAATTCTGCCAAGCGGCGGATCACCGCATTGACCACCCCGACGACATGGGGTTGCCCAGCCAGTCGCAGCAATTCCGCCGCCGTCTGGCCGACCGCGTGCGGCGGCACTTGATCACAGGCGAATAATTGATGCGCGGCCAAGCGCAGGGCGTGGCGCACTGCCGCGGGCTGGCGACCCCGACGCAGAAAACGATCGGCAAGAGCATCGTACAACGGCGCATGGCGGACCGCACCAAAGGCCAATTCGCGGGCAAAGCCGGCATCCCGGGCGTCGACGGAACTGACGTCGAGGGCTTCGGCAAGACGGTCATGACTGCCATCTTCGAGCGCAGCCAGCGTACGCCATGCGACGACGCGGCTGGCGAGACCCGCTGGATGGGCGGCAGCGGGAAGGGTCATCGCCAGAATTACTTTTTCTGGTTCTGCAGTTTTATGATTTCGTTGTTCAACGTGATCTTGTGCATCATAACATCAGATGTATGCAGACCCTTCAGGAATCCTCCAATTTGCGCATCTGAATTGCCCTGTTTTTTCATGCTCTTGTCAAATTCCTGGATATTATTTTGCAGCGTTGTTATGGAATTACGGGCTGCGATCTTGGCATTGAGGTCAGTCCCTCGAATGGCGGCGATGGCTTGGGTTTCAACACTTTTCAATTCTTTTCGTAGCGCTGCGGTTTCCGCATCCGGGGCCGCGGTCGTCGTGCGCGAACCACTACCCTTGTTCATCATCATCACCGCAAACGCGCCGCCGATCAGCACCAACAGCCCTATGCCAACCATCAGCACCATCATCGAACGATCTTTGCCGCGCGACACGGACTTGCGTGACGACGTGCCATTGGCCGATTTTCCACCGCTCTTGGCGATTCGGTTGCTGCCGCCTTTGGCAGCTTTGCGACGGGCGGTGGTGCTGCTTCCAGATTTTTTGGCAGGTGCATCCCCGCCAAGTTTAAGGTCAGCCTCTTCGGTGCCAGGCAAGGCAGCAACCAGGGCGGTCTCGTCCTTTTCCGCATTGCCGAGGTGCACCTGGGCGCCAAATGGCGATTCACCCAAAGCAGGCGAGCCCCTTGCAGGGGAGAGCTGTTCGGCAGGCGTGGCGTAGGCACGATCGACCAGATCGTCGTCATCGCCATGCGCTGCCGAGCGCCTAGCTGCCGATCCGGAATTGCTGCCGAGCGCGGAGAAGACGTTTGCTGCCGCGGCGAGCTGGCTGTCGGCGGCGGGGGACGGCGGGCTGACCTTGGCAGTGGCCAGCAAAGGCGCCTCGGCATCGTTTACCCCTGCGCCTGCTGCGGCGCCGAGGTCATCAAGATCCTCAGCGAAATCCGGGGCAGTCAAAATTGCGGGCGGCGGCGCCAATGCAAAGGCTGGGGCCTGCACGAAAGAATTGGCAGCGGCCTTCACCGGTGCGTAGCCGGGTTCCGGTTTAGGTGGCGCAGCGACCACGGGTGCGGACGCTGCCGGAGGTTCTGGCGGCGCCTCATCCAGGGTGGCGACGCGATCACGGGGATCTGCTGCGCTGCGGCCGAGCTTGGCGTTGCTGGCGGCGGCGCTGGTCGCAACGGCATGCCGAGCGCTGACCCGTTTTCCGAGCCATTCTTTGCCCAAGCCCTGTTCGAGACAACTTCCGCAAATTACATCCCACTGGCTGCGCTGACCCTGACCTGATTTCAGGTCCGCATCGTTCACGCGCGCACCACAGAGATCACAGAAGAAAACGTCCATAGGGCCTCGTCAGGTGCCAATTCGCCAGCGGCAGCAGGAGTCGCGAACAGCCGGCTGGCTGTTCGCGCAGCGAGAGCCGAACTCCCGCCGACGACACCACTTCCCGAGGACCGGGAGACTGCATCGCGGCGCTGAGCCTATGGCCGGAGAGAACGCAGGAAACCCAGCAATCAGCGGCCTGGGCGGCGGACCAGGGCGCGTGCGTGAAGCACCAGGGTCTCCAGGATCAACATGGCATCGGCGCCGCTGCGCATGGCGCGCTGGGCCAGGGCCGCCCCACGGAGCAGGCGCTGGGTCATCACCCGACCCAGATGCTTGGCACGCCGACGCGGATGGTACAGATTCGGGCGTCCGAACAGGCCGGCGAGGCGGGCGGCCTCGGCGTCATCATCGCTGTCCAGACAGGCCAGGACCTTGCGTAAATCGCCGACCAAGACGCTCAGGGCCTGTTCGGGATGCCCGGCTCCGACCGCGTGCAGTTGTTTAAGTGCCCGCCCAGCGTCGCCCTCGAGCACTGCGTCGCTGAAGGCGAACAAGGGCTTGGCGGCATCGCTGGCGTAGAGTTCATCAACCGCCGCTGCGTCGATCGGGGCATCCAGACGCAGCAGGGACAAGACTTCGACGGCGGACAGCAGCGCGTCGAGATCGCTGCCCAGGTGTTCGATCAGGGCAAAGGCGATCTTGCGCGGGTCGGTGGCCCCCTGCGGTAGCGCCGTGAGTCGATGTGTGAGCCAATCGGCGAGATCCTTGGCAGAGGGTTCCTCGGCGGCATGCACCGCGCCGGCCTTGTCCAGCGCCTTGAACAAGGCGTCGTCTTTGCGCGCCGGCGGATCGGTGATCAACACCACGACCCCGCCGACCACGGGCTGGCCCACCAGGTCGCGAAAGAGGTCCTTCTGGCGTTTGACCCATTCGGCGCGGCCGCGGATCAGGTGGCAGGCCGGTTCTTCGAACAAGGACGCGGTCGCCAGATCCAGAATCAAGCGTTGCGCATCATCCGGTTCCACCTGCCGTTTGATGGGGCCATTCCAGGTGGCGATCAAGGCTTCGGCGACACCATCGCGCAAGCGATGCGAAGTACCGATCACCGCGTGCAATACCGATGCGTGCAAGGCACTCACAGGTGAAAACTCTCGCCGAGATAGGCGCGGCGCACATCCGGATTGGCAATAATTTCATCCGGAGTTCCCACCGCGAGAATACTGCCGGCTTCCATGACGTAGAGGCGATCAACCATGCGTAGAATCGACTCGGCGTGATGATCGGTGATCAACACGCTAATTCCACGCTGCTTCAAATCAGCGGTAATGGCAGTGATGTCGCCGCGACTTTTCGGATCGACGCCCGCAAACGGCTCATCGAAAAACAGCAGCTTGGGCTCAACGACTAGGGCGCGGGTGATTTCCAAGCGGCGGCGTTCGCCACCGGACAGGCTGCCCGCGCGGGCGCTGGCCAGATGGCTGAGGTTCAATTCGGCGAGTAAAGCATCCAAGCGCCCAGCAATCTCGCTGCGCGGATAATATTGCTCAAGAACGATACGCACGTTGTCGGCCACGCTCAGGCCGGTGAACACCGTGGGCTCTTGGGCCAGATACCCCATCCCGAGGCGGGCTCGGCGATGCATGGGCCACCGGGTGACCTCCTGATCGACAAAGCGAATCGAGCCGCTGTCCGGGGGCAGCAGGCCAACGACCATGCGGAAGGTCGTGCTTTTGCCGGCGCCATTGGCGCCCAAAAGGCCGACCACCTCTCCGGGCTCAACACTCAACGACACCCCGGTCACGACCTGACGGCCGCCAAAGCGCTTGCTCACCGAGTCAACCACCAAGAGCGGCATTGTGGAAACTCAGTTCCCCACAGGGACCAGGGTTATCGCAGACCAGCGCGTAGGCTTCACACCCGTTTTCCACAGACTCCGAAACTCTAATGCAGGCAAGAGGTTATAGATGCTATATGCACAATAATACGGCCTAGGCGGTTTCTTAACCAAACTTTTTTCCACTTTTCGCCAAGGAACGGCTGTGGAAAACCTGTCGTCAACTGCGTCGATTCGGGCCATCAGTGGCATCAGCGCACCAAAGACCAGTCGAGAAAGGGGATATACGGCCAGTCGCCGAAACGCACCGAGCGGATGCGCAGCACCACCCGCCCACGCAGGTTCGCCGCTGGGACCCAACCCCAGTTGCGGCTATCCCAACTCATCGGGCTGTTGTCGCCCATGAGCAGATAGGCGTTGTCGGGAGCGGTAATCGCGGTTTCCGGGCTGAATCCGATGCGCTTGGGCAACTCACTATCGGTGACGGGATGGCCGAGCATCTGAGCGCGGACGTCGCGTTCGTGGCGCAGTTCTTTGGCTGCACCGGCGCGTTGCTGGCCGTTGCTGGTGGCCACCGCGCGGATCAGGGCCGGCAGACGGTTGCGGGTGCCGACGTCGCCGCTGGAATCCGACCCCGGATAGGGCTGCACGTACTGTTTCTCAGGCGCAAGGAAGCCGTTGGCGCAGTAATGCAAGTCGCGCTCGGCGTATAGATCCTGCACGGTGATGCTGCCATCGCCCAACCAGCGCCACGCCAGTACTTCCGTTTGCGGATCCGCCGCCGCGATACCGGAACGGTGCACTTCAGCGCCATCGATGGTAAGCACCACTTCGTCGTCGATATCGGCGAGTGAAAACGTGCGCCCGACGCTGGCGCCAGCCCCGGTGACCAGGAGTTCTTCACCCGCGGCTGTGCTGCGCACGAGGCGCCAAGCCTGGGCCGTTAGCTGGAGAGACACCTGTTGCACGGAACCTTCGTTGAGCACGCACGACACCGCGCCAGCCAAAGCCGTGACGGCGAAGGCCACCCGCACATCGCCGATACGTTCGCGCATGGCCGCATTTAATAAGGCCCCATGTCCGGGATTATCGAGGTCCGCTGTGGTCAGCCGCTTTAACCACCATTGGTCCGTATCCCACGCCGAACCGAGAATGCCCTGATAGGTAAATTGGGGCTTATCCAAGGCGATCTCAACCTGCTCGGGACCTTTGCTAGCGAATTTCCTTTCAACCCGGATCAACCCCGGCTTGAAATAAAGGTTGGTAAACGGCTGCGTAAATGTAACTGCCCCGGCGGGGGTCACGGTAAAGGTCAAGCCTTGCGCACGCTTATTGTCGACGCTTGCACCGCCGCTGGCTGCCCAGGGCAGATACCACTCGGGTTTCTCTTGGGCACCATTGGTGTAGATCCGTTCCCACACCGCCTCCTGCACCGCGGGCGGCTTCTTGGCGACCGCAAAGGTGCCATCCTTGCCGGCCACAAACAGATCGCCGTTGGCGAAGTAAAAACGATCACCGGGCAGCACCACTGCGCGCTTGACGAAATTGCGGTAGACCAGCGGTTGCGTCAGCCAGTGATCGTGACGCTCGCCCACCTCGTCGACGGCCGAGACGATGGCTCCGCCACGCGCTGCAATTTCCGGGTGGGGAAACTGGAACACCGTGACATCGAAGCGTTGCACCGCCCGAAAGCGGCTACTGATCTTGTCGACCACGACGAAGTCACTGCGGTTCAGCGCCGGATCGCCATACAAGGCGGGTTCCATCGACGCGGTCGGAATGCGAAACGGCTCAACCACGAAGTGGCGGATCCCCATCGCGATAATGAACGCGAAAATCCAGTTCTCGCAGAAGCGATTGACCTTGCGCTGAACCTCAGGCAGGCGGTCCTCCCACGTCGGGGCCGGCGGAGCGGGCGGGGCTGCTGGTGCACTCATAAGCAGCCGCAGGTTGCTGGGGGATGCAGCCCCTGCAAGCGGCTGTCCTGTAAACGTACTCTTTCCCAATGACTACATGTTGCTCAAGCGGGTCCGAGGTCCGAAGTCCTAAGTCCTAGGTCTTTTATGCAGCGTTTGGCACTGTATTATTGAGCAGTTTCCTCATGCCGAGTATTTTATTCGAAGGCAATACCCACGCACAAAATCGCGACCTAGGACTTCGGACCTCGGACGCGCGCGGCGAGCGCGCATAAGATGCAGCCCCTGCAAGCGGCTGTCCTGTAAACGTACTCTTTCCCAATGACTACATGTTGCTCAAGCGGGTCCGAGGTCCGAAGTCCTAAGTCCTAGGTCTTTTATGCAGCGTTTGGCACTGTATTATTGAGCAGTTTCCTCATGCCGAGTATTTTATTCGAAGGCAATACCCACGCACAAAATCGCGACCTAGGACTTCGGACCTCGGACCTCGGACGCGCGCGGCGAGCGCGCATAAAAAGATTTTTCGGCTAAACGCAACCATGCTTCGACGCGACGCATCACCCATGCGTCTTGTTCGCGGGAGGAGAGGTTTTTGGGGGCGACGATAGGTGGACCGAAACGGATGGCGATGCGGGCTTCACAGAAGCGGGGGAGGATTTTGCCACGCGGCCACGCATCGTTGGAGCGGAATAGGTAGACCGGGACGATAGCTACTCCGGCGCGACGGGCGAACAGCGCAGGACCATCGTGGAGCGGACCCAGGCGACCGCTGCGGGTGCGGGTGCCCTCGGGGAAGACCAGAACCGAGATGCCTTCGCGCAGGCGACCGATGGCGCCCTTCATGCTCGATGCACCGGGGTTTTCGCGTTCGACGGGGATGCTGTTCATCAGGTTGAGCATGACCCGGATCGGGGCGACTGTCCACAAACTCGCTCGCGCAAAATAGGCGACGGGGTTGCGCAAACACATCCCAATGGCGGGGGGATCAAGAAAAGCGCGGTGATTAGAGGCAAACAAGAGCGGCGGCGGCGGCAGGGGCACGTCATAGCGAATCGTGCAGCGCCACAAAAAGCGCGCGGCGCTACGGCAGATCAGCCCACCCAGCGCATGCACGACGCGGGCGGCGGCACTGGACGGATGCGAATGACGGATCGCGACGGCTTCACCCGCCTGCCTGCGACGACTCACTTCGGCTCCTGATCGAGCCGCTTGCGATATTCGTCAAGAAAAGTGGCGGAGAATTCACCGCTGTCATAGCGACTGGGTCCGCTGATCAGACTGGCGAAGGTAAAAGCGCGATCCTCGCTGCGCGGCACCCGAATAAAGGGAACCCCGTGGTGCTGCGCCGCCATGGCATCAAGGGGACTGTCGCCAATGAACATCGCAAACGGGGCGCGCACAGCAAAGTCGGCGAGCGGTATATCAAGTCGCTTGCGTAGGCGCCCATCGGCCACGGTCTCGATGGCGTTGCCAGCATGATAGACTTTGCTGAAGCTGCCGCGCACCCCTGCCTGTTTCAAGGTCGCCTCGACGGTGGCTTCGTCAGCGTCGCTGATGATGACCAGCGGGATGGAGCGCCCGACTGCGAAATGCTGGATGAATGCAACAATGCCCAGCCGCGGGCGATACATGCCATCGACCAACTCGACCACGGTCTCGAAGCAATCGAGCAGGATCAGGCGGGTCCGCGAGGAGATGGTCGTGATGGAACCGTACTGCGCCATGCAAGGCCGCGATGATCGTGCGAGATCGGCCAGCGCAACGGTGCAGTCCCCCGGTCCCCGCACTGGTGGCCGCGCACGGTCCGCCTATAAGGGCAGCGTGTCTGCTGCATCCCCTTTCCGCCGGCTGATCACTGTCCTGACCTGGGCTGCCCTTCTGCTGGGTCCCTTGCTGGGTCCGACGCAGGGCCAGGTCTTCGCCGAGGAACCCACTGAACCCACTGAACCCACTGAACCCGATGCCCTGGTTACCACCACCTGGGCGGTCCGCCAGGCGGCTGCGGAATTGCTCACCGAATTGCGGCGTCAACGCGGGGCGGATGCGCACGCATTGTTCGAGCAGGTGCGCGCGCTGGCTGCTGAAAATGGTGATGCCCTGATCGCGGTGGATGGTGTCTATGCCCCACTGGCCGAGGTGCTTGCCGCGGCTCTGAACACAACCCAGCACGCCAAGGCCTACGCGGAATTATATGCGGCGCCCGCCGAGGCGGCGCGGCAGACCCTGCTCAGCGAAGGCGCTTCCAGCGAAGCTTGGCGCCGCCTAGCGCGTACCTATCCAGGGACGCCGGCGGCCGAGTCCGCCTGGCGTCGCTTGGCGGATCGGGCCTGGGATCTCGGTCATATCGGCACCTATTTGGCCGTCGCTGCCCAAGCCGGAGAAGGCCAGGAGCCCGCCACCGTACGCCGACTCCAAGCTGCCCAGAGCCTGCTCGGCAAACAGACTGTCACCCGCCTGCCGCGCATGCTCGATCTGCAAGAGATGTGGCGTCTGGATTTACCCGCCGCCGAAGTCATAGCCGGCGGTGGCCGGCGCGGCATGGCCATGCCCGCCATTCGCCCGACCTTTGTGATGTCCGCTACCAGCGAAGATCTCACCGCCGCCAGTGACGGCATCAGCTGTTTTCTCTTCGACCATTTGGTCGGCCGCCGGGTCGGCGAATTACATGCTCTGGGGCGTTCGCCCTTGCCGGGCTCGACCTGCCGCCCAGCGACCTGGCGCGGTGGCTTTGTCGCTGCGGGTCAAGATCAGGGCGGGCAAGTCCTCTTGACGGCCATCGGTCGTAACGGCCAGCAACTGTGGCGCGCACCCACACCGGGCGCCGCTACCTTGGGTGCGGTGTCGGCGCCCGTGGTGGTCGATGATGTGGTCGCCATTGCCATGCTCGGTGGCAATGAAGATGGTCCGGAATTGCGGGTAGTGGCCTTGCGCTTGGCTGATGGCAGTGTCGCCTGGAATCGTTTTATCGCTAAACTCCCGGCCTTGATGGGGCGTGCGCGTTTTCTGGGTGACGGCACCGTGACCCCACCCCTGTTGATCCACCACGCCGGTGGACTTTTATTGCTGCCCAGCACCGGTCTGCTCGCGCGCCTGGATTCGCTTGGCAGCGTGCAGCGAATCTGGACCTATCCCGTCGCGGGGCTCGCCCTGGAGGATCGCTTCAGTGGGCGCCGCGAGGCACCCCGCCCAGCCGGTCTGGCCAGCGATGGCGCTTGGGCGGTGGCTACCCCCGCCGATGCGGGCGGCTTTGTCTGGGTGCTGGGGCCCAAGGATGACAGCCCCCGCCGCTATCAGGATGATGGCGCACGCGGCAGTGTGGTCGCGGTCAGCGCCGGGATGGCCTTGCTGTCCGGCAAGCAGACCACCTTTCTGCAGTGCGCTGATCTGACCCCACGCTGGCATCGCAATGCTGGGGCGGCGAATCCCAGCGGCAGTATCGGCACCACCACCGTGCTGATCGCCGGCGACGAACGGCTCACCCTGCTGCGCCAAGATACCGGCGAGGTGATTTCCGAACGCAGCGCCGAACCACCGCTGACCTTTGCCGCCATCGATGGCATGGTCGTGGTTGCCGGCCCCGAGGCTTTGGTTGCGTATGGCGACGCGGCGGCCTTCATCGCCGAACAGCAAGATGCCATTGCCAAGGACCCCAGCGATTATCGACCCTACGTCGCCATCGGCAAAGTCTGGGCAGCGCAAGGCCGCACCAGTGAAGCCTATGACCAATTATTGCGCGGTCTGGAACGCGGCGCCCCGGCGGATTACGCCGCCGTCGCCGCACGTTTATTGCGCCATCAGGTCGAACAGGCCTTGGGTGACAGCAAGGCGTTCGCCACCGCGATGACCCGCTTCGAGCGCCTAGTTCCGTATTCGCGTGATCTCGCTGGAGAAACCGCCTATTGGCAGGCCCGGCACGCCGAACAAACCGGGAAAAAAACCGAAGCCGAGCGTCAGTATCAATTGGTACTGCAAGGTCAGCATATTCCCATCGAATTAGGTCAAGGTCGCGATCAACAATTGGAAGCGAGCCTGCATGCCATGGCCCAGGCCGGGCTGGCCCGTCTGCTCGGTGGACAACCACCAACATGGGCGATGCCGGTGCCCCCCGCTGCCGCCACCACGGCAAATGTCAAAGCCTGGACGCAGGATACCTCCCGCTCACGGGCGGTACTGGTCGCGGGCCAGCAGATTTATTGCTATGAAGGCGGTCGCCTGACCGCGCGCCGGATCGAAGACGGTAGCGAAAGCTGGACCCGCCTGCCCGATCTGCGCCTGCTCGGCGTGCGCATGACCGGTGCTGTGGACCCCGATACGGTTGGCGTCCCGGTCGACGTCCTTGAAGGCACTGCCGCGGCGGCCGCCGGCGTGCGCAAAAGCGATGTGATCACCGCCTTCAATGACCGTCCGATCGCCGATTTCCACCGCGATCTGATTCCCGCGGTCACCGAGAGCGCCGATGGCGCCGCATTCACCTTGGTCGTGCAACGGGGCACCGAACTCGTCAAGCTCAGCGGTCGTCTGGGCGGCGAACTCGTCGAAGCCTTTGCCGCAGACCACAGCACCTGTTTGGTGTGGCCGGTGATGCCACTACCCGGACGGCGCAATCAAGGCGAAGGGCTGTGGGTGTCGGCCCTCGATGCGCAGACAGGCCGCGAGATCCTGCGCTGGTCCCTGCCCCCGGTGACCATGGAGCGCCTGCCGCCGCGCCCCCTGCTGACGGCCGATCGTGCAATGATCACCTTGGACGGGGTCGACTTGGTCGCCGTGGAGCTGGGCGGTAAAGAACCCGGCGCGGTGCGGTGGCGCCTGCCGGGGCAGGGGATGTGGTTGGACCAGCTCAGCGTGCTGGGCCAAGGTGCGCTCCTCATATCTGATCCCACCCATGGTCTGTTCCGGATTCTTGATCTGACCAGCGGCGAAATCATTTTCAGCGTTAGTGGCGACGCGGGAATGCGGCCCCTGCTGCACGGCACGGATTTATTTTTGCGCACGCCGGCTGGTACGCTGGCCTGCTGGGATTTGGGTGCGGGTCGGCTGCGCTGGCGCAATGATATCGCCATTCATACGTTGGTGGCTGCCCGCGGAGACGCGGTGTTTGTCCTCGATGATCGCAAACGTCTGCACGTGCTGGATCGCGCCAATGGTACCAACCGCCGTCAATACGGTGATTGGGCCCTCATCGATCAGGCGATTTCCCATGGCGAAGGCCTGACCATCAACGGTCGACGCAGCGATGGCGATCGCATGGTCGCCGCGATCTCGTTGCCGGCCGGTGCTCCGCTGTGGGAACGCACCTTACCTCGCGGCACCGAGATCCGTGAATTCCACGCGAGCGCCCAGGGTGCCTTGGTGGTCCTGGCCGAACCCAATCAACGCCCGAGTGTCTTGGCTTTGGGCACGGATGGCGCCATCACCGCGGCCCGCTACCTCGGCGATCAGGATGTGGTGCAACCGGCCGGCAATGGCTTTCTGATCCACAGCGCCCTTGCCCTCACCGGGGTGCCCGCTGGTTTGGATCTCCCCATGTCGCCGGTATTGCCTGTCCCCCAGATCACCGCGGGGCCCAGTTTGCTGGCGACGGTGCAAGCCGTGCTGCCCACAGTGGAATGGCAAACGGTCGGAGATGGGTCATATGCGGTGCTCGGCAGCGGCCGCTCACGCATCATTCTCGCGCGTTTGCCACTGGGAGTCGAGACCATGCATTTCCGTCTCGCCTCGGGCAGTGCGCCGATCGATATCACGAATCAACTGTTGGTGGTGCAGCGCCAGCGGGTCGCGCGCTTTAACGATCTCGACGAGGGCTGGCGCCTGAATGCCAGCCAACGCATTCCGACCGCAGACAAAACCTACCTGCTCGCGGTGCAACTTGATCCACCCCTGGGACAGGCTCCGGGGATCGCGATACAAATACGCGCCAGTGCCGGTGAGACGATCGATGGTCCGGAAGTGCCCTGGTGGCTGCGCCGCAGCTGGCGCCCTCTGGTTGATGTAGCGGTCGCCCCGGTCGTGCCGCCTATCCCTGGAGCAGTCCCAGCGCCGACCGGCGTGGGCAATCCGCTGCCGACGCCACCGCGCGCGCCATGATCGTTGGGCTCGGCACCGACCTGATCGGCGTCGCCCGCATTGCGGCGGTTCATCAGCGACAAGGCCAGCGTTTCCTGGATCGGGTGTATACGGCTGGCGAACAAGCGTATTGCCTGGCCGCCCGCGAGCCCGCCGAACGCTTGGCCGCACGTTGGGCCGCCAAGGAAGCGGCGATGAAAGCCCTGGGCACCGGCTGGGCCGCTGGCGTCCGCTTTACCGATATCGAAATGATCGCTGCCGGACCGACGCAGCCGCCACGACTGGGATTTAGTGGCGCCGCCGCCAAGCACTTACAGGCGCTGGGCGCCACCGCGTGGCATCTCTCCGTATCCCACAGTGATGGCTTGGCCATCGCGACGGTGATTATTGAATCGGCGGCCTCACTTTCAGTCCCGCCCCCTCCTGCCATTCACGAGCGCACCCCGTCATGAATCCCGCCCTGCGCGCCTTGAAGCCCTACCCGATGGCGCAGCTGCAACAGCGCAAACAAGCCTTGGCTCAGCAAGGCCGCCATATTTTTGATTTCGGCACTGGCGATCCGGTCGAACCGACACCCGCATTTATTCCTGAGGCCCTGCGTCAAGCGGTACCCGCGGTGAGTCAATACCCAAGTGTGGCCGGCACTCCCGATCTGCGCCAAGCCGTCTGCGGATATCTGCAACGACGTTTTTCCGTGAACCTCGATGCGAACACCCAAATCCTGCCATCGGCCGGCAGCAAAGAGGCTATTTTCCATCTCGGCTTGGCCTTTCTCGATCCCACCAGCGCACGGAATACGATTGTTTTCGGCTCGCCCGGATATCCAGTCTACCAGTCGTCGGCGCTCTTCGCCGGTGGGCGCGCCCACGAAGTGGTGCTGCAACGCGAACACGGCTACCGTCTGGATCTGGCGGCGTTGCCGCAGGACGTACTCAACCGTACTGCCATCGCCTGGATCAATTATCCACACAACCCGACCGGCGCTTGCGTTGATCGTGCTTATCTCAGCGCGCAGGCCGCGGTGGCGCAGGCGCACGGGATTCTGCTCGCCAGCGATGAATGCTACCAGGATTTGTGGTTCAACGGCGCCGCACCACCGCCGTCCCTGCTGCAAGTGGCGACCACTGGTGTGCTCGCGTTCCATTCCTGTTCAAAGCGCAGCGGCATGACTGGCTATCGCTCTGGATTCATCGCCGGCGACGCGGCCCTGATAGCCGCCTATCGCGGCTGGCGCGCGCATTTTGGCGTGGGCTCGCCGACTTTTACAGAACAGGCCGCGGCCCTGGCGTGGAGCGACGATCTCCACGCCGAACAGCGCCGGGCGATTTTTGCCGCCAAGCAAGCCATCTTGGTCGCCGGCCTGGAAGCGCGCAGTATTTCGGTGCTGCCGTCCCAAGCCGGCCTGTATCTATGGGCCCAGGTGCCGACGGGCTTTACCGCCGACGCCTACGCGACGCTGTGCCTGGATCAGGGCATCGTCGTCTCACCCGGCGGATTCTTTGGCGCCGGCGGCGAAGGCTGGTTCCGCCTTGCCCTGGTGCCCTCCGAAGCGGAATGCCACGCCGCATTGCATGCGTGGCCACGCCACGCATGAACGTCGCAGGCGTGGCCACGCCACGCGTGAACGTCGCAGGCGTGGCAGCGCCACACCTGACGGACCGTTAGCTCAGGCGTTTGCGCATCATCCCGGCTTTTTCCGCCGCCAACGCATTGCGCTGGATAAAAGCCTCACCTTCGCTGATGCGGCGGGCAAAGGCCTGCCCAAAACGTTCGCCCAGCATCTGGCATTTGACGGTGAATAAAATTCCCTCACCACAATTCTTAGCAAACAGGGTTTCATCAATCGCCCCCGTATTCACCAACGAAAACGCCATTTCCCAATAGGTCGTCACCTGCCGCAGCCACGCATTACGCTGAATCACCCGACCACTGACCACCGCATTCACCTCTTCTTCATCTTCCGGTTTCCACCCCGCAAAAAACGCCCGCGCCTCGCGGCACACCGGCTCGCGGCGCAAATCATACAGGCGAAGGATCAAGTCAGCATCGGCGTGGGTAGCCATGGGATTCTCCAAGGTGAATAGCTTGCGGACGTCTACGGCTACGGGAAGGGCTGAGTGCTATTTCAATGTGCTTCTGGCTGGAGAATGTCCTACGTCCGAGGTCCTAAGTCCGAGGTCCTCGAACGTTGAGTCAGAGCGCCGTTGTCGGTTTGGAGAGTGGGTTCATTCAGCCAAAAATACAATCAATGCCGATATGAAAATACACCCGAATAGTATTTTGGGACCTCGGACCAGCGGCAATTAATTTTATTCGTGGATGGTGAATGTTCGAAGTCCTATGTCCGAGGTCCTCGAACGTTTAGTCAGAGCATCTTGCTCGGGGTCGAGCAGGATGCTCATTCAGCCATTGATACAACACGGTGCCGGTATAAAGATATTCCCGAATAGTATTTCGGGACCTAGGACTTCGGACCTCGGACCAGTGGCAATGGTAAAGATTACAGTTCGTTTTGAATGCGTTTATATCCCTGCACCAACCATAAATTCGTGACCGCGACACTTTCCGAGAACGAAGTCACGTCGGCACTGACCTTCGGGACCAGGGCGAGGTCTGCGTCGGAATGGATATTGGTGGTCGAAGGGACATGGAAATCAGGCGGCAGATGGCAATTTTCGACGACGCTGTTGTGGCGAATCACGCTGCCGTCGCCGATGGTGGCGTTGAAGATGACGCTGTTGAAACCGATGAAGACCTTGCTGCCGAGGGTGCAAGGACCATGCACGATGGAGCGGTGCGAGATCGAGGTAAATTCACCGACTTCGACTCGGGCACCGGCCTTGGAATGGATGACCACGCCGTCCTGGATATTGGAGTTGGCGCCGATGGTGATCGGCTCCAGCTCGCCTTTGGCATCGACCTCGTCAGCGCGAATCACGGCGTAGGGGCCGATAAAGACGTTTTCGCCGATGATGACATGCCCGCAGATGATCGCGGTGGGATCGACGAAAGCGCTTTGGTGGACGACAGGGAGTTGGCCAGTGGGGTTGCGACGGATCATGGGCGGCAGAATGCGGACACCACTCACGCTGCAAGGATAATTACGGTCAACGGTCCAGTCTACGAGTCCGAACGCGCACACTCCCAACTCAGGCGTTGGTGCCCCCCTCGCGATCGACGGCAAAACCGTGGCGCAGCGTATTTTCGGTCACCGTGCGGCTGTGCACGAATTGACGGAGATAATCGACCCCGCCCGCTTTATTGCCGAGCCCAGACAAACGAAAGCCGCCAAACGGCTGGCGGTCGACCAACGCCCCGGTAATCGCGCGATTGAGGTAAAGATTGCCGACCAGGAATTCCCGGCGCACCCGCGCCAGCGTCGCAGGGCTGCGGCTGAAGCAGCCGCCGGTCAACGCATACGGCGTGGCATTGGCGACGCGCAACGCCTGTTCGAGGTCCGGCACCGCAATGACCGCAAGCACGGGTCCGAACAATTCTTCTTGGGCCAGAGGATGATCCGCGGGCACTCCTGTCACCACCACCGGCGCGACGAATCGGCCACCCTGCGCCAACGGTCCGACGGCGGCAATGCGCAACGGGGCACGAATCTGGGCAATCGCAGTCTGTAAGCGCGTCACCGCCTCATCATCAATCACCGGGCCGATGACGGCGCCGGGGTGATCGGCTGGCCCTGCGGTCAGGCTGCGCACCGCCGCCGCAAGACGCTCGACGAAGCGATCGTGGATGGCGGCGAGGACAATGACCCGTGAGCAGGCCGAACATTTCTGCCCCTGAAAGGAAAATGCCGACTGCAACACCCCCTGCACCGCTTCGTCAAGATCAGCGTCGGCGTCGATGATGATCGCATTCTTGCCACCCATTTCCGCCACCACTTTGGTCACCGTGCCTTTGCTTGCCGCCAAGCGGACTGCTTCCGCCGCCAGATGCAGGCCGACTGCGCGCGAACCGGTGAAGGCAATGACCGCAACGCGTGGATCCGCGAGCAGGATCGGTCCGATAATCTCGCCACGTCCGGGGAGATACGCGCAGACCTCCGGCGGGAAACCAGCGCTCAGCATGCATTCGTGCAGGGCCTGGCCCACGGCGCAGGCCTGCTCGGCAGGCTTCAACAGGATCGGATTGCCCACCACCAGATTCGCCACCGCCATGCCGGTGAGTATTGCCAACGGAAAATTCCACGGAGCAATAATGGCGGCGACGCCGCAGGCGCAGGGTTCGACCTCGTTCAATTCGCCGGGCACGTCGCGCCGCTGCGACGCGAACAACGTCCGCGCCTGGGCGGCGTAATAGCGGCAGAAATCGATAGCTTCGGCAACATCGGCGTCGGCTTCGCGCCGGTCCTTGCCGACTTCGATCAAGATGAGGGCGGCCAACGCATCGCGCTGGCCAGCGAGCACCTCTGCGAGCTGCTCCAGACAACGAGCACGATTTTCGACCGGAGTAGCCTGCCACGTCGGCCACGCTTGGTGCGCGGTAGTGATTGCCAGACGCGTCAATTCCGCGTCCGCAAAATGGCCGTTGGCCACTACCTCGGTCAGTCGGGATGGATTCTGCCAGGCCCACGCCTCGCCGTTGCGAATGACCTGCTGCGCGACGACCGGGGCGCAGGAAATGGGCAGACGGGAGCGGACCTGCTGCAAGGCCTGATCCCAAGCATGGCGTACCGCTGCCTGGCTAAAATCGCGCAAGGGCTCATTGCGAAATTCTACAACCGGGCTTGACGCAGGGAGCGGGGCAAGAAGTGGCGCCGACGGAACCGACAGCAAGGTTTGAGGGTCAGGCGGCATGAGCAGAGTCTCCATCTTTTCACCACGCAGGAATCCGGCAGCGACGAAGGACGTGTTCGAGGTATTTTCCAATAAGCGGCGGACCAGATACGCCATGCCCGGCAATAATTCCCCAAAAGGAGCATATACCCGCACCCGTTGCCCGAGTGCGGTCACCGCCGCCTTGAGTGGGTCGACCATGCCGTAGAGCATCTGGAATTCGAAGGATCCACGCGGCGCCCGCACTGCCTCGGCGCAGGCCAAGGCGTGCGCGATGCTGCGCACATTATGTCCGGCAATGGCCGGACGGAACGCATCTGGTTGCGTAAAAAGCAACCGCGTGCAGGCCTCAAATTGCGCATCCGTGGCGGATTTTCTGGTAAATACCGGCACCGGCCAGCCGCGCTGGGCGGCCATGACCGTCTCGTAATCCCAATAGGCGCCTTTCACTAAGCGGATCCACAGCGGCACCCCGCGGTGAACGGAAAATTGTCCCAACACCGCGAGATCGTCCTGGGTGGTGCGCAGATAGGCCTGAATGGCGACCCCGACATCTTTCCAGGTGCGGAATTCGTCTTCCAGCAACAGCGAGCGCAGAATCGCCAGAGTCAGATCCTTGTAGGCATGGTGCTCCATATCGATGTTAACGAAGGCGCCCACCGCGCGGGCGTGGACAAGTAAGGGCCGCAGACGCACACCGACGCGCCGGGTCGTGCCCACTGGATCAAGCGGATCCCAGCGGCTGGTCAGGGCCGATAATTTCAGAGAAATATTGATCCTCGGACTGCGATAATCCGCTGGACCATCAATCAGATCATCGTCCGCCCACTGTTTCGCGGCGGGCACTAAATGGCTGAGCATCGCGTGATAAGACGCCGCGTAATGGTCCGCCTCTTCTTCAGCAAGAACCGCTTCGCCGAGAAGATCCAGGGTCGATGCCAAGCGCTTTTGCCGCAGCGCCACCAGCGCCTGTTCTGCCTCGCGGGGAGTCGCTCCGGCGATGAAGCGATGCGCCAGCCGCGTTGCGCCAAGATACGCGATCCGCGACGCCAACGCGGGGATTGGCCACAACGGATGCTGAAGACTGGTGCGCAGCAGCCAGGGCAGACGGTCGGCCACCGGCAGCAAGTATTCGCGCATATGCGCCATGACCATCGCCGTGCCGCGCAGGTTGGGTAGCGCATCGACAAAACGGAATAATGCCGCTTTGACCTGGGCATCAGCCATGGTCCACGCCATGCCGCGGTCATCGAACCAGGCCAACGAGCCCGGCCACGGCCCGTGCTGCCGGGCTGCGCTCAGCAGATCACCACCCAGCGCCTGAATGCGTGCCTCGTCGATTGCGAACATGCATGCAGTGTAGCTCAGCAGCGGACTGGGTGAAAGGGCAGGAAACCTCAGGCTGCCGGGCCGATATTGCGCCACTCCCCCCCACCATCCATGCTCCGCCCATGAGCGCCGAAGCCTGGAGTACGAAACATGGCGGTATCCAACGCTGTGTTCCCCTCGCCGGCGGCGACATCAACGAAGTGGAACGCTGGATCTTGGGCGATGGGACCTCGGTGGTGTGCAAACAACCCCTGGTCGCCGTCGATGGTCTGTACGAGGCCGAGGCCGCCGGTCTGCACATTCTCGCGCAAGGTCCCCTACGCGTGCCCCAGGTCATCGCTCAGGGCGAACAGTGGCTGATCATCGAAGATCTCGGCGACGGCGAACCGCAGCCCGGATTGTGGGAAGAGCTTGGCCGCGGCTTGGCGGCGCTGCATTCGATCACCGCGCCGAAATTTGGTTTCGCGGATGAGAATTTCATCGGCAGCACGCGCCAACCCAATCCGTGGACGCAAGATGGTCATGCATTTTTTGCCACCTGGCGCCTACGCCATCTTGCCGATCTCGCCCGTGCCAGTGATAGCCTAAGTCCCTTCGATCATTATCGGGTGCATCATCTTGCCGACCGCTTGAAGGAATTGATTCCGGCGCAACCCGCCTCGTTATGTCACGGCGACCTATGGACCGGCAATTTGCACGTCGATCAGGCTGGCAAACCGGCGCTGCTGGATCCCGCTACCTATTACGGCTGGGCCGAAGCCGATTTGGCAATGACCACCTTGTTCGGAAAATTGCCGGAACCGGTCTACGCCGCCTATCACGAAGTCCGCCCCCTGGCCGATGGCTGGTGGGATCGACTGCCGCTCTACAACCTCTACCATTTGCTCAACCACCTGCACTTGTTTGGGGTCGGCTATCTGGGGCAGGTGCGCACGGTGTTGGATCGTTTTAGTTGAACCTGCGCTGGTTCCTTCCAGCGGGACAATGACGCGAAGGGCGAGAAGGCCATCAGGGATCGCCGGCGGTACGGGGGGACTACTGTCCCCCCGTACCGCCAGCCCTGACCGCGTAGCCGTCACCACGCCGTAGACGGGGTCGGACGCGAAGCGGCCGAAGGGCGCCTTGGAAGCTCGGGAACCTTTGGCATCCTTGGCCGTCCAAGGGTCAAGGAGCCCGATCCCATGATCACCTATCGCCTACCTCTCGTTACCGCCCTTGCCGCCGTTTGCGGCCTGGTCTCTGCCGCCGATGTGCCGGTGCAGCGGGTGAAGCTGTTCTCTTCGGGGGTCGGCTATTTTGAACATAGCGGCACCGTCGACGGCAATGCTTCGACCGAGCTGCGCTTCAAGACTGCGCAGATCAATGACATCCTGAAATCATTGGTCGTCGAAGATCGCAACGGCGGCACCATTAGCACGGTGGCGTATCCGTCACAGGACCCTCTCGCCAAGACCCTCAAGAGTTTCCAACTCGATCTGTCCGGCGCTCCCAGCTTGGGCGGCCTTTTGGCGCAATTACGCGGGGCTCAGGTTTCGGTGACCACTGCCGATCAGGAACTCGACGGCATTATCTTAGGAGTAGAAACCCAGCGCCGCATCGTCGGTGAGCGCGGCGACGCCATCGACACCGTGGTGCTGAATCTGCTCAGTGGCGCCACCGTGCGTGCCATCCCTATGGACAGCGTGCGCAATCTTGAATTGACCGATCCCGCCTTACGCGTCGAAGTCGAAAAAGCCCTGGCCGCCATTGCCCAGGCCCGAGACCAGGATTCCAAGCCAGTCAGTATTTCCTTTCAAGGTCAAGGCCAACGCCAAGTGCGCCTCGGCTACGTCATTGAAACCCCGGTGTGGAAAACCAGTTATCGCCTGATTCTGAGCGATGATCCTGCCGGCAGCAGGCTGCAAGGCTGGGCAATTGTCGAAAATCAGACCGACAGCGATTGGAACGATGTCGAATTGACCTTGGTCAGCGGGCGGCCGATTAGCTTTATTCAGGATTTGTATAAGCCGCTCTACATCCAACGCCCGGTTTTCGTGCCTGATCTATTCGCCAGCTTGGGACCGGTGGCGTATACTGATGGTTTGCGGGATACGAGGGGAGGGTTTGCCGAAAAAGCCTCGGGGGGCGAGGCAGACGGTAAGCGCCAGGGTTTGTCCTTCCGAGCTCCCTCTGCCGCATCCGCTACCATGGCAGCGCAGGAAGCCGATGCCTGGAATGGACCCATGGATCCCACCGCCAGCGTGAAATCGATGGCCAATACCGAAAAGCTTGGCGCATTCTTTCATTATTCGGTCAAGGACGTCGACCTCAGCCGTCAGCGCTCGGCGATGCTGCCGATTGTCACCGATGCGATCCAGACCGAACGGGTGAGCATCTATAATCAATCCGTACAAGCCCAGCATCCGCTGCTCGGAGCAAGGGTGACCAATACCACCGGCAAGCATCTGTCTGCCGGCCCGATCACCGTCTTCGACGGCGGCGGCTATACCGGCGATGCCCGCATCGAGGATCTGCCGCCGAAACAAGACCGCCTGCTCAGCTTTGCGGTCGATCTGGAAATACGCGTGATCTCAGAGGGCCGCAGCCAGAGCAACACCACTCTGGGCGGAAAATTGGTCAAGGGCGTCTTGTATCTGCAACAACGCCAGGTCGCGACCCAGGAATATGCGATCAGCAATAAAGCGGATAAAGACCGCGCGTTGATTATCGAGCATCCGCTGCATCCCGGCTGGGATCTGGTCGACACCCCGAAACCGACCGAGACCACCGAAACCCTCCACCGCTTCCGGCAAACCGTCGCTGCCGGCGCCAGCTCGACGCTGAAAGTCACCGAGGCCTACGTCCAGTGGGAATCCTTTGCGATCATCGACTGGGATACCGCTGGACTGCTGTCCTATCAGCGGAACGGCGCCATCCCCGCAAAAGTCCGCGACGCCCTGGCCAAAGTTGCGACCCTGAAACAGGATCTGGTCGACCGCGAACGCACCATCCAGGAACGCGAACTCGAAGTAAACACCATCACCACCGAGCAGAACCGTATCCGCTCCAATATGCAGACCGTGCAGCAGAATACCGCATATTACCAACGCCTGCTGGCCAAACTGAACGATCAGGAAACCCGTCTTGATCAGCTGCGTCAGGAGATCGAAACTGCCCGCACCGACATGACCACGAAACAGCGTGAGTTCGAGGCATTCTTGGGCGGTTTGACGATTGAATAAATTTCACCATTGCCACTAGTCCGAGGTCCGAGGTCCGAGGTCCCGAAGTACTTTGCTGATGACGTATCTTCCCTAGATTATGGTTCGATGATGTCATCACTACACGCGCCAAAATCCGATCACAACCGCCTAACTCATGGTTCGAGGACTTCGGACCTCGGACCTCGGACCAGTGGCAATGAACACGACGCAGGACGCAGGACCAAGTGGCAATGATCCGCAAAGAAAACACTGGGATCGCTGAAGATGTTGTTGCTGATGATCGCGAGAAACGTCAGCGCACCGAAGTGTGGCTGGTGCGCCATGGGCAAAGCGCTGGGAATGCCGCGGGGCAGTTACAGGGCCAAGCCGATTTTCCCCTGACCGAACGGGGCCTGCATCAGGCGGAAGCGGTGGCGATGCGGCTGCGCGGGCAGAACTTTACGGCGCTGTATAGCAGCGATCTGACCCGGGCCTTGGATACGGCCTGCGTCATCGGCACCGCGATTGAATTGTTGGTCGAAACCGATGTACGTTTGCGGGAAATCGCCCTCGGTACCTGGTCAGGTTTGACCGGGCCCGAAATTGCGGCGCAGCATGCGCAGGAATGGGAGCAGTGGGATCACCGCCGCGATCCGCAGCATCGCCGGGGCGGCGGGGAAAGTTACGCAGATCTGGTGGCGCGGGTGGCCCCGGCGATCAGCGAATTGGCGTCGCGACATCTGGGCGAACGCATCGTGGTGGTCGCTCACGGTGGGACCATCAATGCTTACATTGCATATGTCTTAGGCCTGCCCCTGGACCACTTGTGGAAACTGTCGCAAGAGAATGCCTGCATCAGCCGGGTGCTGCCCTTTGCCAATCCGAATAGCGATCCCAACAGCCTGCCTGGGCGGGTGCTGACGCTGAACGATGCCACGCATCTGGATGGGGTCGGATGACCCAGTCAGAGCCATTTCAGCTCCCATCTGCTTGGCCATCTTAGCGCTACCGATTGTTGTTCCATGCGGTCTGATCCCGCCATGCAGTTGCTGTGCGCTTTGTGTCCATTACCCGGCCTGGGTGATTTGACCGTCCACACCAGTGACGATGGCATTGCTGCGGTTGCCTTTCCCGGCGAATCGAGTGCAGAATCTTTGCGGCCCTGGCGCCAGGCCGGGGCCAGCGTGAAAACAGGGACCAGCCGCTTCCATCGCCAATTCACGGCTGAGCTAGCCACTTTTGCGGCCGGCAGCTGTCATCGTTTTCGCACCGCCCACGATCATCGCTTTATCCCTGGTTTTCTGGCCGAGGTGCTTGCTGCACTGCGGACCATTCCTGCTGGAAAAACCCTGACGTATGGGGAACTCGCCGATCTGGCCGGTCGCCCCCGCGCCGCGCGCGCCGTGGGCATGGCCATGCGCCGCAATCCCACCCCAATGCTAGTGCCCTGTCACCGGGTCGTGGCCAGTACTGGTCTGGGTGGATTTACTCCCGGCCTGGGCTTGAAAAAACGCCTGCTCGGCCTGGAAGAGATTTACCGCCCAGCCACCAAGCGGTAAATCCGACCGTCAAAGGCCGTGTAATAGATTTCGCCAGCGGGATCTTCGGCAAAGCTGCTGATCATGCGGTGGGGCTGATGCAATAATTCGCGATTGTCTACGGTGCCATCTGGGCGTCGTTTCAAGGCCCAGACCCGCCCGCTCGCAAAATCGCCGTACACGTACCAACCAACCAAGGCCGGAATCGCCTTGCCACGATACACCAGACCGCCCGTGATCGACACCCCACGATCACGCGGATATTCATACACTGGTGCGATAAGCGGCGCGTCGTCGGCGGGCTGACGCGGCTTGAAATCCCGAAAACCTTCTTTGACATTCCAACCATGGTTACCACCCTTTTCGATCAACGTCACTTCTTCGACCGTATTTTGTCCCACGTCGCCCGCCCATAACACGCCGGTCTCGCGATCAAAGGCCATGCGCCAGACATTGCGCAGACCGTAAGCCCATATTTCTGGACGGGCGCCCTCTTTGCCGACAAACGGATTATTCGAGGGAATGGCATACGGCTTGGCCCCATCGACGTCGATGCGCAGAACCTTGCCTAGGAGGACGCCCAGATTTTGCGAGTTGTTCCACGGATCTCCGCCCCCACCGCCGTCGCCCGTGCTCACATACAAAAAGCTGTCGGCGCCAAAACACAACGTGCCGCCATTATGATTGTCGGCGGGATCATCGATGCTCAACAGCACCGTCGGGGTCGCTTCGATCGTGGTCCCTGCTGGATCCATATGCAGCTCCCAGAGCTGGTTCCGGCGCGGGTCGGACACGCTGCACCACACAAAGACGCGGCCATTGTCAGCAAAGTGCGGATGCAGGGCGAGGTGGAGCAGTCCTTCTTCGTTGCCTTTGGTGCGAACCTGGGCGCGCACATCCAGAGCCAAGCTCGTCGAGGTCGGCGCTGGCCCCGCCAGCAGGCGTACAGTGCCCCCCTGTTCCACCACCAGTCGCCGTTCGCCGGCACCGGGCAGCCAGACCAGGGCCAACGGCTTGGTAAACGTGCACGCCGGGAAAGCGGGCTCGCTAACAATCGCCGGTAGATCGACGGCAGGGCTCGCTTGAATCAGCAGAGCAGACAGGGACACGATGGGGAGAAGCCAGGATCTCATGGCCACCCACCGTATACGTTTTCCTCAGAGAGAGGCATGTCTTAGCGGGTACACAGCCGTTCTCTGTTCCCTGGCAAAAGGCCAAGGTGACACCTTGACGCCCACGGATAGGCCCTAACCTCTTCGCCTCACCTGTTCGAAGGGTCGTCATGCCTCGCGTCTGCGTATTTACCAATCGTCACACCCGGTCCGGCTGGACCAAAGCCGAAAAGGGTGCCGTCCGTGACGGCGGTGTGGGCAATAAGGTCAAGGGCCGCACCAAGCGCCTGATCCGCCCCAACTTGCGCAAGATCAAGGCTTTGATCGACGGCGAAGTGAAGTCCGTCTGGGTCAGCACCAAAGCCATGAAGTGTGGCTTGGTGGTCAAGCCCCTGCGCACCAAGAAGCCGGCCTAAACTATCGTCGCATGTACCGCCGCGCCTCGCGCGCGGCAATCTGGCGCCTTGGCGGAGTGGCTACGCAGCGGATTGCAAATCCGTGTATGCCGGTTCGATTCCGGCAGGCGCCTCCAACGAAAAACCCCCGCAGCGATGCGGGGGTTTTTCGTTGGCGATTCTATTCAGAAAATTGACTAACCAACTGCCGACGGCAAACTCGACCCGATCGGTGCTTGAGACTGCATGCCTGCTTGGTCTGCTGTCCATTCACGCCCCCCATCCGTTTTTGGAGTCCCAATGCCTTTTACCTTGCCGCTTGGTGCCAAAGCACCTCATTTCGATTTGCCCGGAACGGATGGGACCAACCATTCGCTGGACAGTGTTGCTGACGCCAAGGTGGTGGTCATTTTCTTTACCTGCAATCATTGTCCGTATGTCACCGGCAGTGACGAAGTAACCCGCGCAACGGCTCAGAAATATGCGTCCGCAGGCGTGCGCTTCGTCGGCATCAACAGCAATAGCGCGCACGTATATCCCGAAGATGATTTTGCCGGGATGCAGCGACGCATGGAACAGCAGCGTTTTCCCTGGCTCTATCTGCGTGATGAAAGCCAAGAGGTTGCCCGTGCCTATGGTGCGTTGCGTACGCCGCACTTCTTCGTCTTCGATGCTGAGCGCGCCCTGGTTTATACCGGACGCGGGGTCGATAAGCCCCGTGACACCACGCAGATGACGGTGAATGACCTGGACCGCACCCTGGGGGAATTGACCATGGGCAAGACGGTTTCGGTGCCACTGACCAACCCGATCGGCTGCAACGTGAAATGGTCTGGGCATGACAACCATTGGATGCCAGCGGACGCTTGCGATTTAGTCTAAGGGTTAAAGTGGGTGCTGAAGATGTAGCCACGGCTGATTTTCCACCTTGGAGTTGCGTGCATCTGTCGGGTTTTTTTGTGCGGGGTGCCCCTGCGACCCAGAGGGTCGCGTACCGGGTGGGGCTGTCCGTTCGGGGGGATTTTTCCGGTGGGTGTAAAATTTGGACGTGAGAGTTGGGGATCAGGGCGGGGTGTGCTGTGGGGGGATTCGACATCCTCCGGTCAGGATCGGGGTGCATAAAGCTCTGGTGCGGTGCCTGCTCGCGTTTCTTTTCTGTGTTGTCGCCAGCGTTGTGGTCAGCCTTGCGGCGGCAGAGATCATCTTGGCCAGCCCGCTGACCACGGTGGTTCCGCTGGACACGGTGGTGACGGGTCCGCGCATGGTGACCGTGCGGATCCAGGTACCGAATGATGCTCCTGCAGATCTCGGACTGGGCGTGGTGGTCCGGGATCCGAATGGCCGCTGGTTCCATCGCATCGCCACCGGCTCCCTGGTCGCAGGACCCGGCGTCCCGTATACCATCGCAGGGTTCGTGACCCAGGAGGTCGTGCTCCAGGATCGTGGCGATCGCCAAAGTGCGGAGCGCCGTGGCGAGATGCAATATGCCCTGCGCTTCCGACCGCCAACGGCTGGACATTATACGATCCGACTCTCCGGCACTTGGGGTGATGACAGGACGTGTTCGGTTGAATTGCCCACCTTGGTTGCGGAGGGACCACCGAGCGCACCGGTGGTGGCCGATCGGCTTGAATCTGCATTCGACCTACGATCTGCGCTCGCGCGAGGTCCTGGCGACGACGCTCACGCCACCGCGCGGAACCTTGGTCTATGACGCATTATTTCCGCGCCTAGCTGCAGCAGGTATTGATGCCTGCGAAATCAGGCTGTCACGCCGTGCTGAATGCAGCCTGGGCATGGAATCCGTATCAATCTGGTAATCAATAATCATGGCCCAGCCTCGGCGAAAACCGACAAGGAATGGAAGGACAGTCCGTGGAATGCCGACAATGGTGGCCCCCTGGACCAGGCCGAGCAGATATTTACCGATGCGCGAGCGCTTGCCGCCCAGGATCGTCTGCGCCGCTATATCATCGCACGCTATGCCGATCACCCGGCCATTCTGGGCTGGAAATTATGGTCCGAAGTCAATTTGACCGCGGGTAAAGGCGAACCATTGATTCAATGGTTTGCCAACGCCAGCGCCCGCTGGCGGGCACTGGATCCCTACCATCACCTCTGCTCGCCGCACTGGAGCGGCAGTTATCGCAATGTCAGTTCGGGCATCGCCGCCCTGGACGACCTCGGCTATCTCTGCATCGACGCGTATCGGGGCATTGATCGCACCGGCAGCCAATGGCAGTCCATCGCCGCTTTGATGGGTGACAGCATCCACGATGCGAGTCGAGGCCTGGAACGGTGGCTCAAGCCGGTGCTGACCACCGAATATGGGCTCAGTGGCAAAGGGCCCGAGCAGGTGCGGCGCATCGATCTGCGTCTCGCAGGATTTTCCGCCCTGGTCTCCGGACACGCGGGCGCGCCGATGACCTGGTGGTGGGAATGGGTCGATGAAAAAGAATTATGGGCAGATTTCATCGCTCTGCGACGCTTCATCACCGGTGAGGACCTACGTGGAGGGAGTTCTGTCGAAATGTCCGTTCAGGGCGGAACACCCGCAGCCTTCTGGTGTCGCGCCTGGGCCCATCCCGGTCGCATGCTGGGCTACGTCGTCGATTCGGTGTATGCAGGCACCGGGGTGACACGTCCCGAAGCCAGCGTCGACATCCTTCTGGGTGACGCCATCGCCGCCGGATCCCTGCGTCTGCAGTGGGTCGATGCCGATACCGGACTGACCCTGGAGTAGGTGGATATCGAGCATCCGGGTGGTCCGCTGCACCTCGCCACGCCGGCCTTCACCCACCATCTGGCATGGAAACTGTGGCGCCTAGATGCCGAGCCTGCGGCGCCGTCCAGCGAAATGAGCAGCGAAATCAGCGGCGAACAATGAAGCGCACCCGGGTAACGCCGGTCCCTCCGGCTATCAACGCCTGCTGCAATCCGGCTGCATGGTGCTGGGTCAATTCGCTGAGTAGGATCGCATCCTTGACCGCCACGGTCATGACCCCACCACGCAGATCGACCGGTCGTACTCGGGCTGCGTAATGGTCGGGCAAATGCTGTCGCAACAACGCCACCGCCTTGCCGTACCGCCGCATTCGATTGCGTTCGGCCTTGCCGAGGACGTCATCGACCACACTCCCCAAATCCGCCACCCGCCGCGGAACCATGCGGGGTTGCCGGGCCAGCCAACGATCCCGTTCCGGACTGTCCATGCGCCCAGACTGGGCATTATGGCGTAACCGCAAGGGTGATGGCAGGGTAGAATCTGCGTCCTCCTCATCCGCTCCTGCCCTTTCACCCCGACGACTCCCAGCAGCGAGCGACTGCTTCGAACCAAGGAAATCCTCATGCTCCGTTTCGTCCTTGTTCTCGCCTGTGCCACCTCGCTATTTTCCGCTAGCCTAGATCCCGCCCAACTTCCGGCGGATCGGCAATGGGTCGCCCATCTCGATGTGCGTTTACTTCTTGACGGCGATATTGGCAATTATCTGCGCCAGCGCCTAATCGACGATGGCCACCAGCTCAAGGTCCAACAATTTACCGTGATCTCGGGCATCGATCCCTTAAGCGACATCGACACGGTCACCCTGGCGGGCATCGACGACCAAAGTCGCTCAGTAATGTGCTGGGTACGCGGACGCTTTGACGCCAAACGTCTCAATGAATTGGCCATCTTGGCCGAGCAGCACCACACCAGCACGTATCGCGGTTACACCATCCATAGCTGGGTCGATGCGAATAAAGGCAACCGACCGCAAGCGGGCTGTGTGGTCAGCTCCGAATTGATCATCTTCAGCGAAAACACCGCGACCGTGCAGGCCGCGCTGGATGTTCTCGCCGGAACCAGCCCCGGTTTGGCGGCGGATGCGGCCTTGGTGCTGGCACTGCCGACGCAACCTGCGCCAATCCTGCTCGCAGCCGCTGGCGGTGGCGATGGCTGGAAAGGCCGTGGTGGTCGCTCGGCATTTGTTCAGCAAGTAAGTTCGATCGGCCTCAGCGCCACTGAACAGAACCAACGCCTGATTCTGTCGGCCAACGCCATCGCCACCGATGCCACGGTCGCCGCCAAATTGCGCGACATGGGCCAGGGCCTGCTCGCATTGGCAGCCTTTAACCAGGAGATTCACCAATTCCCTGTACTGGCCCAGGCCGTGCAGTCGGCGCAAATCAGCACGGATGGGGCCAAGCTGCACGCGACCGTGTCGTGTGACCTCGAAGCTTTGCGTGCCGCCGCTGATGCGAAAAAGGCTGGCCGCTGAACATGACTACGCTGGTCAGCGATCACGATTTGATGGCAGCGGCGCAGGGCGGCGATGCGCAAGCATTCGCCGCCCTGGTGCGTACCCATGTTCCCCGCCTGCATCGCTATCTGGTCGCCACCGGCGTCAGCCATCACGACGCCGATGATCTGGTTCAAGACGCCTTTCTACGCGTTCATCGCAACCTGGATCGCTATGATCCGCGCTACGCCTTCACCACCTGGCTCTACACCATCACACATCGACTGCGCTTGAATTGGGCCAGCCGCAAACGGGTGCATGCGGCCCTGGACAGTGTTCCCGAACCGCACCGCGTTGATGCGCCAACCGTGAGCGGTGAAGAATCCGAACTGGACGGCACCTGGCTGGTCGCCCGCCAGATTCTATCGCCGCGGCACTTTCAATTATTGTGGCTGCGCTACGGCGAAGACCTTGAACTCGAGGCCATCGCTAGCATCTGCACCTGCACAACGCTGAATGTGCGCGTGAGCCTGCATCGCGCCCGGACCAAGTTGGAATATCATCTGCGCAGTGCAGGCTTCGCCCCCACCCCCGCCCGAGGTACCCCATGAATCAGGATATTGAAACCCGACTGCGCCACGAAGCCCAGCGCCAGCCGTTGCCGCTGCAATCCGCCCTGGCCGAACGCATTCTCGCCCGCACCTCGGCGCCGCATGCCGATCTAGCTCCCCTGCCGTGGCCGGAACATCGCTTTCGCTCCGTGCCCTTCGCCATCGCCGCCGCCATTATTGCCGCGATCACCCTGGGGATTCTTGCCATGCAAAGTCACCCAACTCGGACCACTCCTGGGCCTGCACCCGTGCCGGTAGCCGCACTGCCACCTGCCCCGTCAGCGCCCACCCTCGCGTTGCCCGCCATCGAATGGACCTCGCCGTGGACCTTCACGGTGGCCAATCCTTTGCATACGGAATTAGCCTTGCTCGAAGAAGACCTCCGCAGCGCCAGCCGTTTTTTAACCGATCAGATTCCATTCCAGGCACAGGAAATGAACTGATCGAATGTGATCGAATCTTAAATGGCATTACCTGCCGGAGATTGACTGGTCCTATGTCCGAGGTCCGAGGTCCCGAGCAGATTCATGCACGCTGAGCCCGTCGAGGCTGAGTGATAAAGCCTCCATACTCAACTCAGACGACCAAACCTAACGCGACGAATTCATCGTCTACCCGTCGTGCCACAACGGCACAATGCGCTTGGGTCCTGTCTTGACCTAGGACTTCGGACCTAGGACGTAGGACCGTGCCGGCCCCTCACTAAACACCGAAGCAACGCATCTCAAGAAGCTAAGATCAATACGTCTTCGTATCGATGAAGCCTTCAAGTTTGCGCGACCGGATGGGGTGCTGCAGTTTCTTGATCGCCTTAGCTTCGATTTGACGCACGCGTTCGCGGGTGACGTTGAAGCGGCGGCCGACTTCTTCCAGGGTGTAGGTATAGCCGTCGCCGATGCCGTAGCGGAGACAGATGATCTCTCGCTCGCGGTCGGTGAGGGTATCCAGGACCTCGGTGATCTTCTCCTTGAGCAATTCGTTCGAGGAGATGTTCGCTGGGTTCTCGACGCTCTTGTCTTCGAGGAAATCGCCGAAGTAGCAGTCGTCGCTGTCGCCGATCGGACGATCGAGCGAAATCGGGTGTTTGCTGACGCGGATCACGCGTTTGCATTCACCGACGCTGATCCCAGCACGTTCAGCCACTTCTTCGATGGTCGCTTCGCGGCCGGTGTCCTGCAGGATGTCCTTTTGGATCTTCCGCAGTTTGCCCATGGTTTCGATCATGTGCACCGGGATACGAATGGTGCGGGCCTGATCGGCGATGGCGCGGGTGATGCCCTGACGAATCCACCAGGTGGCATACGTCGAGAATTTATAGCCGCGCTTGTATTCGTACTTCTCGACCGCTTTCATCAGGCCGGCGTTGCCTTCCTGGATGAGATCGAGGAATGACAGGCCGCGATTGCGGTACTTTTTGGCGATCGACACCACCAAGCGCAGGTTACCGCAGGACAGCTTCTGCTTCGCTTCTTCGTAGAGGCGGAAGCGCTTCGACACCGCCACACAGCGGTCGATAAAGCGATCGATCTGTTCACCCACCTGGGCGGCCATGCGATCGAGCTCTTCCTGCTTTTCCTTGGGCAGATTCTTACGCTTCTTGGCCTGTTCGATTTCACGACGCAGACGCAGGATGCGACGACGCAAGTCGAGCATCTCGTCTTTGATCGTAATCACGGTTTTGGCGTCGAGCTCCATCTCTTCGAGCATGCGATAGGCCCGGAAGAGACGGTTGCGCAGCAGGCGTTCCGTGGGGGTATCCAGGGTGATTTTGTTGGCTTGTTCGGCCAAGGGCAGCACATGTTCGACGATGCGATACAGCGTGCCGAGATGATTTTCGGCACGGTCGAGATAATCGTCGCGGGTCGGCGACGAGCCGTGGCTCTTCGCGTTCTTCTCTTGCAGTTCCTTGATCTCCTTCTGCTCTTCAACCCATTGGATGCCGCGACGGATCGCTTCGGGCATGGTCATGACCTTGCGCCGGAAACCGTCACGGTAGATCTCAATGCGGCGGGCGAGTTCGATTTCCTGTTCGCGGGTCAGCAGCGGGATCTCGCCCATCTGCGACAAGTACATGCGTACCGGATCGTCGATCTTCTCGCCGATATCCGCTTCTTCTTCGGCGGCGATGGCCTGGGCGGCGTCAAAGGCCTGGGTGGCGCCACTTTCCTCTTCGTCACCGTTACCGGCGGCTTCAAAGCCTTCGGGTTCAGTTTCGCCGAGGTCTTCGACCAGTTCGATATTGCGCGCTTCGAGCTGTTCCAGGATGAGGTCGAGCTGTTCCGGGTCGTTCACCGCATCGGGAAGCACGGCGTTGAGCTGGTCATAGGTGACCACGCCCTTGCCCTTGCTGACCTTGATCAGTTGGGTGACGACTTCCTTCAATGCAGCCGGCGTCGGCTTTTCACCCTTGGCGAGAATGCTGGTCTTGACCGCAACCGGAGCGACGACGTCGTCTTCGTCATCGGTTTCTTCGATTTCGGTGGCCTTCAGCAGTTCCTCTTCGCTGGGTTCCGCATTGGGGTCGACGGCGATGATCGGGGCGACCGCGGTCGGCTCGAAATCATCATCATCCGACTCGGCCGCTTCTGGAGCTTTGGTCGGAGTTGCTTCGGCGCCGGGCTTGCTGGCGACCTCAAGGGCCTTCGAAGGCGTGCTGGCACTCGATTTCTTGGCCGTTCCCGCCTTGGTCGCCGCCGGTTTCGCGGGCGTCGACTTGGCAGATCCCGCCTTCGCCGGGCTCGCTTTCGCGGACGGGACCTTTGCCACGTCAGTTGGCGTGGCCTTACCGGTCGCCGGCTTGGTGGTCACCGTGGCAGGCTTGGTGGTCACCGTGGCAGGCTTAGTGGTCACCGTGGCAGGCTTAGTGGTCACCGTGGCAGGCTTAGTGGTCACCGTGGCAGGCTTGGCCGTCGCCATCGCGGGCTTCGCGGGCGTGACCGCGGGCTTGGCCGGGGTCTTTGCTTTGGTGGGAGCATAGGTGGAAGCCGAAGCCGATTCGCTCTTGGCGGTCACGGGCTTCTTGGTCGACGGCTTCGCAGGTGCTTTAGTGGCCATACGTTACGACTCGATTATGGTAGTAGCATGAACGGTAGACAAAGTATCCGCCGGTCCGAGGGTGCCGCACTCTAAGGAAGGCGCCCGCCCTGCAAGGCTTTCGTCCTGCATGGCTTTCATCACGGAATGCTGAGGGGTTGAACACGGGTGGGATCAGGGCGGGAACCATGACGGAAAGAGGACGCGAGCGCAAAGAGCGGGGGAAGAGCGGGGAAAGCGCGGGGAGAAGCAATGCCCCCTTACCCTACAGCATAGCATGGCTTGCCTTCCGATGACGCCGATCGTCGCGTTTCCTTCCACAACGGCACGAACCGCTTCTACAGAGCGTGCGGCCGCAGCGCATCGGCGCGCTGCTGGGCAATCGCCATTTGTTCCTGGAACAGGCGCCGTTGTTGATCGCGATCACCGGTACGCGCTGCTTCGGCCAGGGCCGTGCCCACGCGACGAGCCTCCTTATCCAAAGCCTCAAGCCGGAGATGGGCAAGGGAGGCTCGCAACAAGGCCTGGGGATCGTCCGCACACGGAGTTGTCAGCCAGCGCTGAATGGCTGGCTTCAGCGCAAGCAACGGCTCCTGCTCGGCCGCATAGCGCAAACCTTCGGCATCAATATCCGGGTGCTGGAGAAGGTGTTCGGCCAGCGGTCGCCACGCCAACGGAATCTGACTGGGCTCAAGACCCAGGGTATCGAAGGCCAGATCACGCAGAGCGGGCTCGCGCACCAGAACGTGCAGGATGACTTCGGTTTCTTTCGGCAGATCAGCAGGGCCATCCTGAGTCCGCGCCGATGACGAGGCCGAACTCGCTCCCGCAAGGCGCCGTTCAAGCTGGCGTTCGTCGAAACCCAGCCAGCGCGCCAGATCACGCACATACAGATCGCGCAATTCACGGTCGGCCAAGGGCCGCAGCACTTCCAAAACCTGATCGGCGATCGCCAGGCGTTCACGATGTTCGAGTTCATACGGGCGCGGCGCCAAGGCCCGGCACAGATGATCGACATCCGCCAAGGCGGCGGCGACGATGCGCTCGAAACGCTCGCGCCCACCCGCGTTGGCCTCTTCCTTCAATAATTCCCCCGGGTCCAAGCCATCCGGCACCACCGCCACCCAACACGGCACGCCGACCGAGAGGCAGGTCTTAACCGCCTTCAAGCTGTTGGTCTGCCCGGCGGTATCGCCGTCAAATACCAGCAACAAACGGCCCTGGTCGCCCACGATGGTGCCGAGTTGTTTGGCATGCTCAGCGGTCAGCGCGGTGCCCAACACCGCGACGCATTCTTTGATGCCCGCATCGGCGGCGGCCATGACATCGGTGGGGCCTTCCATGACGATCAGGCGCTTGGCCTCTTTCGCGGCAGGTCGGGCCTGATGCAGATTGAAGACTACATCCGATTTATGAAACAGCGGGGTATCGGTATTATTGACGTATTTGCCAACGCCGCGGCCTTCTTCTTTGGCCCGGCGTTCGGCGGCGGGCAATAGACGGGCACTGATGGCGATGGGATTGCCGAAGCGATCGGCAATGGGAAAAGTCACCCGCTCATAAAAGCGGTCACCCCAACGCCCATTGCGATCGACGGCGAGATCGAGTTTGGCCAGGACCGCCACGTCGATGCGGCGTTTGCGGCCTTCGTCGATCAATGCGCCCGATCCAGGCGCCCAGCCCAGGCGGAAACGGCGGCAAATATCCTGGGATAATCCGCGCGAAGCCAAATATTCCCGGGCCTCGGCCCCCGGTGGCGTATTCCACAGCACATTTTCGTAAAATGCTACCGCCATATTAAATGCTTCGATCAGCACATCGCGCTCGCTGCGCGACATGCTGGGACCGCCGCCTTTTTCGTAAGTCAGTTCAATGCCGGCCCGGCGGGCGAGATACTCGATCGCCTCGGTGAATTCGAGGTGTTCTTTTTCGCGCACCAAGGTGACGGGATCGCCATGCGCACCGCAGCCATAACAGTGATAGTGTCCATCGTCGTAGACGTGACAGCTCGGTGATCGCTCCTGATGAAAGGGGCAGCAGCAGACGTGATTCTGACCAGCACGGCGCAGGGTGGAATATTCCCCCATCAGATGCACCAAATCGGTGGCCTCCTTTACCCGTCGCACCTGATCTTCGCCGATGAACCCAGCCATGGCTGCTATCGCATCACCTGCTGTGATAAAGCAAGCCGCCAAGCGCCGGGTGCCATGCCGTGCCGACGGGCGAAGGCTTTGTAGAAGCCACCCAGGGCGGCAAACCCGTATTCTGCCGCTATTCCGGCGATGCCGCTATCCGTGGTGCGCAACAGTTCGGCGGCGCGATCCAGGCGCCAATCGCGCAAAACGTCGGCCAAGGGGCGTCCGCACGCCCGCCGACAGGAGCGGGTCAATCCTTCGCGGGAACAGCGCAGGCGTTGCGCCAATGCCCTCACGCCAAGGCCGGGATCCTCATGCAGCGCCAGGAGGACGTCACGGCGGAAGGCCGGGGGCAGGGCGGCTAATCCACCGCGATCACTGCGGGCCAAGCCATGGATCACGCCCAAGAGCAACAGATCGCGACTGCTGGGCAGACTGAGGTCAACCAAACCGATCAGATGGTGCAGCCCAGCGCGAACTTCTGGCACCAGGACCTGATGACGTTCGGCGCGCGTGCCTGCCCATGGCCACCGCTGTTGCGGTCCGCAATGCCGGCGAGCGGCTTCGGCTTCGGCGGCGGCAAGACTGAGATTGACCACCGTCGCGGCAGCACGCCCATGCGCCTGCAGCGCGTGGGTTTCGCCGGGGACCAGGGCAACCAGATCACCCGGCACCAAAACCGTGACCTCCCCTTCCCACGTATGGTCGACCATGCCCGCTTCGACCCAGAACAATTCACAATAGTCGTGGGCATGGGCCCTACATCCCTGGCCGCTCTGCCAGGTCCGCCGATGGACATTGCGGGCACGCACGCCGCCGCTTTGGATCTGCCAGTGGAGCAAAGTCACGTGCGGAGAAGTCTACCATCACCGCCCGCGAAGCCAGCGACCGCCCACGGTACAGGATAAGCGCATGCCCAATCCAGCCCGACCCGCTCACATCATCTGGATTACCACCGACCACATGCGCTGGGATATGCCATCGCCGCGCACGGCAATTCCACCATGGTCACCCCCAACCTGGACCGCCTGGTCCGCGGCGGAGTCAGCTTCGACCGCTGTTACGGACAAAGCCCAGTCTGCATGCCCAGCCGGGCTTCCTTCATGAGTGGTTGCTATCCCAGCCAGACGGGTCTGATGCTGAATGGCCAGGATCTCGCGGCTGATTTCCCGCTGACGGTGGCCCGGGCGATGAAGCCGCACTACACCACGGTCCAATACGGAAAATTACATTTCCATTGGCCACGCGCCTTGGCTGCACAGCGAGTCACTGGGCTAACGGAAATGGTCGATGTCCTACCGACCATGCTCGGCCTAGCCCAATTGCCGATTGACCGCCGCATGGCGGGCTGCGATCTCAGCGCCGAGCTCCTCTCGGGAACCCCGCCGCAGGGCCGTTCCGACGTGATCGCCATGCATGGCGGCAAGGATCTGATGTTACGCACGCAGCCGTGGAAATATCTGCGCTGGTAACGCGGCGATGACGTCTCTGAAGTTCTCTACGACCTCGGCACAGAGCCAGAGGAATTCACCAATCGCGCCGCCGACCCCGGCTGTCGAAGCGTCCTCGCGGAATGTCGCGAACGGTCCCTGCACCGGATGATCGATGCTACGCGAAGCGTCCTTTCCCATGGGCGGAAATTTTAACCGTTTGCTTCGGCCCGCTGCTGGCGTGCCTGTTCGCGCCAAGCGGCGATACGTTGATGGTCGCCAGAACAGAGCTCTTCGGGCACGTGTAGTCCGCGAAAATCTCGGGGGCGGGTATAGCAGGGATGATCATAAGCTCCGGCGGCCAGATCGGTCTCGGCCACTGCGCTTTCACCATTGCCAAGAGCGCCCGGCAGCAGGCGCACCACCGCGTCGGTGATAATCAACGCCGCCAACTCCCCGCCGGACAATACCATATCGCCGACCGAGACCAATTCTGGCTTGTACCATTCCGCGATGCGTTCATCGATGCCTTCATAGTGCCCACACAAAATAGCCACATGCGGAGTCGCTGCCAATTCCCGCGCCCAGCCCTGATCAAAGCGCCGACCCTGCGGTGAGGTCATCAGCAGCCGTGGCTGCGCTGACCGGGTGCGCACATAATCCAGACACGCCGCGACGGGCGGGGCGGCGATGACCATGCCGGGGCCGCCGCCAAACGGACGGTCGTCGATGGTCTTGTGGCGCCCCCCTGCCCACTGCCGCGGATCGATGACGGTGATGTCGGCAATCCCACGCCGACGAGCGCGACCGACTATACTGGCGGCCAGATACGGTTCGACCGCTTCTGGGAAGATGGAGAGGATGTCGATGAGCACGCGTCCAGGGTATTCCCTTTCACGCCCACACCAACCGGGATGGGATGGGCATCCACCACGGGCCTGAGATTGTGTTTGCGGAGCTGATCTGATCCTCAGCAACGTGTTCGCTGGCACGACTCCCATCCATAATCTGCCCGGAATCGGACCTGCCCGCGCCCAGGCCTGCGCCACCATGGGGATTCAGACCCTGGGTCAGGCGCTGCATTACGCGCCACGAACGGTGGAAACCACGCCCGAGCTGAGCTCCACCGGTCCCCTTCCCTCCGGGGTCGCCGTGCGTATCCGCGCCCGTTTCCTGCGCCTACGCCCAACATTTGGCCGTGGGCGTCGCGGTGGTCTGGACACCTGGTGGGAACGTGCTGACGGCCGCCCGGTGCGCGCACGCTTTTTCCAGGCCGGCTACCTGCGCCGCCATCTGGTGCCGCAGGAATGGTATCTGCTCGAAGGGCGCACCGATTCCCAACAGGGCGATCTCCTGCTCCATCCTGCTTTTAGTCATCTTCGTCAGGGTGAGGCCGAACCCGTGGCCGTGGCCGGAGCGTGCCGGGTAACCTACCGTCTGCCCGAGGGCCTCGGAGAACGCACCTGGGCCACCATCATTGAGCAGGCCCTGACCGTTGCTGATCAGATTGGCGATCCGGGTGAGCGGGTGGATGCCCTGACCTACGGCAATTATCTCCGAGCATTGCATCGCCCCAACAGTCACGAAGCATATACCGCCGCGCGTCGGGCCCTGGCAGAACGGGAATGGGAAGCCTTGGCCTGGCGCCTGCAGCAGCGCCGACAGGCCCTGTTGCGCAGCGGTGGTCGCGCTTGGCGCTGGACGGACGACATCGATGCACGCGCCCGTGCTCGTCTGCCGTTTGCATTAACCGCGGGCCAGAACCAGGCTCTTGCCGCCATCCGGAAAGATATACAGGCGCCGACACCGATGTATCGCCTCCTGCATGGCGACGTCGGCAGTGGGAAAACCGCGCTCGCTTTGCTCGCCGCTTTGGCGGTCATCGCCGATGGCGGACAGGTCTTGATCCTGGCCCCGACCACGCTGCTCGCGCGCCAACATTTTTCCTTTATTGCCAGCTGTTTGTCCTCGAGTCGGGTCAACATCGCGATCTTGAGCGGAGCAACCACCGAGGCCGAACGCGCAACTCTTGGCAGCGGTTTGGCCGACGGAACTCTGCACCTGCTGATCGGCACGCATGCCCTGTTCGACGTGCGCTTTCGACCGCGCCGCTGCGGCCTGGTCATCATCGACGAGCAACACCGCTTCGGCGTCGAGCAACGCGCGACCCTGGCCCAACGCCGGGGCCCCAATCAAGACTGGCAGGCGGATCTGCTGCTTTTAACCGCCACGCCAATTCCCCGCACCCTGGCCCTGGTCGCCTTCGGCGACCTCGACGTCAGCGGCATTGCGGGGCGTCCTCCGGGCCGCAGCGAGGTCACCTCTGCGGTCCAACGCTGGCAGAAGCCGACCGATCTTTTCCATATCCTCGACCCGCGTCTCAGCGAAAATACTGATGGCAAGCTAGCCGAGAGCGCGGACCACGGGCGGACTTTCGTCGTCTGCCCACGGCGAGAGGACAGCGATGGCGATACGGTCGCCGATGCGACGGCGATCCATCGTTTATTGACGACCCGCTGGCCCGGACAGGTCGGCCTGATCCATGGCGGCCTCAGCGAGGCGGACCAAGCTGCTGCCATTGCCGCGTTCTCAGCCGGTACGGTTCCCTGCTTGGTCGCCACCGCAGTGATTGAGGTTGGCGTCGATATTCCCGCCGCGGATCTGCTGGTGGTCCTGGATGCGGATCGCTTCGGCGTCGCCAGTCTGCACCAGCTGCGCGGGCGTATCGGACGCGGGCACCGACGCGGGCACTGTGTTTTCCTGCATCGCAGCGCCGCTGCCGATCCCCGACTGACGCTGCTAAGCACCACCACTGACGGCCTTGCCATCGCCCAGGCCGACCTGGATCAACGCGGGCCAGGAGAATTCCTGGGCACGGCGCAACATGGCCTGCCGCGCCTGCGCATCGCCGAATTGGCCCACGACCTGGATCTGCTTGAACCCGCGCGGGCGCGCGTCCAAGCCGCCGTCGAGCAGCAGAAAATAATTCCCGCAGCCTACGTAAGCTGGTTTCCGTGATCGGGGCAGTTGCGCGGACACAGTACAAAGGTACCGGACTCTAAGCGGCCGCGCCCAGTAAGCTGGGCGGAATGATCTACCTCTTCGTGGCCCTGGGCGCGCTCTTGAATGTAGCGGCGCAGATCGCTCTGAAATACGCCAGCCATCGTCCACCCACTGCGACCGGGCCGTTCAATCCCCTCACGGATCCGCTGGCCCTGCTCAGCAATCCCTGGTTTATCGGGGGATTAGTCCTGTATGCATTAAGTGTCATCAATTGGGTCTTCGTTCTCTCGCGACTGGATCTGAGTGTTGCCTATCCCTTGATGAGCCTCGGCTACGTCCTGACTTTGCTCGCTGGGGTGCTGCTCTTCAGCGAAACCCTCTCGGGTCCGCGCATCGCCGGGATCGTCACCATCATGGTCGGGGTCATCCTGATCACCCGGCCGGTCGGGGTGGCCCATGCGTGAAAATCCGGCGCTCGCCCCTATCGCCTTTTCGCGTCCTGCAATTGATGAGGCCACCATTGCTGAAGTCGGCGACGTGCTGCGCAGCGGGTGGATCACCTCCGGCAAGCATGTGCAAGGGTTCGAGGCGGAATTTTCGGCCTTTTGCCGAGCCCCTTTCAGTGTCGCTCTCAGTTCGGGCACGGCTGGCCTGGACCTCGCTGTCGGCGCTCTCGATTTGCGTCCCGGCGACGAAGTCATCGTGCCCAGCATCAATTGGGTCAGCGGTCCGAATATGATCGAGATTCACGGTGGCAAGGCTGTCTTCTGCGACGTCGACCCAGAAACCCTGTTGCTGAATGCCGACCATGCTGCGGCCTTGATCACTTCCCGCACCCGGGCGCTGATGCCCGTACATTTTGCCGGGGCTCCCTGTGATCTGACCAAGCTGCGCAGCATCGCGCAGCAACGACAGCTCGCCCTGATCGAGGACGCAGCCCACGCCGTGGGTTGTCAGTTTCGAGGTGAGCCGATCGGTACTCAACCGGGAACTCCGGGTTCCTGCGCCGTGTTCAGCTTTCATCCCACCAAGAATATCACCACCGCCGAAGGTGGCATGGTGACCACGCATGATCCGGAATTATACGATCGTATAAAATTGGGCCGGTTCCACGGCATCCGTAAGGACGCGTGGAAAAATCATGCCCGTTCCGGCAAGGACCAGTATCAGGTCGAAATTCCCGGTCGGAAATACAACCTGACCGACATCCAGGCCGTCATCGGTCGCCACCAGCTGCGCGCGGTGCTTGATTTCAATCGCACCAGGACCGCATTGGCTCACCACTACCGAGCAACTCTACCGCCAGATGGCGTGGTCCGCCCCTTGGCCATACCAACGGCAAGCGGCGACGTGCATGCATGGCATATTTTCGTCGTCCTCGTCCAACCTGGCTATCAGCGGAGTGACATCATCGATTTCCTCGCCGCCCATGGTATTGGCACCGCCCTGCATTTCCCGCCGGTCCACCGCCAGGCATTCTATGCGGCGCGCAATCCTCAGGGATCGCTGCCCGTCTCTGAGGACGTCGGTGAGCGCCTGCTGTCATTGCCCCTGCATGTCGGCATGACCACCGCAGACGTCGACCGGGTCGTCGCGGTCCTGCGCGACTTCTCGCACGGGAATGCGCCATGAACGAGGCGACCCCGCACGCGGACGTCAGCGCACCGCCGCCGCGCATCCACCTGTCGATCGTCATCCCGATGTACAATGAAGAGCGCAATGTGCCGCTGCTCTTCGAACGCCTGCTGCCGGTCTGCCGGGCGCTGCCGCTGAGCTGGGAGATCATCTGCGTCGACGATGGTTCCCGCGACCACACCGCCAAAATGGTCCAGATCGCGCAGGACAAATGCGCAGAGATGAAACTGGTGCGCTTCGCCCGAAATTTCGGCCAACACGCGGCGGTCACCGCCGGATTCATGCATGCCAGTGGCGCCTGGATCATCACCATGGACGCCGACTTGCAGAACCCGCCCGAAGAAATCCCCAAGCTGGTGGGATGCTTCACCACCGGTCACGATCTGGTCAACACGTGGCGCATGCAGCGGCAGGACACTTGGTTCCGCAAGCTGGCATCGCGTCTGACCAATAAACTAGTGCGCCGCATCAGCGGCATCCAGCTCGATGATTTCGGCTGCATGTTGCGCGGTTACAGCCAGGAGGTGGCCCAGGCAATCGTCAATTGCCGAGAATATAAGACGTTTATTCCTGCGCTGGCCAGCCTGTTTGCGCGCAAGCCGGTTAGCATTGGCGTTGCGCACGAGGAACGTGCTTCCGGACGCTCCAATTATTCCCTGACTCGGTTATTCGCTTTGCAATTGGACCTGATCACCTCGTTTTCGATCCACCCCCTGCGTCTGCTTTTTGTGACCGGCGTCGCTTTTGCAACTTTAGGGACTCTGCTTGGATCCCTTCTGTTAATTTTGCGTCTGGTCCTGGGCGCGACCTGGGCGGCCAATGGAACCCTAACGGTTCTCGGCATCCTCCTTATCTTTACCGGCTTCCAATTTTTCGCCCTGGGAATCCTCGGTGAATACATCGGGCGAATTTTTCAACAGGTCCGCCTGCGGGAACCATTCATCATCGCTTCCGTGGCGGGTGGAATCCCGGCATCGCCGAAAGCGTTGTCATGACTGCTCGCCGCCCCCTGCGGGCGATCTTGGCTGGTTATGGTCAATTCGGCTGCCTGGCATTCGACGCCACGCGCGCAGCCGGGATCGACATCGTCCTGGTCCTGACCCACCGCGATCGGACGGGTGAGTTCTGCTGGTGGGACTCCGTGCAGGAACGCAGCCTCAGCGCCGGGATTCCCGTACTGATTGATGACGATTTCCGTCCCGACAGCACGTTGAGCACCACCCTGGGTCAGCTCGCACCGGATCTGATCATCAGCTCATTCTACCGCGACATCTTGCCCGCGCACATTCTCGCGCTGCCGACACACGGGGCCTGGAATGTGCATCCATCCCTGCTTCCGGCCTATCGCGGCCGCGCCCCCATCAATTGGCATTTGGTCCAGGGCGAAGCTCAGGGCGGATTGACTGTCCACCGCATGGTTCCGCGCGTCGACGCTGGGGCGATCATCGCCCAGGTTAGCGTCGAAATAGATCCCGATCAGGATGCCTACGGGCTGAGCTGGCAATTACTGCGCGCCGGGGCGCCTTTTCTGCGCCAGGCGTTCAGTGATCTCGCACACGGGACGGCCGTTGAACGCGACATGCCGCTGCCGCTGCCGCCCGCCTATCGCGGTCGCCGCCCCGCGGATGGGCGCATCGATTGGCAACAGTCGGCGCGCTCCATTCATAATCTCGTCCGCGCCGTGGCGCCGCCATGGCCTGGTGCGACCGCGTTTCTCAACGGCGAATGGTGGACGGTCGTCCGCACGCGCGTGGTCGATGAATTAGCCTGTGCGGCGCCACCCGGAACTATTCTCGACCGCAACCGGATCGCCTGCGGCAGCGGAATTATCCAATGCCTGCTCGCCGTTTCCGGGTCTCAGCATCCCCAGGCCCTCCCCATCGGCAGCCGCTTCACCCATTCTCAGGAACACTCGCAATGAAAATCCTTATCCTCGGCGTCAATGGATTCATCGGATCCAATCTGACCTCCGCCATTTTGTCCACCACGGATTGGGAGGTCTACGGCATGGATATGGCCTCTGACAAGCTGGGCAGCGCGGTGAAGCACCCCCGCTTCCATTTCCTCGAGGGGGATCTCACTATCAACAAGGAGTGGGTCGCCTACCACGTCAAAAAATGCGATGTCTGCCTGCCCTTGATTGCGATCGCCACTCCGGCGACCTACGTCCAAGATCCCCTGCGGGTGTTCAAACTCGATTTCGAGGAGAATCTCGCGGTTATCCGCCAGTGCGCCCAATATGACACCCGGGTCATCTTCCCCTCTACCTCGGAAGTGTACGGGATGTGCCCGGATGCTGATTTCGATCCGCAGACCTCTGCGTTGGTCTATGGGCCGATCCACAAGGAACGCTGGATCTATGCCTGTGCCAAACAATTGCTTGATCGCGTCATCTATGCCATGGGCAAGCATGAAAACTTAGCATTCACCCTTTTCCGTCCCTTCAACTGGGTCGGCCCGGGCCTGGATAGCATTCATTCAGAAAAAGAGGGTTCCTCGCGCGTGGTCACCCAATTCCTTGGCCACCTATTCCGCGGCGAAAACATCCAATTGGTGGATGGCGGCGAACAGCATCGCTGCTTCACCGCGGTCGATGATGGCATCGATGCCCTGATGCGCATCATCGCCAATAAAGCTGGCTGCGCTGATGGCAAAATTTTCAATATCGGCAACCCGGATAATGATTTGTCGGTCAAGGAACTGGCGCACTGCCTGCAGGAAATAACCCGAGACTATCCCGAGATGCGCGCAGCCGTGGAAAAGTCGCAGATCACCACCGTCTCGGCCGATGAATATTATGGGTCCGGATATCAGGATATGACCAAGCGCAAGCCGGATATCACCAACACCACCGCCGCCCTGGGTTGGCGCCCGACTATCGCAACCCAGCGCATGCTCGAGGCCACCGTGGCCTATTCGGTCCTCGAATTTCAATCCGGCAGTCGCTCGGTCTACGATTATAACCTGCAGCGGAGCGGAGTTGCCGCATGCACAGTTTAGAAAGTGCACGCAGTCCGGTCTGGCGTGACCTCGGGCTGCTGGCCCTGGCCACCGTGCTTATCTACCTGGCGGTGGCCAACCATTCCCCGCTGGGATCGACAGTGCGCTATTATGAGGCCAGCCGGGAAATGCTGGAAAGCGGGGACTGGGTGGTCCCGCAGCTGAATTATGTTCCGTACGTCGAAAAGCCGCCACTCATCTATTGGCTCGGGGCAGCCGCGCGCGCGCTGGGCACCCATCCCCTGCTGACCAACCTGCCGAGTCTGCTCGCCGCGCTGATCACGGTCGTGGCCACCTATCTTTTTGCCCAACGCTGGCAGGGCCGGCGCACCGGGTTGATCGCCGCTGCACTTTTGTTGGGCAGCACCTATTTCCAGGTCATGTCCGGCATTCTCATCACCGATATCCTGCTCACTGCGGCTCTAACGGTGGCCGGGCTGCTGTGGTGGCGATGGGACCAGGACCGCACCCGCACCCGCTACCTGTATGCATTTTATTTTGCGATCGGAACGGGGTGGCTGTGCAAAGGACCGATTGCGCTTGCTCTGCCTGCGGTCGGCATCGTGCTCTTCGCCGGGTATGACCGCGGTTTTGCCGAAATCTGGCGCACAATGCTGCGCATGCGACCCTGGTGGGGGGCGTTGATCATTGTCGCGGTCAACCTGCCCTGGAGTCTTTTGCTGGCCTGGCACGACCCCCGCCTGCTCTCTTTCTTCTATCTCAGAATCAATTTTTCCGCCTTTATGGATGGCAGCTACAACCACCAGGAACCGTGGCATTATTATGTTCCCATCGTGCTGGCGGCATTGATGCCCCTGACTGCGGTTTCGTTGCCACTTCTGATCCGTCGATTAATTCAGAGTCTGCGTCGGCGACCACCTGCGCAGACGCAGGCCGAGCCTCTTGCGGAAGCGAGCGATCGTACCGACCGTTATCTGAGCTGTCTTCTGGTGGCCGGTCTCCTGTTTCTGTCCTGCAGTAAGGCAAAATTGGGAACCTATATCTTGCCTTTGGTGCCGGTCATGATGCTGCTGGTGGCCAGAGTCCTGACCGGTGCCTTCCGCCTTCCGCGCTGGGTGGGTTTTCTCAATGGGTTCCAGGCGACGATGGTGCTTATCGCGACGCTGGTCATCACCATCGCCCTCCCACTTTGGGCTCCGCTTCTTGCTGCCGGTGATCCGGTGCAGGTGCTAGGGCACGTCCTGCCCTTCTCCACGTCGGTGCGGGATATCGAGTGGTCTCTTGCCCCGATGATGATGGTGGCGACGGCGACCCTCGCCGTGAGCATGGCCATCGCTTTGGTGTGCATGGCCACATCCCGATTCCATGCCAGCCTGCTGGTCCAGATGCTTGGCTTTTTTCTTTTCACCGCGCAGGTCCTGCCGCAATTGGATGCGTGGGCGCCGCAACGTGACGGTTCGCTCTTGGTCCAGGATCTTCTGCTGAGACAGGCGGATGCCCAGCGGGTCAGCGAGGTGGAGAACCGCCCCGCCAGCCTAGAAAAGGATGCGATTATCGTCGAGACCGCCGTGGTTCATGATTACGAAATCCTGCTCGGATTGAAACAACCCGTGTACGTGTGGGGTTCGGCACGCGAGACCGGACTCGGCTTTTTCGTCGAAGCCACTCCGAAAAATGTCGGTCTGCCCGGACCCGGACAACCTTTGCCACATCCCTACCACGTGAGCGGCGAATCGGTGCCGCATCCACGCCTGTGGTCGACGCAAAAATTCGACGAGCAATGGTCCAGTCCACGCCGGGTATGGCTGTTCACCCGCGAGTCCCAGATCGCCAAGGTCAACCGTGAAGGTTTGGCCGTATACCAGATTGGCCGCGCTGGTAAAATGGTTCTCGTGTCGAATCAGCCATGACTCCCAGCCCAGCACAGTCCAGGGCCGACAAACCCCTGGTCGTTCTCAAGGTGGATGTCGATACGCATGTCGGCATGAGGGATGGGGTTCCGCGTCTGCTGCAGCTGTTTCGCGAGCATCAGGTCCCGGCCACATTTTTCCTATCCTTGGGTCCCGACCGTTCAGGCCGTGCGGTGTTGCAGCTGCGGCGCCCGGCATTTGTGCGTAAAATGCTACGCACCAATGCCCCCAGTCTTTACGGCTGGCGCACGATTCTCTCTGGCACCGTGTTGCCCGCACGCCCGGTGGCCCTGGCCTTTCCCGAATTGGTCCGCCGCATCGAAGCGGAAGGCCACGAAACCGGAGTCCATGCCTGGGATCACCGCAGCTGGCAGGATGACCTCGACCATTTCAAGCCGCATCGTATCCGCCTGCACTATGCGCGGGCTTGGGACGCCTATGTCCGTCTGACTGGCCATGAACCGGCGGGAGTCGCGGCCCCGGGCTGGGTGGCCAATCCTCTCTCCTTGCGCATTCAGGATGAATTTCCTTTCCGTTATGCCAGTGACCTGCGCCAGGCTCCCGCCTGCCGTCTGGCGGTGGCGGGGACCCTGCTGCGGATTCTGCAGATCGGCAGCACGGGTCTGTGTCTTGAGGAATTGCTCGGCATCGGAATAACCCGACCCGAGTCCCTGGTCCATATCCTCTCGCAACAGCTCTTGAGCGCGCCGCGCCTGGCGGTTTTGACCCTGCATGCGGAAGTGGAAGGAGGGCCGTTTGCCGGAATATTGACTGGTGTCCTGGCCGGACTGCGCCACCGTGCGCGGGTGGTCACCATGCAATATGCGGCTCACCAGCTCACCCCAGCATTGGCAAGCGAGCCGGCTCGGGAATGGCGGCGCATCACTTTGCCAGGCCGTGCGTTTCCGGTCAGTTCGGCTTCCGGCGCGGATTCATGCGAACGCTGAAGACCTCCATTCTCTGGGGCCTGCTCGGCGTCTTCGTCGGGATTATCCTCATTGCCGTCGATGGGTACATCGAGCGGTCCCCTGACGTCGAAAGTCGTCAAAAAGAAATCCTCGAGATCGGCTTTGAGGGCATTGAGTTCCTGTTGATGGGCCCCGGCCTTGGCCTGCTGTGCTTTTTCGCCAGCGAACTTCTACGTCTCATGCAGAAGAGCCATGCCCATCTTCTCGTACAGGAACGCCAACAACGAATGCTGGTGTTGGGAAAACTCGCCGCTGCCGTCGCCCACGAAGTCAGGAATCCGCTCCATTCTTTACGTCTAATCATGGATGAAATGCTGGTGGACAATCCTGAGCTGGCGGTGAGCCCGCTAGCCAAGGATTTTTCAACCAGTGTCGATCGTATCGACCGCGCGGTCGAGCTGGTCTACCGTCTGGCACGACCGAGTTACGAAGATCACAGCTACGCGGACCTGGCGACCATCGTCACCGCTGTCTGCGCGCAACGCGCCGCCGTCATGCCAGCACCAGCTTTCCATCTCGCTGATATTCCGTCCCAGGCACCCATCGCCTGCGCTGCTTCTGCCGCAACCATCGCCGTGGAAAATATTCTTCGCAACGCCCAGGAAGCAGCTCCACCCGATTCCATCATCACGGTCTGCGTGCGTGCGCAGCCGGGTGGCTGGGAATTCAAGGTGACCAACGTCGGTAGGATAGCCCCGGAACTGGAGCTTGCCGTTCATGTTGAACGCGATTTTTCCACTCCGTCCGGGAACGCCTCCCTGAACGGCCATCAATCCGGGGGACTAGGCCTGGGTCTGCTGATCACCCACCATCTGATCAACACCGTGGGCGGGACTCTGACGCTGACCAATGTCGGCGACAATCAGGTCGAGGCGTGCGTCATTCTTCCCAAGTATAGCAAAAAATATTCTAGGGAAATGTCGTGATCAGCGTTCTTCTGGTCGAGGATGAGGCCATTTCCCGCAAGCTAGTGGCCAAGGGTCTGACCCGCCTGGGCTATCGCGTCCAAGCAGCTGCGGACGGCGTCGAGGCGCTGCCGCTCTTGCATCAAAAATGGGATTTCATCATCACCGATCTGATCATGCCACGGATGGATGGATTGGATCTCCTCGTCCAGATTCAGGAACACTGTCCGCAAGCGCAACGCATCGTCATCACCAGCTTCGCCGACAAGGACAAGGTCATCCGGGTCCTCAATCTCGGGGCGGATTATCTCCTTGAGAAACCATTCGGGGTCGACCGTCTGCACGACATTATGCAGCGCTTGAATTCTGATCGGTCCGAACAAGGAGGAGACATCACCCAGTTCTTCCAGAAGCGGCTGCAAGGCTTGCCTCTGGCCGAACGCGAAAAAGAGATCGTGGCGCTGCTATTGAAGGGACATACGAACCACGCCATCGCGCAAGCGACCGGACTCGGTGAGCAGACCATCAAAAATACCCTCTCGACCATCTATGCGCGCCTGGGCATCAGCAGCCGCACCGAATTGTTCCACGCGATCTTTCCCCTGTGATCAACCCCACTTGGTCGCAGGCGGGCATGGCGCCTAGCTGTCGTGGTGCATTCCCTGGCCTATTGCGCGCAGGCGGGGCCTTGCCACTTCAGCGGTGAACTGGACGATCCCCGCCCTTACCGTCGCGCTGCAACCCGCTTACTGCCATGGCCCAACTTTCATCATCCCCACCTTCATCGCCTGCTGGACCGGACGGTCCCCTGCCCGAATTGTCGATCGTCATCCCGGTCAAAAATGAGGAGGAGACAGTACTGGCCCTGGCGGCTGAAATCGATCAGGTGCTGGGATCCTGTACGCAGAGATGCGAAGTGCTGTGGGTTGATGATGGTTCTACTGATAAAACCGTCGCCCGGCTGGCAACCCTCGGCCCTGCGCACCGGATTGTCAGCCTGGATCGTAATTACGGCCAGTCCGCAGCGCTATTCGCTGGTTTCCTGCACGCCCGCGGGACCTGGGTGGGCACCTTGGACGGCGACGGGCAAAATGATCCCGCTGATCTGCTGCGGCAACTTGCCCATATCCACGCCAACAATCTGGATATGTGCAATGGAATTCGCGCCAAGCGCCAGGATTCGTGGCTGCGCAAAGTCAGTTCGCGGATCGGCAATGGCTTTCGCAATTGGATCACCCGTGAAGACCAGGTCCGTGATGTGGGGTGTTCGACCCGGGTGATCCGCCGTCAACTGCTGCTGGAATTACCATTTTTCCACGGCGCGCATCGCTTCCTACCCACCTTGATCCGCATGCGCGGCGGCCGTTTCGATCAGATTCCGGTGAACCACCGTCCGCGCAGCGCCGGCACCAGTAAATATGGGGTGTGGAACCGCCTGTGGTCGGGACTCCGTGATTGCTTTGGCGTGCGCTGGTTGCAGGACCGCAATCGGCGCTGGCAGAGCACCGAGGTCAGCCGTGCGGACACGCAAGCGGTCGACGCATGAGTGCACTGCTGCTCACCGTCGTCGCCGTGGCGCAGGCGGTTCCGCCCGTAGACGCGCGCGATGTGGGGCTACCCTGGCCATGGCTGGTTTTCGGATTTGCCGCGCAAGCGCTGTTCACGGGGCGCATGCTGATCCAATGGCTGGCCAGTGAGCGTGCGGGGCAATCGACGGTGCCCACCGCGTTCTGGTGGATGAGCTTGGCTGGCGGAATAACTCTGAGCGTTTATTTCCTGCGCCGTGGCGATCCCGTCGGCGTGCTGGGCCAGGCCACCGGCGTGCTGATCTATGCCCGCAATCTGTGGCTGATTCATCGCCGGATACCGGCGTGAGAAAACTGCCGCCGACTTCGCCGCATCCAGCTCCGCCGGGGCGTGATCGCTGGCTGGTGGCGCTGCTCGCTGCGGTCGTGCTGTTTACCGGCGTCGGTTTGCGCTCGCCGTGGGGGCCGGATGAACCGCGCTACGCTCTAGTCGCCCATGAAATGGTCGAAGGGTCGTCGTGGCTGCTGCCGCATCGGCATGGCCTTATCTATGGCGAAAAACCCCCGGTAGGTTTCTGGGCGATGGCCGCCGCAGAAAAAATCACCGGGTCGTGGCGTTGGGGATTTCTGCTCCCTGGTATGCTGGCTGCATGGCTGACCACCCTGCTGGTGCACGATTTCGTCAGCCGCTGGCGCGGACGCCGGGCCGGACTGGGCGCCGCGGCGGCGTTATTATTGATCAGCCATGGCGTGGACCTTGCCAAATCAGCACAGCTCGATCCGCAGGTGACGTTGTGGGCGACTCTGGGCTTGGTGCTGGTGCTGCGTCATCTGTGGTGGGGACCACGGCCGGGATTATTTCTCCTCGGCTGTCTCGCCATGGGTGTAGGGGTCATCACGAAAGGCACTGCTTTTTTACCGATTCTGCTGGTGCCGTTGTGGTGGCTGCTGCGTCCCCGACAGGCGTGGCGCTGGGGCGCTGATGCCGGACTGACTGGATTGGGCGTGCTCGCCATCCTGCTGCCGGCGGTGTGCTGGCTGGCGCCGTTAGCCTGGCAGGCCGCGCACGGCGATGCGGAAATCGCCAGCTACCTGCGCGGTATGGTGGTCAAGCAAACCGTGACCCGCTTCGGTGCCGCCTGGCATCACCATCAACCATTTTGGTATTATCTAGAAGTTATCCTCAGCCGTTGGCAACCGTGGTGCGCGCTGGCATTGCTGTGGATTCCAACTTGGGCGCGACGCTGGCGCCGCGGGGCCAGCGATTGGCGCCTGCTGTTGGCCTTTGCCGCGACTCTGCTTATTTTCTTCAGCGTGTCGCCAGGCAAACGTGCCTTGTACATTATGCCTTTGATGCCAGTCATGGCGATCCTCTCGGGCGCACCTGTTGCTGCTTTGGTTCGTCGCTTCTGGGTTCAACGTACGTTGCGCCTCGTGCTGCAGGTCCTCGGCGGAATCCTGGTTCTCGCCAGCGTAGTACAGATCTGGTTACCAACGCCGGCCGAGGTGGCACCGTGGCCGCGGCTCGAAACGGGCCTGCTGCTGGCGAGCTGTGGAGCGGCCATGCTGTGGTGGGGAATGCTCACCCCAGCGCGGAAGATCGCCCTGCGGACCGCGTGGGCGATGGCTTTGCTGTGGGTGATTTCCGCCCTAGTGAGCTGGCCCAGTCTGCAACCCTACAAAGCCTGGGATTCTTTCAGTGCCAAGGTGGCGCAAGCGGTGCCGGCAACCGATGAGATCGGCGCCATCTCGCCTGAGGAAGGTTTCGACTTGCATTATGACCGCCCCGTATTCTGGGCCGCCAGCACGGACGATGATGATGCCAGCGCTGAAGCCTCGGCCTGGGTTGAATTGGATACCTGGCGTCAGGCGCAACCACGGCGCTGGGTCCTGGTGCGCGCCAAGGTCATCCCCGCCGAGGTGGCCGCGTCCGGACAGATGCTGGAGGCACCGCGCGGACGGAAGTATGTTTTGTTGCCGCCTCCAAATCGCTCTTTGCCTTAAACGTATCTGAACTCGGCTGGGTTTTTAACTTTCCAACGCGCCCGGTTTTAGGCGTGAGGTCCGAGGTCCTCTGTCCGAGGTCCGAGGTCCTAAGTCTTGTTGCAGGGACGCAGGTAAAAAATAAACTCTCTGACGGAAAGGCGCGGTGCAATTTTAACGCAGTTTCCAAGATGCATCACGCCAACTAGACCTCGGACCTCGGACCTCGGACAGAAAACGGAAGACCTCAGACTGAAAGCTAGACACAGAACACATGTAATGACTTCCGCAGCCAAAATTTTGCCTTCTGATAGCAAACTGTGAACGAGCCCATTACCCAATTGATGCACCGCTTGGTGCGCATGCAGAAACACCGGGCCAAATGGGGGCGCCGCCAGGGGATTACCTGTTGGCGGATCTATGATCACGACATTTCTGATCAGCCTTTGGTGATTGATTGGTATGCGGGCGATGTCGTGTGCTGGTCATGGCGGCGCACCAAAGACGAAACCCCAGCCCAGGATGAGGCCTGGATCGAGTCCGCCCGTGTCGCGGTGCAGACGGCGCTGGCGGTTGCTCCGGAACGGGTGTGGATGAAGCGGCGCCGACAACAGACGGATCGCCAGCACGGCGGGCAATACGAACGGCTGGCCGAACACAGCACGGTGCGCGAGGTCCATGAGGGCGGCCTACGCTTCGCGGTGAATTTTAGCGATTACCTGGATGTGGGTCTCTTTCTGGACCACCGGCCTTTGCGTCTGCGGCTGGGGAAAGAGGCGCGTCATCTGGATGTGCTCAATCTTTTTTGCTACACCGGGGCCTTCACCTGTCATGCCGCGCACGGCGGGGCACGATCGACGGTGTCGGTCGATCTCAGCAATACCTATTTAGATTGGGCTCGGCGCAATCTTGCCAGCAATGGCCTGGCAGGGGCCGGTCATTCTTTTGAACGTGCCGACTGTCTCGAGTGGCTCAAAGCCGCCGCAAATAACGGTCAACGCTTCGATCGTATTATCTGCGACCCGCCCACATTTTCCAATTCCACCGGCATGGAAGGCAGCTTCAGCATCGATCGCGATCACGACTGGTTGATCCGCATGCTGCGCGCGCTGTTGCGCCCCGGTGGCGTTGCCTATTTCAGCACCAACAGCCGCCGCTTCGTGCCCGGCCCAAGCTTAGCGACCGCGACCGAAATCACTGCCCAAACCACCGACGAAGATTTCCGCGGCCGCCCCGCCCATCGCTGCTGGCAGCTGGACAGCGCCGAATCCTGAACGCCGAGTGCTGCGAGACGCAGGCGCCTGGACGCTTCTGACGAGCATCGCCGCATCATGAAATACGGGCGATGCGAATAAGCCCGTGCTGGTGGCGTCACGTATCAATTGAATGGTGCCACCCCCATGCGCAAAACTGAACCCGTTGATGCTCCCGACGCGCTGAGCGCCGCCAGCAAACAACCTTTTCGCATCCGTATGGCGTTGTGGATAGCCTGCGGGGCGGCACTGGGTCTCCCGGTCGATGATCTTTTCGCCGTGATCAATCAACAGATAGAAGTCGCGCGCACCACGCTTAGTGGCAAACGGCTGCGTTGGACCCCAGCCCAACGGCTGCTGCAAGTCGCGTATCGGTAACGTCACCGTCGGGCCTTGGCAGACGGGCACCGGCGAAATCGTCTGCGATCAATCGCTGCACGGATTGCTGACCTCGTTTCGACGCGCCGCGTAACGGCAACGCCAACAGCACACACCGCAGCATCGACCCGCTGGTCAGATGGCGGATAACCGTGCGATAACAGCAAAATTTTCCCGTGTTCTGAGGCACTTTTGCATTCTCGCGGTCATTTTCCGAAGGAAACCAACAATATATTTTTCCGCTTTATCCCTGAAATAATGGCGCACGCTCGCATCGATAATATTCGCACCATACGGGTGGATTAGGGATGAGCTGGGTTAAACGACTCGACACATTTTATAAGTTGAGGGCCCACTTCATCCCATTGGGACTCAAGGGCTGTTGCTGTGATCGTGATCGCGTTGGGCCCGTATACGACACCCCGCGAATACCAACGATATTGATTGTTGTCAATTTTTCCGCTAAACTCCCATCGCAACCCAGCTTCATCAAGCTCAAATTTTATTATTTTCAATTTGTCTCTCTTTAATTGTTGAAGAGTGATCTCACTATAGGAAGCCAAGTGGCCTGAGAAAGGCTCTACACGAACACCTACATTGGGAGAAAAGCCGCCAGTGCTCGGCAAAAAAAACATAACCGGGGAAAATCCGTCTTCAGGCCCTGGTAACACAACGGGCGGAGAAATGCTAAAGCCGAATTCGCTAGAGGTAAAGAGTGATTCCTTCGCATCTAAAATGGTCAATAGCACAATAGGAAGGAGGACTGGCATGAAGATGCGAATGGCGAGAGAATGTCTGCGCATGGTCGTGGCTTTCGTTGTCTTATGGCTTATGGCGTCTAGCTGGAAGCCCAACTTCATGGGTCAGTCCCATTTGCGCTTGTTGATCATAGTTGCTAACGTGCTCAAATAGAAGCGCTGACGGAGAACGTGGACAGGCACCCATTCATCATAACCTAAGCCCACCGCAGAACTAAGACAACGTCGTTGATATGGGTCCATTCAGACTCTATCATGCGCTCATATGCCCATCGCCCGCAAGCATCTCATCAGCGCCGACCAACCCGGCTGCTACCACCTCATCTCGCGCTGCGTGCGCCGGGCATTTCTCTGCGGCGATCGCGCCGAGCACCGCCGGGCCTGGGTCACCGAACGGATTCAGGCCGCGGCTGCGTCCTTCACCGTCGATGTCCTCGCGTATGCGGTCATGGGTAATCATCTGCATGTGGTGGTGCGGACTGATCCTGATCGCGTCGCCAGGTGGACCGCAAACGACGTCGCCCAGCGCTGGGCCGTGGCTCATCCGCATCTCAACGCCGAGGGCGCTTGCGAACCCTGGGATCCGGCTCTGATCGAAACGAAAGCCGGCAATGCGGCTTGGATCAGTCGGGCGCGCGGGCGCCTGCGCTCGATCTCGTGGTTTATGAAATCCATCAAAGAACAGCTCGCGCGTCGTGCTAATCGCGCTGATCGCTGCACCGGACATTTTTGGGAGGGACGCTTTCAATCCGTCCCCCTCCTCGATGAACGCGCCATCCTGGCGTGCATGGCGTATGTGGATCTCAATCCGATTCGTGCACGCATGGCCACCACCCCCGAGACATCGGATCACACCAGCGTGCAAGCCCGCATTCACCATCGTCAACTGCAGGAAGCGCGCGACCCCGTGGCATTGACGTCAACGCAGCCGCCCACTGCGGCGCTCGGTCGCATGGCCGAGGAAGCTCGCCAGGCCGCTGCCGAGCAAGGTCACTGGCTCGCGCCGATCAGCAGCCCGGTGGTTGGCATGGCGCAAGCACCACTGCTCACCCGCGATGACTACCTGACCCTGGTCGATCAAACCGGACGCGTCGTGCGCGGTGATAAGCGCGGGGCAATTCCAGCACATCTGCCGCCGATTCTCGAACGGTTGGAATTAAATCTGAGCGCATGGATGGATCTTATGCAGGGCAGCGGGGCTTTTCGCGGTTCGGCCTTTGGCTCCATCGCCGCCCGGGCGCGCGAGGCCCTACGCCGCGGGGCGCGCTGGATAGTGGATCGCACGCGCGGGCTTTATCGCGATCCGGTGCCAATTTCGGCGGCGTAAGCGAGAGCACTTCGTAAAAATCATGCTGTCCATCGCGCACTCGTGACGCGAGCCGGGGCCACCGTGGACTGTGGGTGAAAATGATCGTCGATTATTGGTATTTCCAGGCGGAATGCTGGCTTGGATGCCTGATTTACTTGTTGTACGTGTCGTTTGCGGAGGGAACTGAGGGGACGTAACACGATGATGAAAAGGTGCCTGTCCGCTGTTGTTCACTGTTGTTCATGATGAAAAAGTGCCTGTCCGCTGTTGTTCGAAAAGAAAAGAAGCCGAAGACGCTGTCAAGCAACCGCGGTGAACCGCTTACGAATAACCATTGGGAAGTTCAAAGGGAATTGTTCAATGATGGTGTATGTCGGCGTAATTATCCAACGGTATGCTGACCTGCATTACAATGGAGCATGTCGATAGGAATTATAATCAAACGAATGGACATTCATTTACCCGTTCTTCACCCTGAACGAGCACGAAAGCATCATGCCGCGCGCGTGTAATGGCATTGTAAGCGAGTCGCCGCTTGCGCTCGATGTCACCGCTCACCTCATAGGGCCAAAGAACAATTACACGATCAAACTCTCGGTTTTTTGCTTGGTGGATCGTCATCGCCACGAGCCCACGTTCTTCGTTATTTATATACATGCGACCCTGATGTACGACCTCCTTTACCACTGAACGCAGCTCAGCGGCGCTAAATTCGTGTCTGCCCAAAAGACGACGTTGACGGGATATCCATGCCCGTACCCTGCCGACGCGGCCATCCCCATTTAGAACGAGGTCCTGAGCGCGAATCCGATCTTCACTATCGCTCTTCAATCCGATCTCTCGGCAGACCGCCTCGACTTGTTCATCTTGGGCCACCTCCCAGGGAAGGAGGAATGGTCCCACGCGCCATTTCTTCCCAAGTGGTGGTTCGCGATTCACGCGATCAACTATTGTGCGAACGAACGTAGAGCGTGGCCCCACTGGTGTGATCACGGCGACGGTGCCGAGCTTCCGCCACTTGTCGATTTTACAGGCAACCTCCCATGCTCCGAGGGGGGCGGCTTTCACGCCCTTTAAGGCGAAGCCACCTGAAGTTTTGACAGGGCGACTATTCCGAATGGATGTAGCCGCATCTAGCAGTCCGGCATTGCTGGTCCGATGGGGTATTTCTAGAAGTGTCGGTGTGCATTGCCGCCGCGCCCAATCCACGCTCAAACACGATTGATCGCCTTCAAGGTCCTGAAAAGGGTCGCCAGCGGCAATGCATGCGCACTCTGTACATAGTCCCTTCAGCACTCGAAGCTGCCCTCCCTTGCTGTCCTGAAGTTCGTCAATCACCACGATGGGAAACGATGAAGCCACCCATTTTTGGACGCATTGATTCTCGAGTAACTGTCCGGCGAGCGCGCAAATCGCATCATACTCGGTTGGGAGCGCAATATCCCCTAGCACTCGAGCTAGTGACCGCCATCGCCTCACGATGCGCCAAGCAAAGCTGTCAATTGTTGCTGATTCGAACCGTCCATTAATGGCAGCCACGCATTGAAGACGATCACGCATCCTACGACGGCTACCATGCATCTTTGTGAGTGCGAGAACGCGCTGATGTTCGGTTAGCGGCGATGTCACCAGGAGTTGGGCGAGCCGCTCGATAGCTGTCGTAGTCTTTCCTGTTCCCGCACCTCCCTCAATGAATTGGAGGCTCATGGGGAGGGTTCAATCCGGATGGTAGTGGTTACACTTGTCGAATTTGCCAAATCGACTGCGAGAGAGGCGCACCCCGCATGTTGTCCGAGGATGGCGCGGGTTATCGCGTCGAGCAAAACACGCGCTCGCTCACGACAGGCCGCGCTTTCCCGAATCACACTCGCGACCTCCTCGTACGCGAGGTAGTCGGTCTTCGCCCGGCCGTGCCCTTCTTTCGTCTTGAACTTCGCGAGCACATCGTCGACGGAAGTGGCCTGCCACCCTAACCGCTCGTTTAATGGTTGGATCACTGCAGCCTCGTCTGCGCGCAGGATCCACATAACAGCGTCCTCGATCTCCCAACCAGAGCGCCAAGCCAGAATTGTAGCGGGTGCCGGGATCGACTTTAGTAGCCCAGCGAGTTTAGAATCGCCTTCCCCATCACCATCCACCAGCGGAACCACGCCGCGATGAAGACGACGCAACTCTTCGTAGGTGGCTTGAACTGCGGACGAGTGCGTTGGAACAATGCCAACAATAGAGCCAAAAGGAGCTGAACCGTCTGGTGTCGCGCCGAATGCATGCTCACCCGTCTCAACGACGTCAGACAAAAGGCGAAGCCATTCGTGGTCTCCACGTCCTTCGGGAACGAGCACACTGTGGTGCATCAAGGCGTCGACAATTCGCGAGCGATCATCGAGATATAATTTGCGCTGCACGGCCGTCGCCGCGGGCGTAAGTGGTGCGGCCAACATCGGTGTCGCGCTTAGGTCGCCGTTTTCACGATCGATCACGAGTGTCGAGGTGGCTGGATAGAAGGCAGCGACCCGTGGCGAGTGACTGGTGCAAATCGTCTGCTCTGAAATGGCCACAGCCTGTGCCACAAGCCTCCGTTGCAGGCCAGGCGGCACATGTAGTTCTGGCTCCTCAAGCGCCAGGATGAATGGGAGGCCCTGCTTTCGTCGCTCGCGGCCGATCTCAAGCAACAGAACGAAGGTCTGCAGTGATAGGATGCCAGTCCCATGACGACTCGCGGGAAGGACAATCCCGCCCTTCGGCGCGTAGTGAGGCACCAGCCCACGTAGTAACGACTCGGAGTCGGTCGCAGTGAGGCGGAGTTTGAGCTGCGGCGCTTCGGGGAGCAATTGGCGAAATTGCTCATTCATGCGGTCTACAAGCGGCTTCAGCGTAACCGTTCGGTGAGCGTACTTTGCACGCCATCGATCCCATGCGTACGCTGGCCGCATGACCGAACCGATTCTCAACTCTTCTTCAACTCGACCCTACCTGCCTCTTGTTGAGGCGCGGGCCTTG
>Ga0335395_10000090_pt1 | contig 60430 bp, 45 predicted proteins | sample MAT02_FD_205744 | JGI IMG/M metagenome (GOLD analysis project Ga0335395, IMG submission 205744) | Freshwater microbial communities from Lake Fryxell liftoff mats and glacier meltwater in Antarctica - MAT-02 (spades assembly) (version 2) ... | reverse complement strand
GGCTGCCAACAACCCTCAACCGAGATATCGACACGCTGCTGCCGCTTGAAGGCTGGCAGGCGATCAACCGCTGAGATTCAGCACATCTGCAGCTGCGCCGCTAGGTGGCGTGGGCGGACGCTTACCTCTGTTCGGCCTGGCTGGTACGCGACGACTTCCTGTTGACCCGAATCGAAGGTCGGTTCGACTTCGTGGTCGGCAATCCGCCTTACGTCAGGCAAGAACGAATCCCCGCCGCGCTTCTGGCGGAGTATCGGCGCCGGTTCCATACCCTTTACGACCGCGCCGACATCTACGTCCCTTTCTTCGAGCGAGCGCTGGACCTGTTGGACGCCGACGGCGTGCTGGGGTTCATCTGCGCCAACCGCTGGTTGAAGAACCGTTACGGCGGGCCGCTCAGGGACAAGATCTCGAAGGGCTACTGGCTCAAGAACTTCATCAACATGGAAGGCGTCGATGCCTTTCATGCGGAGGTGATCGCCTATCCAGCCCCCGTGCCAATGTGGCCTGAGACAGCTACCCCTCCGCAATTACTGAAGGTAGCCTCCGCTCATGAATACCCAAGTCCAAGCGTCTTCCCCCTCGAAACAACCCGTGCCCAGTGCGTCGGCGGCAACGCCCACTCGATCCAGCGAAGTCAGCGCGAAGGCGTCCCGGCGGCGGTTTTCGTTGAGCTACAAGCGCCGGATTGTCGGTCTTGCGCAGAACCTCCCGGCAGGTGAGGTCGGCGCCTTGCTCCGACGGGAGTGCTGTATTTATCGCATCTGAGTACATGGCGGCAGCAGATCACCGCGCTCGATGCCGCGACGCCTGACCCCAAGCGCGGCCGCAAGCCCGACCCAAAGCGCGAGGAGACACTGCGCATCGAGAAGCTCGAGGGCGAGCTGGCGCGTGCCCGGAAGCGGCTGCAGCAGGCGGAGGTGGTCATCGACGCCCAAAAAAAATTGTGCGCGCTGCTGGGGCTGCCGAGCTGCGTGGAGCAGCCATGAGCGCGCTGCCGGAACTGGCGGCGCACGTGGGCATGGCGAAGGCCTGCGACCGCCTTGGCTTGTCGCGGGCGACCGTGCATCGGCAGTGTCAGGTGAAGGCGCCGACACCGACCGCACGGCGCAGACCACCACTGCAATTGAGCGCAGCGGAGCAGGCCGAGGTGCTGGCCGAGTTGATGTACCTACGCTTTGGTCGATCCGACGCCGCGCCAGGTCTACGCGATCCTGCTCGATGAAGATCCCTACCTGTGCTCGATCCGCACCATGTATCGGCTGCTGGCGGCGCTACAGGCCGTGGGCGAGCGGCGCAACCAGCGACCGCACGTCGTGCACGCGCGGCCCGAACTGGAGACTTCGGCGCCGAACCAGTTGTGGTCCTGGGACATCACCAAGCTGAAGACCTCGGTGAAGTGGACCTACATCGATCTCTGCGTCGTGCTCGACGTGTGCAGCCGCTACGTGGTCGGCTGGCTGATCAGCACCAAGGAGAACGCGGCGCTGGCGCGCGAGCTGGTCGAGCAGTCGGCGCTGCGGCAGGAGGTGCCGGCCGGTCAGCTCACGCTGCACGCCGACCGGGGCGCGGCGATGCGCTCGAAGAGCCTCGCCGAGAAGCTCACCGACCTCCGCATCGAGCCCAGTTTTTCCAGGCCGCGGCAAAGCAACGACATCCCGTTCAGCGAGGCGCTGTTCAAGACCATCAAGTATGCGCCGGCATGTCCCGATCGCTTCGAGAGCATGGACCACGCGCGCGCCGTAATGACGCCGTTCTTCGAGCATTACAACGAGCATCACCGCCATACCGGCATCGGCCTGATGACGCCCGCCGCCGTCCACCGTGGCGATGCGCCCACCATCACCGCTGCACGCCACCTCACGTTGGGTGCCGCGTTCGAGCGCAATCCCCTCCGGTTTAAGGGCCTCCGACCCTCCCCACCGACAATCCCTGAAACGGTCTACATAACCCGCGGTTCAACAAGGAGCCGATCACCAGTCCCGACAGCAATAAAAGCTCACTAAATTGAACCCTCCGGCTGTCTCAGGCCATTGACACATTCCGCAGCAATCACCGTGCTGCAGCGCGCTGGCGTGGAAGAGCGAGCCACCCGCGCAATCAGTGGTTCCGCGGCAGCCTTGCTTCCACTTGGCGAAATGATGGAAGCATTGCCAGCGCGCTCTCCGCCGATGAAATGTACAAACGGCATGCTTATCTCCTGGTCGTTGGCAGCTCCGGATGCTACATCAGCAACCGCTCTGCTCGGCAAGCTAACTATGCGTGTATGGACTCCTCCGGCAACCCGTGAAGTTGATGGTGACTGAATGTTTTTTTCTGCGATCTTCCCCTTCTTGGTGACGCTGTCGTTTTGATCTCGGACGGTCTCCATCTGTCTTGAGTGGCCGCTTTCGGGAAGCGAACAACAGGCGCCTGTCACCGACCGCCCTATTGTAGCCACCCATGATCGGCTTAATGGAGCCACTTGCAGGCCCCGCAAAACGGGTCTCGAACGGGGATCAGTTTCAAGATGACTTGGGGGTCTTGGCAAGGGCTGGTTTTGGGGTTGCCGGCGCGGTCTCCGGAAGAGTGCGCGGGGCGCGGTAGCTGGCCCCGTCAAGGACCACGCGGTAGGCGCCGTGGCGGAGCCGGTCGGTGGTGGCGATGCCGAGCATCTTGTTGGCCGGAAAAGCGTCGTTCCACTCGTTGAGATCGAGGTTTCTGGTGATGATGGTGGCGGCGCGTTCGTAGCGTTCGGCAATGAGCTCGTGGAAGTCCTCGTCGTGCGGCGCGCGCAGCGGTTTGAGTCCAAAGTCGTCAACGATCAACAGACCAATGCGGGCGAGCTGCTGCAGCTTGCGATCAAAGCCGCCGATGGCGCGGGCGGCGTTGAGGTTGGCGGTGAGCTGGCATTGGCTGGTGAACAGGACGTCGTGTCCTTGGCGAACGGCGCAGTGGCCGAGCGCCTGCGCGAGGTGGCTTTTGCCGGTACCGCAGGGACCGACGATCAGCATCGGCGCTTTTTCGTCAATGTAGCGACCGGCGGCGAGGTCGGCGATCTGGCCGCGGTTGACGCCGGGCATGCGGCTGAAATCAAACGCATCCAGGGTTTTCTGCGCGCGGAAGCTGGCGCGTCGCCGGCGCGAGGCGAACTTCTTCTGCTCGCGTCGGGCGACCTCGTCCTGGGTCAGCAGGGCGAGAAAGTCGATGTAGGCAAGCTGGCCGTCGATGGCTTGGCGGTTGCGCGCTTCGAGCGAATCGAGGATGCCGGACAGGCGCAGTTGCTTGCGCGGAAAAGGGGACGGAGGGAAGTTAAATTCCCTCCGTCCCTTTTTTGCCAGACGGCGACAACTTATGTGCATGTCAAGCTGCATACGGGCGTCGCCGCCGAGGCGCGCGAGAGCCAGAAGCTAGAACGCCTGTGCCGCTACATCGCGCGCCCGGCGATCAGCGAGAAGCGATGGTCGATCTCGCCGCAGGGCACAGCGTTACCCGCTGAAGACGCCGTGGAAGAACGGTACGACGCACGTGGAGTTTGAGCCTGTCGACTTGATGGCGCACATCCCTGTGCGCCACCCTGCGGGCGACCTGCGGTCGTCCAAATCGGCAATCCTGCCGACTTGTCATCGCCAAACTCGCGGCCCTGGTACCGCCACCGCGCGCCCACCTCACCCGTTTCCATGGCGTCTTTGGCCCGAACGCAGCCTTGCGCGCGCAGCTCACACCCTCCGGGCGCGGCAAACGTCCTCCTACGGACGAGGCGTCGACTGGGGCCAACAGCGACCACCGTAGCCCCGACGAAAAGCGCCGCGCGGGGCCGTGCTCGGCCCGCTGTCGGGAATCAGCGAGAAATGGCCATGGACGCTGAGGCGCCGCGCCCCCGCGATGCCGAAATTCCACTCACGAACATCCGACCCGCGGCCAAACCAGCGCGTGCGCGACCACCGCCTACTCGCAGGGCTGTTCGAAAAGGGCGTTTGTAGTTCCTATGCTTCGCTCTGGTGCGCGCAAACGCTCCTGCCGCTGAAGGGGTGCAAACCCTCTGCGAACTGTTCACCTCCCAGGCGAGGCGGCGCATGTTCCGCAACGTTCGCGGCATGGAGCGCAACCAAAAAGACAGGAAAAAGGCGCTGGCGACCGCGATGCTGGAACGTGACGCCTATCCGTGGGATGTGCTGTATAGCCTCCTGTTCGCAACGCTGGCTTGAAGCGTTCGCAACGCCACCTTCAAGGCAGCACCACGTCGCCAAACGTTTCCAGCGGCAGCCTCTGAATGGCGCCATTCTCGTCCGGCACCAGCCAAGCGAGATGACGCCACATCTCGCCACTGGCATGGAGCAGGCGAGGTGGCTCGTTCTCACCGTCAGCCCCGATGGGCTGCGGGCGCCACGCGGCGGTGCCGGTCTCATCGGCGCACAGAATCGCTTGGCATTCGCCGCTGCGCGTGTCCCAGAGTCGGACGCTGCCGTCGTCGCCTGCGGAGGCGAGGCGCCGGCTATCGGGCGAGAACGCCACGCTGCTAACCCAGCCGTTGTGCCCGCTGAGGACGCTGAGGACGCTGAGGGCTTCGCCGCTGCGCGGGTCCCAGAGTCGGACGCTGCCGTCGCGGCCTGCGGAGGCGAGGCGCTGGCCATCGGGCGAGAACGCCACGCTGAAAACCGCGCCGTCGTGCCCGCTGAGGACGCTGAGGGCTTCGCCGCTGCGCGGGTCCCAGAGTCGGACGCTGCCGTCGTGGCCTGCGGAGGCCAGGCGCTGGCCATCGGGCGAGAAGGCCACGCTGCTAACCCAGCCTTTGTGCCCGCTGAGGACGCTGAGGGCTTCGCCGCTGCGCGGGTCCCAGAGGCGGACGCTGCCGTCGCGGCCTGCGGAGGCGAGGCGCCGGCTATCGGGCGAGAAGGCCACGCTGCGAACCGCGCCGTCGTGCCCGCTGAAGACGCTGAGGGCTTCGCCGCTGCGCGGGTCCCAGAGTCGGACGCTGCCGTCGTTGCCTGCGGAGGCGAGGCGCTGGCCATCGGGCGAGAAGGCCACGCTGCGAACCGCGCCGTCGTGCCCGCTGAGGACGCTGAGGGCTTCGCCGCTGCGCGGGTCCCAGAGTCGGACGCTGCCGTCGCCGCCTGCGGAGGCGAGGCGCTGGCCATCGGGCGAGAAGGCCACGCTGCTAACCGCGCCTTCGTGCCCGCTGAGGACGCTGAGGGCTTCGCCGCTGCGCGGGTCCCAGCGCCGGACGCTGCCGTCGCTGCCGTTGGAGGCGAGGCGCTGGCTATCGGGCGAGAACGCCACGCTGCTAACCGCGCTGTCGTGCCCGCTGAGGACGCTGAGGGCTGCGCCGCTGCGCGGGTCCCAGAGTCGGACGCTGCCGTCGTCGCCTGCGGAGGCGAGGCGCTGGTCATCGGGCGAGAACGCCACGCTGATAACCCAGCCGTCGTGCCCGCTGAGGACGCTGAGGGCTTCGCCGCTGCGCGGGTCCCAGAGTCGGACAGTGCCATCGTTGCCTGCGGAGGCGAGGCGCCGGCTATCGGGCGAGAAGGCCACGCTGCGAACCGAGCCGTCGTGCCAGCTGAGGACGCTGAGGGCTGCGCCGCTGCGCGGGTCCCAGAGTCGGACGCTGCCGTCGCCGCCTGCGGAGGCGAGGCGCTGGCCATCGGGCGAGAAGGCCACGCTGAAAACCCAGCCGTCGTGCCCGCTGAGGACGCTGAGGGCTTCGCCGCTGCGCGAGTCCCAGAGGCACACGCTGCCGTCGCCGCCTGCGGAGGCGAGGCGCTGGCCATCGGGCGAGAAGGCCACGCAGCGAACCGAGCCTTGGTGCCCGCTGAGGACGCTGAGGGCTGCGCCGCTGCGCGGGTCCCAGAGTCGGACGCTGCCGTCGCGGCCTGCGGAGGCGAGGCGCCGGCTATCGGGCGAGAAGGCCACGCTGCGAACCGCGCCGTCGTGCCCGCTGAGGACGCTGAGGGCTGCGCCGCTGCGCGGGTCCCAGAGTCGGACAGTGCCATCGTCGCCTGCGGAGGCGAGGCGCTGGCTATCGGGCGAGAAGGCCACGCTGAAAATCGAGCCTTCGTGCCCGCTGAGGACGCTGAGGGCTTCGCCGCTGCGCGGGTCCCAGAGTCGGACGCTGCGATCGGTGCCTGCGGAGGCGAGGCGCTGGCCATCGGGCGAGAAGGCGACCGAAAAGACTAGATCGCGATGGCCACGCAGTCGCTCGATGCGGCTGCGTGCCGGGCGTTTTGCCGCGCCGTCGGGAACGAGCAACGCACCGGTCAGCGCCTTCGAATGCCCGGTGCAGTGCGCCAGCTGCAGGCGATGAGTTAACGCTTCGTGCCAACTGGCGTCAGACAGCTCGCAGCGACGAAAAACCGAACCCGTCAAATCTGTGCGAACAAAGCTCGCTGCACGAAGGTTGCAGTGATGGAATTCAGCTCGCTGAAGGGTTGATTCGGCAAACTCGCCGTTCGTCAAGCGAACCCCTCGAAACACCGCCTCACGCAGATCCGCGTCGACAAAGCAGGCCGCTTCCATGTTGATGAGCGGTTGCCCGCCATCGGCCGTCGCACCGATCTGCAATCCACGCAAATTTGCCCCGTGCAGATCAACGCCGTGCAGCACCGGCATACGCCAGCCCTTGTGCTGCGCGCGCGCGGCGTAGCGCACGTAAAGCTCGCTGGCCTCGGCCAGATACGGGGTGCGCCAGCCGTTGAGCGTAGTCATCCACGCCGAGACGCCGTCCTCTTCCAGCAGCTGCCCGAAAAAATCCATCGTCTCAGGACTGGGGTCCGGCATGGCCCAGCGCGCGCGCGCATTATCCGCAACCGCCTGCAGCAGATACTCCGCCAGAAAGAACTCCAGCAGCGAGCTGTGGGCAAAGCGGAAGCCGCTGCTGTCCTCACTGCTGGCATCCTCGCGCACCAGAAACTGCGAATTTCTTAAGTCTTCATCCAGCTTGTCGATGTGCATTTCGGTATAGCGTCGGCGAGGATCAGTTTGGCCGCTGCGCCAGGCGAGGTACCAGCTTGAAAGCCGCTCAGCGCTGATCAGGCGTTGGCCACTGCGCCACAGCTCAGCCGCCAGGTCGCGCGCCAGCGCCAGCTTGTGCTCCGGCTGAATCTGATGCTTGCCCTTGTCGCGGGCCAGCCAGTCGCGAACCATTTCGCGGTACACCGTCACGCCCTGCACCCGCCGGCCTTCCGCCCGCCACTGCTCCAGCTTGGGAACCAGCGGCGCGAGGTTTTTCAGCAGATAGGGCCGGCTGATCACTTCGCCCAAATTGTGTACAGCGCGGATGGTTTCCAAGGCTCGCGCGACATCAAAGCCGGGCAGCGACTTACCAAGATAGCTTTCGATCTGCTCATCGCTAAACGGCAGCATCAGCAGCGCGTCGAAATGCTCCGCCTCGAGATCGCCTCGATTGCGCTCTAACAGCATGCTGCGCTGATCGCGCAGGCTCTTGAAAAAATGCGTGCGGCAGGAAATCAGCAGGCGGGAAGGATGAGCTTTGCCGCTTTCAGCCACCGGCAGTATGCGCATCAGCTGGTTGGTGAACTGCTGACCGTTGGCTTCGGTCAGATGCACCAGCACTTCGTCCAGGCCATCAAAAATCACCAGTGCGCCTGCGGCGACCCAAGCCAATACTTCCTGGACACTGGGTTTGCGCGCGCCCTGTGCGGCACGCCAGCCGCGCTCAATGCACTCCGAAAGCGTTTGTTCCAGCGTCGGCACCCGATCACGCAGCACACGCCCGGCGTCGGACACCAGCTCTTCGCGCAGCCCGGTTATCCGGCGCAGATCGAAGTACAGCGGGCGCAGGCGGTGCTCGCCCTTGCCGCGCTGCTCGGCCAGCACTTTTGAGAGCCGCTGCAGCAGCACGGTCTTGCCCAAACCATACTCGCCGAGCACCGCGAAGTAGCGCGGCGCATTGGCGTTTGCCAGCCAGTCTTCCAACATCTGCAGCGCCGGTCGGCCATCGTCTTCGGGCTTTAGTGTGCTCAGCTGAAGCGCAGTGGCCTGCCGCAAGCTGGTCCGCTGAGCCGAACTTTCCTGCAGCCAATCGATGCTGTTGAGGTCTTGCAGGTCTGGAAAGGATTCAGCCTCAGCGGTTGCAAGCTCCGATTTCAATCGGGCCGTGGCCGCGCTCGGGCTGTGCTGCCGGAGATCTCCGGAAGGTATGAAACCGGGATCGAGCAGCCGACCCAATACCCATGCGGCATTCTTTGACGCCGCCAACTGCACGCGATCCTTTTCGTCACCGGCCGGCTTGTTGCCATCGCCCCAATCGGCGATGCCCTTGACCAGCAGCCAGTCGGTGCGCTCGCTAACGCAGGCCTGAGCGAGCCCAGCGCCCTCCATTTCGCCGCCGATTACGTCGCCGCCAGCCAGCTTGACCAAAGAATCGCGGAAAGTGCGTTTGTCGACCAGCTTCTGACCGGACAGCATCTTGCCGATTCGGATTGCAGGCCCCTGCAAGCGCCCCTCTTCAATCAGCTGCGCCGTTCTCCGAATGCGCTGCAGCCACTTGTCTGGCGCGGCAATAGGGTGCTCACGCAATGTCGGCGGGCCCTTGCCGTTGACGCGCTGCAGCTCGTAGCCCTGTACCGAGCTTGCTACCAGCACATCGCCCATCTGGTGCCGCTTCGCATCTTTGTCATCATCGCGCGTGCCGAACGCCATGCCGACCGCCACCAGCAGATTCGGCCGCCAGCCGCGAATCGCCGCTGACACGCGCAAGATGGCTGCGTGATTGCCCATGTCGCAGTTGACGTGCAGCAGCCGATACTCACCCACCCGCCCGAAGTCATCGTAGTGCAGACCGTCTCTCTCGGCAGTGGACGGCTCTTGGCCTGGCTTGAGGAAAGTTTCGCGCAGCGCCTGCGCTTCATTCGGGCTGACCGTGATCGCCACCACTATCGGCGGCGCGGCAGGATCGCGAACGGGCACGGCGCGCTGGTCGATCAGCGAGTCCGAAAGACTGTTCTTTGCGCCCTGCAGATCAAGTAAGTCGGGCGCTGACTCGGCGCCAAGCTGACCGGTAAACCAGACTCGCCTCGCCACTCCGAGGCTCTTGGTGTCCTGTACCTGCAGCACGATATGCAGCTCCTGCTGGGCGGCGGCCTCACTCAGGCGTTTGCGCAGACGCTCGAACGCTTTCAGCGCCGCGGCGCTTGATTGCGTAGGAAAGCAGATTCGAAGCACCTCGGCGACGCTGGTGTCGTGCTTAATCGCACCGAGCCCGTCGGCAATGCGTAGCAGATTGGCGTGATCTTGAGGCCGCAGCGCTGCGCTTACTGCGGCAAGCAAATCGCTCAACGCATTGCCAGATAGACGCAACCCGTCGTTCATTTCCGCCTCCACCTTGTCCAAACTGCCAGTCTCGAAACCATCCCAACGACGATCAACGCCAGTGCGACGAGCAGAAGGGGCTGCGGGTCTCGCATCGCGAGCAGCAGCTGGGTCAACGCGTTCAAGATTGCGTCCATTTCGGTGGGGCCTGCTGCCGACGGTGCCGCCAGATTGCCGATGTTCTTGGTCCTTGTCAAGTCGCTTCGGTCGTAACGCGTCGGATCGAGACGGGAGCACGAAATAAAGCGGCTTTCGATTGCCTTCGAACCCAGAGCCATCTGACGTACGCACAATCGTCACTACCCACAATCGTGGACACCCACTTCTTGGTCAGGCGTAGTCCGGGCGAGGCGGCCAGTTGACCGCGCCTCTTCTGGCGGACCTGCTGAGCACCTGCGTCCACGGCGGCGGCACGCTACGGATCGTGGCCAGCATCGAAGCACCCACCGCCATCCGCGCCATGCCCGCAAGGGGTCATCCATGCCTCGCCACTTCAAAAAGCACGACGCGCGGGAGCAAGCGCACTACCGGCCTTCACCGCGCGCACCGCCCGCTGTGGCCGCGTGACACCCCGCCGGCCACGCCGCCGAAGGCGAAACCAGGCAAGACAACACGAAACGGCAACGAACCCGCAGGGCCGTGCTCGGCTCGCTGCCGGGAATCAGCGAGAGTGGCCAAGCACGGTGAGGCGGCGCGCCCCCGCAATGCCGAAATGCCACGCGCGAACGTCTGATCCGCGACCAAAACCAGCGCTTGCGCGACCACCGCCTAATCGCCAGGCTGTTCGAAAAGGGCGTTTGAATTTTCTAGACTTGGCAATGACGCTTTCGAGGCGGCGATGGCCGGGCTCGAGCATCTGCGCGAGGACTTTGCAGCAGGCGAGGCGGTCGCGCGGGAGGCTGACTTTCCGAAGCAGCCGGCTGGCGCTCCGGACTGAGTTCAATGCTGGACTACAGCGTGAGCCTATTGACCGCCACGTAGTTGGCAGGCGCTGACCGGCCGACGCTGGCTTCGACTATCAGCGAGACGCGTGTGGTGGAAGCATGTCGGGGGCTCGGCGGTTGTCTTTGGGCAGCAGCGTCCAGCGTGCAATAGGCCGGCTGCGGGGCAGGCTTCGGCAGCAGTTCCCTGCCGCCAGCGGTCAGGACCGTGCGAGTAAACATAGACATCTATAGTCAAACAAAACGATCAAACTGACCTTGCGCCTATTTTCGTCGGTCGGCCGTGTCGCGCACGAGACAAGAGACGCTTGCATAAGGCCTAGAGACGCATCCTTGCGGGCTTCAAGCGGTCAGCGTTTCGCTTGATGCAGCGCGCCCAGACCAAGCGCGCTGCTATCAGTCCGTCGGTTACGGTCCGCTGGACGGCGCCACCTCGTCGCCACTAGTCCGACCGGTCACCCGAGCCGCTTCCGCGCTCTTCAACGATCCGCTGCAGCGTCTTCAGTGCGGTGCTGAAATCAAACGCTTCCAGCTGTCGGTCCAGGGCCAGCAGCAGGGCCAGTCGGGAGTCGCCTAGCTGCGGTCGAAGCCCGGCCCAGACGGCGTCGGCGGTCGGGTCGGCGCGGTTGAGCTGGTCGGCGAGCCGCTCAAGCAGCCGCTGGATGTCTTCATCACTCATCGCTGGCGTCGATTCGGCCTCGTTAAGCGCGTCTCGACTGAATGCCGCGGCGGTGGACCACGCCTGCAGCAGGTTGTCCTTGAAGCGCTGAAGCTGCGGCTCCGGTGTTTCCTTTTCCGCTTTTTCCTGCAGCGCGCGTTCAAGCGCGCTGGCCGATTCGGCAAGATCGGTGGCGCCGAGGTTTGCAACGACGCCGCGGAAGCTGTGCAGCAGTCGCCGCGCGCCCTGTTGATCACCGTGCGACAGCAGCTCCGCGAGGCGTTCAGAGAAGCCGGCGTAGTCGCGAACAAAGCTCGCCAGCAGTCGAAGATAGAGCGGTTCGTCGCCCGACAGCCGGCGCAGGGCGGATGTCGTATCAAAGCCCGACAAGGCGACAAACGATGAAGCAGTCGGCAGCCTGTCTGTGCCGGCGGTCGGAGCCGTGTTGGCGACATCTGCAGACGACATCGAGGCCTGGGTCCAGCGCGCCAGCATATCGAGCAGGGCTTCCGGCTCGAACGGCTTGGTCAGGAAGTCGTTCATACCGGCGTCGAGGCAGCGCTCACGGTAGCCCTGCACGGCGTGCGCGGTGACCGCAATGATCGGCAGATTGCGCAGCCGGCGCTGGGCGCGGATTCGCGCCGTGGTCTGGTAGCCGTCCATCTCCGGCATGTGGACATCCATCAGGACCGCGTCGTAGCGACCCTGTTCGAGCGCCGTCAGCGCCTCTTGACCGCCGATGGCGGTGTCTACCGCTATTCCAGAGCGGGCCAGAATCTGCACCGCGACTTCCTGATTGATCAGGTTGTCCTCGACCAGAAGTACCGACAGTCCGGCCAGGCCGTGGCGCGATCGTCGCGCCGTGCTGTGGCGCTTCACCTGATCGGCATCGCCGCGTCCGAGCAGCACCTCGAAGCGAAACACGCTGCCCTTGTTCTCGATACTTTCTACCGTGATGTCGCCGCCCATGAGCTGGACCAGCTTGCGCGCAATCGACAGCCCAAGGCCGCTGCCACCGTAGCGGCGCGCGGTGCCGGCCTCGGCTTGGGTAAAGGGCTCAAAGAGGCTGTCGATGCGGTCGGATGGCACCCCGATGCCGCTGTCGCTTACCGCCACCTGCAGCAGGAACTGATCGCCTTCTTCCCGCGACCGCAGGCTGACTGTGACCTCGCCATGCTCAGTGAACTTCAGCGCATTGCCAACCAGATTCAGCAGCACCTGCTGCAGTCGCAGCGGATCGCCGACGACATGGCGCGGGATCAAATCGGCGCCCTCAAGCAGCAATCCGAGGCCCTTTTCGCGCGCGCGCGGGGCAAACATGTCGAGCACCTGCTGCACGTTTGAAGGCAGGTCGAAATGCGCTTTTTCCAGCTCGAAGCGGCCGGCCTCTATCCGCGAAAAATCGAGCACATCGTTGACCAGCGACAGCAGCGTGTCGCCGGCTTGACCGACCTTGCGCAGATAGTCACGCGTGGTTTCCGCCTCGCTGGCCTGCTCGCCAAGCCGCGAAAAGCCAATGATGGCGTTCATCGGCGTGCGAATCTCGTGGCTCATCGTCGCCAGAAACTCGCTCTTCGCGCGGGCCGCAGACTCTGCTTCGTCCCTAGCCAGCTGCAGCGAACGGGTGCGCTCATCGACCAGCGTTTCCAGTCTTTTGCGGTCCGCTACGAGTCGCCGGTGCCGCCAGCGCAGCAGCAGCCAGATCAGCGCCAGTGCTGCCAACCCGAAGCCGAAGTAGGCGATTGCCGTTCGGTACCACGGCGGCGCGATACTGAAGAAGAGTTGATCTTCGTCGCTAATGTCACCGTTGGCGTCGCGCGCGCGGACGCTAAAGCGGTAGTCGCCTTCGGGAAGGTTGGTGTAGTCGCGGTAGGTCTCGTTGGTCCAGGCTGACCAGTCGCTGTCCTGGCCGTCGAGCCGGGTTTGAAAGCGAAGCGACTCCGGCGACCTGAAGCGGGTGGCCGAGTAGGCCAGTCGCGTGGCGGTATCGGCGAACGGCAGCGGCAGGTTGGCAATCCGGCCGTCGCCAATGGCCAAGGGCTCGCCGTCCCGGATGACGCGCTGGATCATCACGTTGAACGCTGCGTCGGCGGCGAGCTTGTCGCTGGCTGCCAGCCGAAACACGCCCTCATCGGTGCCCGCCCACAGCGTTCCGTCGCTGTCCGCGAAGGCCGAGTTGAGCTGCAGCTCAGTCAAACCGCCCAGCCCGGCGCTGTCCCAGCGCAGGCCACCTGCGCCGTCCGCGACCGCAGCGCCGACCACCGATCGGCCTTCCTCCAGCCGCGCACGCATCCACAGTCGGCCGTCGGGCGTCTGTGCCAGAGGCATTTCGTTGACGCCGCCACCTTGTTCATCGAACAGCCCGGCAAAGGCCGTGGCCGGGACGAAGCGCTGCTGCCCCGCGTCAAACAGCAGCGTGTCGTTGCCGATCTGGAAGAGCAGTCCGTCACGGGTTGCGGTGACCCGGGTGCGCAGCAGTGATGGCAGGCCATCGGCTTCAACAAATCGCCGTACCGATGCCTCATCGAGCAAGTCGTCACGCGCCCCCGGTGGGCCGGGTTGGAAACGGATGATGCCGTCCTGTTCGGTGCCAACCCAGATGGCGCCAGCGTCGTCCTGCACCAGGCTGCGGACGAAGGAGCTGGTCTTGAACGCCGCCGGCTCCTCGATAAAACCCGCTGCGGTCCGCCGCAGGCTGGCGACGCCACCGGAAAAGCCGATCCACACGCGGTCGGGGTCGCCGCGATCCTGCTGCAGCGCCATAGTTGGCTGCAGCGAGCCGATCTGAGTGACCGCGTCGGCGGTGACTAGAAAGGCGCCGGCGGAATGGCCGACCAGAAGGCCGGCGTCAGTTGATGCCAAGGCCCAGACCGGTCCCGTGAGGCGGTCATCGGCGACGAAGCGGCCGGGGCTGGGCGCAAGGCGCAGCAAGCCTTCCATGCTGCCGGCCAGCAGCTCGCCGCGGTGGCGGACAAAGGCATTCATCAGGCCATTGGCGCCGTCGTCCTCGCCGAACCGGGTCAGCGGGGAAAACGGCTCGGTTCGCGCCAAGCCGTTGCCCAAGCCGAGCCAAACGCTGCCTTCGGCGTCGCCGCGAATGCTCAGCACCTGATCACTGCGCAACCCTTGTTTGCGTCCCAGCCGCTGCAGCACGCGACCCCGTGTGTCCATCACCAGCAGTCCCGCGGTCAGCGTTGCCAAACCGTAGCGACCGTTGCCCAAGTCCATTCCGCTGTACAGCGGCAGGGTGCCCAGCTCGTCGTCGATGGCGGTGGCAAACGGCTCGGCCTTGACGCCATCGTGGCGCCAGAAACCCTTGCGATCGGTGATCAGCAGCATCTGCGCGGCGTCGGCATCGAGCGGCATGGCGAACACCAGTCGCTTTCCGGCCAGCGTCGCGGCATCGGCGAAGGCCGACAGCTCGTTGTTCTCGAGTTCAAGCAGTCCGCGTGCGCTCTCGCTGATCAACAGCCGCTGGCCGACCAGGAAGGCGCGAAGAAAACTCGCGCCCTCTTGGGGCACCCAAGAACGTGTCTTTCCGTCGGCGTGGAAAAACAGCCGCGCCTGGGTCTGGAAGTAGACGCCCTGCTCGCTGGCCAACGTCCACCAGACGTCGGCGAAGCCAGCTTCTTCTTCAGCCAGGCTGTCGCTCAGCGACACAAAGCTCAGCTGGTCGAGGCTGGCGCCCTGTATGACGCCGAACTCGCCCTGGCCGCCGACATAGACCCGGCCGTCCGGGCCCAGCGCGAGCGAACGCACGCCAGTTTCCAGCGCCGTTTTGATCAGGCGAAACTCGACGCCGTCGTAGACCAACACGCCGTCGGTATTGCCGACGTAGATCATCCCCGTGCTGCCCTGCACGACCGACCAGTTTTGTGGCGCTGCGGCGTAGTCACGAGGGCTGAAATTGACCACCGTGACGCGACCGGCCTCCGGCGCCTGGGCGTGCGCCACCGTTGCGAGCAGCAACAGCAGCGCCAGCACGCCAAAAGTCGGCCAACGTAGCAACAGCGCGTGCCGGGACGCGGATGTGCGGGCGGTCGACAGCGGGCGGCCGACCGCGGCGTCAGTCAAAGCACATGCGGTCACGACCGGTTTCCTTGGCTAGGTAGAGCGCGCGATCAGCGCGGGCGATCAACGATTCAGCCGTTTCGCCAGCTACGCCATTGAGCATGGCTAGGCCGAGGCTGAGCGAAACCACGCCGTTCGCTGCGCCGTCGGGGTGGGCAATGCGGAGCTTGCGGACCTCGGCGCAGAGCCGCTCGGCAACGCTGCGCGCAATCGCGGCGTCGGCATCGGGCAGCACGCAGGCGAACTCTTCACCGCCATAGCGCGCCACCATGTCGACGCCCTCGCGCACCGCAGCGCTCATCGCACGGGCCAGCTGCCGCAGACAATCGTCGCCGGCAAGATGGCCAAAACGATCATTGAAGCGCTTGAAGCAATCGACATCGGCCATGATCAGCGCCATCGGCTTCTGCTGTCGCAGCGACAGGTCAATCTGCCGCTGCAGAAAGTCGTCGAACTTCAGTCGATTGGGAATGCCGGTCAGTCCATCCCGGTAGGAGCGGTCGCGCAGCAGATCGCGATAGCGCTTCAGCTGCAGGTGCGATCGCACGCGAGCCCGGACGATTGCTTCTCGAAACGGCTTGGTGATGTAGTCGACTGCGCCGGCCTGCAGCCCGCGAAGCTCGTCTTCTTCGTCGTGCCGGCTGGTGACGAAAATGATCGGAATTTCGCCCGCGATGGGCGATTCGCGCAGCTGCCGACACACTTCATAGCCGTCGATATCGGGCATTTCAACGTCGAGCAGGATCAGCGAGGGCTGCGCTTGCTCGACCATGTTCAAGGCGTCGCGGCCGCGCGTCGCGGCGACGATCTCATGCTCGGCCGAGAGCGCCTTGACCAGCGCGCGGATATTGGCCGGCACGTCGTCAACGATCATCACCGTCGTCCGGTTGGCGGCGTCCCCAACCTCGTCGTCGATTCTTCCCAAGTTGCAGTTCCCCCTGACCTGCTTGCGTCTACGGCCAGAGTATAGGGGGTTGAAACGGGCCTTCCGCGCAGGCGTCGGGCGCGCCACATTGATCCAAGCCAGTCGGGTCAATCGAGGTGACCAGAAACCTCTCCGTGCGTTCGTCTTCAGCGTTGAATCGCTTCGCCACGCGTGTCAGTAGTCCACCGCCGGCCATAGCTGGAAATGACGCATCGTTGGAAAGACTTTTCTTATGCTTTGGCGGGGAGTCCGCCAATCGCTGTGTGGCTCAAAGCCTGATCAATAGGCCAGACTCGAGCAGCGCCGTGACCATGGCCTCGTCCGAGGGCTCGACGCCTGCTTGTTGAGCACCCGCCAAGCCGGCCCAGCGATCCCTGCCCTCATTTTTCGCCATGTAGAGCGAGGCGTCTGCGGCCCTCAGGCTCATCGCCAAGTCGCCCTTTCGACCCGACCATAGCGGCAGCGGCGCGACGCCGATCGACACCGTCACAGGCAGCGACTTTTCGGCCAGCACGAGGGGGTGCTGAGCCAGGGCGCGACGCACCCGCTCGCAGAGTGATGCCGTCGTTTCCACGCCCAGACCTGGGCACAGCCAGAGAAACTCCTCGCCACCCCAGCGCGCCATGACGTCGGACTCGCGCTGCACGCTGCGCAGCACGCCAGCGATGTGATCCAGCGCCTGATCCCCGACCAGATGGCCGTGGCTGTCGTTGATCTGCTTGAAGTGATCGATGTCGATAATCAACAGCAGCGTTGCCGACAACGATGAAAGCGCCGCGGCACCTTGCTTCTGCATGTGCTCGTTGAGAAACCGGCGATTGGGCAACTGCGTGAGCTCGTCACGCAGGCTTTGCTCGATCACCTTTTAGTTCAGCGTCTGAAGGTTCTTCTGCTGCGATTGGATCTCGCGGTTCTTCTCGGCGAGCGCCCGATTCGCACGTGCGCGGAAACGGTTTTGACGGACCAGAACCGAGAGCACCAGCGTCAAGCCGACAACCCCAAAGGCCAGCCGGTAGGCCAACCAGCGCTGCCGCTGCTCGGTGCTTTGCAGGGCTGCAATCGACGCCTCCTGCTGCGCGCACTGGACCTCGGATGCCGCCAGCTCGCGATCGCGCTCAGCCAGACCGATGTCGCCCTGCAGACCGGCAATGCGTTCCTGCGCATCGGCATTGTAAGCGCGGGTTTTGCCCGAGCTGCGGCGCACGCCGCATGGCCGAGAGTGCGCGGCATCTCGTGGAAGATATGTTCGGCCCGCGCCCGGTGCGGCAATGGGTGCTGAGTTTTCCCTATCCCTTGCGCTTCCTGTTCGCCAGCAAGCCCGAAGCCATCGGCCCGGTGCTGGGGATCGTGCATCGCGTGATCGCAGGAGGGTTGGCGAATCAAGCGGGCGTCGACCGCGCCAGCGCGGAATGCGGCACGGTGACGTTGATCCAGCGCTTCGGCAGCGCGCTCAACCTGACAAATTCGCCGGGAGCGAATTTGAACAGCCGAAGGCTGGCCCGAAGGGCGAAGGGCAGGATGCCCGGACTAATGTCACTTTCGCATGCTGTGGCTCGACGGCGTGTTCGAGAACGTCGAGCAACCACAGCGCAAACCGCGCCTGCATCGCGCCCGCGCGCCGACGTCCACGCAGTTGACGCAGTTGGGCGGCAAGATCGCGCACCGTGTGTGCCGGCATCTGGTTCGCAAAGGCTGGCTCGAAGGCGAAGACGAATCCGCCTTCCTGTCCGACCGGGCTGGCTGCGACGATGGCCTGGACGCGCTGCGGATGAGTTCGATCACCTACCGCATCGCCACCGGCAAGCACGCAGGGCGCAAGGTGGCGACGCTGCAGACGATCGCCGCCAATAACGGCTCGACGGAAGGCGATGCTGGCAAGGTCGGCGGATTCTCGCTGCATGCGGGCGTCGCGGCCGAGGCGCACGAGGGCCAGAAGCTCGAACGCCTGCGCCGCTGCATCGCGTGCCCGGCGATTAGCGAGAAGCGATTGTCGCTCTCGCCGCAAGGCACAGCGTTACCCGCGCAAGGCACCGTGGAAGAGCGGCACGACGCACGTGGAGTTAGGGCCGGTCGAGTTCATCGCCAAACTCGCGGCCCTAGTGCCGCCGCCGCGCGCCCACCTGACCCGCTTCTACGGCGTCTTTGCGCCGAACGCGAAGTTGCGTGCGCAGCTGACGCCATCGGGGCGCGGCAAAAGTCCTCCTGCGGACGAGGCGTCGACTGCGGCCAACAGCGACCACCGCAGCCCGACGAAAAGCGCCGCTTGATGACCTGGGCGCAGTCCCTCAAGCGCGTTTTCAACATCGACGTGAGCACCTGCGTCTACTGCGGCGGCTCGGTGCGCATCGTCGCCAGCATTGAAGAACCCAAAGCCATCCGGGCCATTCTCGACCACTTCGCAAAGCACGGCGCGATGGAGCCAGCGCACTACCGGCCGGCAGCGCGCGCGCCGCCCGCGGTGGCTGCGTGATCGCCGAATCAGCCACAACGCCGAGGCGAAAACCGCAACCCCATCCGATGCGGCCACAAGCCCGCAGGGCTGCGCTCGGCCCGCTGTCGGTAACCGGCGGGAAATCGCAACGAACGGCGGCGAAGCGCTCTGCGATGACGCCCCAACCACGGCCAAACCCACGCTTGCGCCGCCTCTGGCTGCCGCGCAGACTGCCCGAAAAGGGCGTTTGAATTTCCTATCCTTTCGATCAAACCTTATTGATTAGGTCGGCGCGGTGATGCCTAGACGATCAAGCGACCACATCAGCGATACTATGACGGCAAAGAAGATGCCAAAGCACGCCAAGCCAATGCCGGCAACCCGCCAGTTGGAATGAAATGTTAGGTAGCCCGATTCAATTATGGACTGTTTTGTGAACTGATGCTTCTCAACGATGAAGCGGGTCGCAATGACTGTTGCAAGGGGAATGGCCATGTTGGGGAATTTTTCTGGGAGGAATGGCGCAGCGCCAAGGAGCACCATCAGTACAAGTGCCCCATACATCAACGTTTTTCGCTCGCCTTCGGCATTACCGAGCACCCTAAAATTATTCTTGATAAACATGACCGATGCCAATGGCCCGCCAATCACGGCCCCAAGGGCCGCTTGGGTGGGCGAGTAAACATGCTCACTGTCCAACGGGTTCTCCTATGACGAACGCTAAACGGTAAAGCTAAGACAATCGTGCCCAAGGCATTCGGTTCAAGCAAACTGAGGCGACGGGGGTCGAGTTTAGCGCTGGGTTAGAACCAAACACGCTGACCCCGATTGGTTTGACTGAGACAAAGTTCGACTGTCACGAAACGTACAAGAAAGCATTGCGCGGCGCAAGCCTCAGCCTCTGCATGCCGTGGCTCGACGGCGTGTACGAGAACGTCGAGCAACCACAGCGCAAACCGCGCCTGCACCACACCCGCGCGCCGACGTCCGCGAGTTTGACGCAGTTGGCCTGCAACATCGCGCACCGCGTGTGCCGGCATCTGGTTCGCAAGGGCTGGCTCGAAGGCGAAGACGAATCTGCCTTCCTGTCGGATAGGTCAGGCTGCGACGACGGCCTGGACGCACTGCGGATGAGTTCGATCACCTACCGCATCGCTACCGGTGCGCTAGCCGGGCGCAAGGTGGCGACGCTGCAGCCGATCCCAGCCGATCACGGCTCGACGGAAGGCGATGCCGGCAAGGTCGGCGGATTCTCGCTGCATGCGGGCGTTGCGGCCGAGGCGCACGAGGGCCAAAAGCTCGAACGCCTGTGCCGGTACATTGCACGCGCGGCAATCAGCGAGAAGCGATTGTCGCTCTCGCCGCAGGGCACATCGTTACCAGCTCAAGACGCCGTGGCGAAACGGGACTACGCACGTGGGGTTTGGGCCGGTCGACTTGATGGCGCACATCCCTGTGCGCCACCCTGCGGGCGACCTGCGGTCGTCCAAATCGGCAATCCTGCCGATTCGTCATCGCCAAAGTCGCGGCCTTGGTACCGCCACCGCGCGCCCACCTGACCCGCTTCCACGGTGTCTTTGCGCCGAACGCGACGTGGCGCGCGCAACTGACGCCATCGAGGCGCGGCAAACGTCCTCCTACCGACGAGGCGTCGACTGGGGCCAACAGCGACCACCGCAGCCCCGACGAAAAGCGCCGCTCGATGACCTGGGCGCAGCGCCTCAAGCGCGTCTTACTCCGGGCATCCTGCCCTCCGCCCTTCGGGCCAGCCTTTCGGCTGTTCCAAATCGCTCCAGGCGATTTGGTCAACATTGACGTGAGCACGTGAGGCCACTGCGGCGGCGCGCTACGGATCGTGGCCAGAATCGAAGAATCCATCGCCATCCGCGCGATTCTCGCCCACTTCGTAAAGCACCGCGCTGGAGCAAACGCGCTACCGACTCGCGCCGCGCGCACCGCCCGCTGTGGCCACGTAATACCCCGCCGGCCACGATGCCAAAGGCGAAACCAGGAAGACAGAACGAAGCGGCAACGATTCCGCAGGGCCTTGCTCGGCCCGCTGCCGGAAATCGGCGAGAAATGGCCACCGACGGCGAGGCGGCGCGCCCCCGCGCTGCCGAAATCCGACTCGCGAACGTCCGATCTGCGCCCAAACCAGCTCTTGCGCGACCACCGCCTAATTGCCAGGCCGTTCGAAAAGGGCGTTTGAAGTTCCTATACTTAGCAACTCTGAGATGAGAAAGGATGAGCGCCTCGGCTCTCAGTGATTACGCAAGTACTCAGCGGGCCGCACTCTTCATTCTGAACTTGGGCGTTAGTCAAATCGCAGCACGTCGCGGTTGCATCCGCGACGTGCCGCCGTTTCAGCTCGATGAAGCCGAGGATAAGACGCGCCGCATGGCCAAACCACCGATTATCGACAGCAGGACGACCAGTAGAAGTAGGAAGCTGGTTGATGGACCGGGGACGATCTGCGGCGGCCCAACCACCTGCGAGCTGTAAGTCAAAGAACTAAGGCAGCCATTGACGTCGGTGGCGGTGATAGTGAATCCGACATTGGCTAGCGTCGTCGGTATGCCTGACAGTTGACCGCTCATCGCATTAAGCACTATGCCGGCCGGCAAGCTGCCGGCGCTGACCGTATAGGTATACGGCGCCATACCGCCGCTGGCGATGATCGATTGGCTGTACGGATTTCCGCGCACGAAGTTTGGCAGAGTCGCCGGCGACAGGCTGATTACCGGGCACAGCGTGCCGTTGATCACGATGGTGTAAACCCCCGAGCCGAAGCAGCCCAGCGAGTCGGCGGCTCGCACCGTGAAGGTAAACGAACCCGCCTGAGTCGGAACGCCGGTCAAGCCACCGCTGCTCGAATTGAGCAGCAAACCCGGCGGCAGGGTACCCGCCAGTACGCTAAAAACATAAGGTGGGGCACCGCCGCTGGCGCTGATGGTCTGGCTGTAGGCGCTGCCGAGGGTGCCGTTGGGAAGCGTCGACGGCGTCAGCGTGATCGTCGGACAACCCGCAGCACAAAGTGTAACGCTGTTGGTGTCGAGGGTGACCGCGCCATTACGCGCCAGCACGCGCCCCGACACGCTGGCGCCGGTGGTTACAGTGATACTGCTCAAAGCCAGGATACTGCCGGCGAACTGCGTCCCAGAGCCGATGGTTGCCGAGGTGCCGACCTGCCAGAAGACACCACACTCGCTGCCGCCATTAGTCATCAAGACTCTGGCACTGCTGGCCGTTGTCAAGGTGCTGCCGATCTGGAAGATGAATACGGCATTAGGGTCACCTTGGGCGTTCAAGGTGAGGGTGCCGGTGAGCTGAGCCGACGTGGAAAAGCAGTAAACGCCGGGGGTCAAAGTTAGCCCACCCAGATCGGTGCCGGTCAGGACGGTGTCGCAGGCGCGGCCGGCAAGATCGATATAGGCCGTGGTCAAATCGACTTGCGCCTGCTGCGCCACGGCATCAGCTGCATGGGTGGTGCCGAAGACGACGCCGGGCGGAAAGCCGGAAATTGAGCTCGCCGTGTTGGGCCAGATGCCGAGGTCACCAGTCAGGACCGTGCCACCGGTGTTGCTGACGGCCGAACCGCCGAGCACGGCGAAGCTGTCTGCCTGGCCGAGCGCCGGAGGCGCCTGCGCGAGCGCTGCTGTAACGCCTAACCCAGTCATGCCGAGGAAGCCGAGCAGCAGCGCAAAACGCAATCGACTTAGGTACTTGCTCATCGCACTTGCTCCATCAAGATGACTGCAGGGCGCCGCAGCCCGGCGTATTTACGCTCAATCGATGTGCCTGACGGGCCGGGCGACACCTTGGTCGGTAAGCGGATAAGTCGGGCTGCGAAAGACCAGAAAAGATTCGATGAAATTGACGTTTAGACCGGCGGGGGTCTGTTCGGTAGCCAACAAAGGGGGATTCGAGAACCGTTCCGTGGGCGGCCAACGCTATGCCTCGCCGCCCGCATGGGTCTGGCACGAACAACACCTTGCTGAACGCCGAGTCGGCAGTTCGGAGAACCGGCGGCGTTTTCGGGCGGGGCGTGGGCGTAGCCAGGCGCAGCAAACTCGCCGTAGGGGCGCGGCGTGCCGTCGGCCGCAAGGGCGCGCGGCCATGCACCTGGTCAGCCGCGACCAGCGTGCCATCGGCCAGCAGGACGCCGGATTCCGGACGGTGCAGAGAGCGACCGGCCGGGAATACGGCGGCGTTTTTAAATGTGAGTGTCCGCGGCGCTTGCTCGGCCGGGGCCTCGATTCCGGCGTAAGGTGCCGCTTCAGGTGCCGGGGCGTATGTACACAGGCCGGCGGCCAAGGCGATCTGTAAGATCAATCTGCGCATTTTTTAGTCGCCCCCAAACGGCGCTGATGCAGCGCGCGAGAGCAAGCGTAGGTTTGGACGCTTTGTTGGAACGAAGAACAACGCGGTCAGGTCTAGAAACGTAGCCTCGCTGGTACGCGCCGCCCACTCTGCGCCACGGCCAACACCGTCCCCGGAACGCCGGTCGCGACCTGCGCCGGAGAACGCGGCGACGGCCTGTTGATGTCTCGCACGCTCGACGGGGCTGGCGCCTGTCCGACCGCGCAGGCTGCGACGACGGCCTGTACGCAGTGCGGATGAGTTCGATCACCTACCGTATAGCCACCGCCAAGCAGGCAGGGCGCAAGGTCGCGACGCTGCAGAAGATCCCCTCCGATAACGGCTCGCGCGAAGGCGACGCCCGCAAGCTCGGCGGTTTTTAGCTGCATGAGGGCGTCGCCGCCGAGGCGCACGAGTGCCAAAAACTCGAACCCCTGTGCCGCTAGATCGCGCGCCTGGCGATTTCGGAAAAGCGCCCATCGCTCTCGCCGCAGGGCACAGCGCTACCCGCTCAAGGCACCGTGGAAGAACGGCACGACGCACGTGGAGTTTGAGCCGGTGGAGCTGACGGCGCACATCCCTGTGCGCCACGCTGCGGGCGACTTGCGGTCGTCCGAATCGGCGATCCTGCCGACTTTTCATCGCCAAACGCGCAGCGTTGGTAGCGCCGCCGCGCGCGCACCTGACCCGGTTCCACGGCATCTTTGCGCCGAACGCCAACATGCGCGCGCAGCTCGCACCCTCCGGGCGCGGCAATCCTCCTGCTACGCACGAGGCGTCGACTGGGGCCAATGGCGACCACCGCAGCCCCGACGAAAGGCGCGGCTCGCTGACCTTAAGCACAGCCGCTCAAGCGCGTTTTCAACATCGACGTGAGCAGCTGCGGCCACTGTGGCGGCACGCTACGGATCAGGGTCTCAGCAGTCCAGCGTCACGCTCAATTCCGTGTGCGGTGCTTTCTACTTCGGAAAATCCGCGGCGCGGGCCACGGCCTCGCCCGCAGCAAAACTCTGGCGCAAATGCTCAACCTTGGCCATCGCGCCTTCGAAAGCGTCGTTGCCGAGCAGCAGGTGGTGCGGCGGGTGGCCAGACGCCACCTCCTCGACGATCGCCTCGGCGCCGCGCACGGGGTCGCCCGGCTCGTCGCCGGTTGATTCGCGCAGCGCGGCGCGAACCTTGCCGGCCGTGGCGCTGTAGTCGTCGATCTGGATCGCGCTCTCGTTGGCTGAACGGCCCGCCCAGTCGGTGCGGAAGCCGCTGGGCTCAACCACCATCACCTGGATGCCCAGCGGCTCGACTTCGTGGCGCAAAGCCGCCGACAGGCCCTCAACGGCAAACTTGGTCGCGTTGTAATAGCCCAGCGCCGGGAAGCCGCGCAGCCCCGCCAGCGACGAAACGTTGACGATGCAGCCCGACCGCTGCTTGCGCATGATCGGCAGCACGGCCCAGATCATGCGGCCGGTGCCGAACACGTTGACGTCGAACATCTTGCGCACCTCGGTCTCTTCGCTTTCCTCCACCGCGGCGAAGTAACCAATGCCGGCGTTGTTGACCAGCACATCGATGCGGCCGAAGCCGCTCAGGGTGGCCTTCACCGCCGCCTCCGCCTGCTCGGGCCGGGTCACGTCCAGCTCGAGCACCAGCACCTGGTCGGTGGCGCCAAGGTCTTGCAGTTTCGACGGGTCGCGCGCGGTGACGACCGTCCGGTATCCCCGCTTTATGCACTGCTTGGCCAACTCCAGGCCAAAGCCCGTGGAGCAGCCGGTGATGAGCCACACCGGCGGCGCGGTGGCGGGTGTCTTACTGGGGGAAGTGTTCATTCAATGTCCTTGTGGTTCAAACCGGAACCGGGAAATGCCCGGTACGCACGAGCTTTTTGTTGACGAATTCCTGGATGCCCAGGTTGCCCAGTTCGCGCCCGTAGCCCGAGTGCTTGATGCCGCCGAAAGGCAAGTCGGCATCCGTCCAGCTGATGTTGTTGACGAACATCATCCCGGTGTCGACTCGGCTTGCCACGCGCTTGCCGCGCGCTTCGTCACGCGTCCATACCGAGCCCGCGAGGCCGAAGTCGGAGTCGTTGGCCAGCGCGATCGCCTCGTCCTCGGTTTTCACCCGATAGAAGGACGCCACCGGGCCGAAGAACTCGTCGCGGAACGCGGGGTTGCCCGGCTGGATGTCGGTCAGGATCGTGGGCTGCATGAACCAGCCGGGACGGTCGATGCGCTTGCCGCCCAGCACCAGCGTGGCGCCGGCCTTCACGGCGGCGTCCACCTGCGCGAGCAGGTGCTGCAGCGCGGCCTCCGTCGAAAGCGGGCCGTGCGTGGTGGCTTCCAACATCGGGTCACCGGGCTCCAGCGCTTCCAGCGCGGACTTGAACTTCGCCAGGAATGCGTCGGCGACCTCTTCGAGCACGATGAACCGCTTGGCCGCGCAGCAGGTCTGGCCACAGTTGTACATGCGGCCCCAGACGGCCCATGGAATCACCTGGTCGAAGTCGGCGTCTTCGAGCACGATGAAGGCGTCACTGCCGCCGAGTTCCATCGTGGACTTTTTCAGGTTATGCCCGGCGCGTGCGCCAACGATTCGCCCAGCGTCCGGGCTTCCCGTCAGCGCCACGCCCTTGATGCGCGGGTCGTCGATCACAAGGTCGGACTGCTCGTAGGAAACGAGCAGGTTCGTGTACGCGCCGACCGGCGCGCCGGCGTCGATCAGCAGCTTCTCGAAGGCGATGGCGCACTGCGGAACGCAGCCGGCGTGTTTGACCACCAGCACATTGCCGGCCATCAGCTGCGGGCCGGCCACGCGGGCCAGCTGGTAGTAAGGAAAGTTCCAGGGTTGAACGCAGAACAGCACGCCCAGCGGCGAGCTTTCCATGTGCGCCTCGCCGGCCGCGGGATGCAGCGTGGTCGGTGCGAGGAATGCTTCGGCATGCTCGGCGTAGTACGCCAGGATGTCCGCGCTGAACTTCACCTCGCCGCGCGCCTCGTCAATGCGCTTGCCCATCTCCAGCGTTTCGAGCCGGGCGAAGTCATCGACATGGGCGTGCATCAGAGCGGCAGCCCGATTGAGGATGACCGCCCGCTCGGCGTAGCTCGTGTGCTTCCAGGTCTGGAAGCAGGACTCGGCGGCGGCCAGGGCGTTCTCAAGCTGGGCGCTGCTCATGTCCTCGAAACTCTTGAGCACTTTGCCGTCATTGGGGTTGATGCTTTGGTAGGCCACAGTGATGTCTTCCTAGGGATTCTGCGCGGGCGCGACCCAAGGTGCCGCCGTGCCTGCAGGCAGTCGGCAAGGTCCGCGAAGGGGGGAGGGGGGAGGGGCAGCTTGGCCGCCCGAAGCGGTCTGGTCTGTTCGCTGGCACACCCTGCGTAAGCGCAGTGTTGTCCACCGCACCGACTCCGAAGGGCTCGTCGCCTAGCCTGAGAACGGCTGCCTGCCTTCTTGAGACAGCCGCTGATGCGCCAAAAAAGGAGAAAACCACGATGCCGCAGAACCCCACTGTCAATCGCCGCATCGTTCTGAGCGCCCGGCCGCGCGGCGCGCCCATCGCCGCAGATTTCCGCATCGAGAACGGTTCCGTTCCCACGCCAGGGGCCGGTCAGGTCCTGTTGCGCACGGTCTATCTGTCGTTGGACCCCTACATGCGCGGACGCATGAGCGATGGGCCGTCCTATGCGGCCCCCGTGGCGGTTGGCGACGTCATGGTCGGCGGTACGGTGTCGCGCGTTGACGTGTCCCGGCACGACGACTTCAGCGTCGGCCAGTGGGTGCTGGGCTACGCCGGCTGGCAGGACTACGCGCTGTCCGACGGCAAAGGCCTCACCGCGCTGCCGCCCGACGAGTCACAACCCTCGCGCGCTCTGGGCGTGCTGGGCATGCCGGGCTTCACTGGCTACATGGGCTTGCTCGATATCGGCAGGCCCGTGGCCGGTGAAACCGTCGTGGTGGCTGCCGCCAGCGGCCCGGTCGGATCGGTGGTGGGACAGATCGCGAAGATCAAGGGCTGCACCATCGTCGGCATCGCCGGGGGCGCGGAGAAGTGCCGCTACGTCGTTGACGAACTGGGATTCGATGCCTGCATCGATCATCGCGCCCCGGACCTGCCCGGGCACCTGGCCGCTGCGTGCCGGAAGGGCATCGACGTGTACTTCGAGAGCGTTGGCGGTGCCGTATTCGACGCCGTCCTGCCGCTGCTCAATGCCAAGGCGCGCATACCGGTCTGCGGCCTGGTGGCTGCATACAATGCCACCGAGCTGGCGTCCGGACCCGATCGCCCGGGGGCTGCTGGTGGGCACCTTGCTGCGCAGGCGCATCAAGATGCAGGGCTTCATCGTTTTCGACGATTACGGGGGGCGCTTCCCCGAGTTCGCCGACGCCATTCTTCGGGTTGCGCCTCACCTGGAACCATAATCCACCGGGCCTCTTTCGGCACGGCCCTTCGGCGATACCGCACCAGCGAGACCTTGCTTACGAGCGACGTGCTTATGGTACGAAGCTATTGATCAAGCGTATTACGCCACATTCAAAGGCTTTTTCGTCCGGCACCCGTCCTCGCCGAGCTCCGCTGCACTGTCAGGGTAAATCCACCCTAACTGGCCGTCGCAGGCGCCCCGCTTCAATACACGTTGCCACCCGGTGTCTCAAAATTATCGACAGAGTTTTGTCCGGTGTGTTCCGATCAAGGGCGCTGTGCGGACGGCGGTGGTTGTAGAAGTCGAAGTAGCGGCCGAGCGATTGGCGGCTATGGCTACCGCCGTCGCAGGCGCGCAGGTAAAGCTCTTCGTACTTCACCGATTTCCACAGCCGCTCGATGGAGACGTTGTCGCGCCAAGCAGCCTTGCCGTCCATGCTGACGGCGATGCCGTGCTGCTTGAGCAGGCCGCTGAACGCTTCGCTGGCGAACTGGCTGCCTTGGTCGGTGTTGAAGATCTCAGGTGCGCCGCGGGGCAAAGAAAGGGGTCGGAGGGAATAGTCGGTTTAAACGAATATTTCCTCTGGCCCCTTTGTTTTCGGCAGTTCTTCTCTGGTCCCTACAAGCGCCCGAACTGCTCGTTTTCTCCCATATCGGGGGTCGAGTCAGTCACATTGGCTTTTGCAATCTCAAACAACTGAAGAAGCTTGCTTGAAGTGGAGTCCCAGTGCTCTCCAGCCCGGACGTGGAGTTCAATGAGAGCAAGGTCTGGATCGTCTTTGCCTTCAGGGAACCAGGCGGACACAAATGGGTTCCAGTATTTTTCGATAAGGTTCCGATCCTGGGTGATCGTCGCGTGGCCAGTCAGGGAAACATAGGTCTCCGTTTCCGCGCTGGCAAAGGTCAAGCAAACGTCTCGATCTTTCTTGATCTCGAAAACCTTGGCCGAAGTTTTGCTGGTGAAAAACCAGAGCGTGCCGTCGTACTCATCCTGGACGATGTGCATGGGACGGGCGCGGAGACTGCCAGAGACTTCTGTTGTCAACATTCCGACTTTGATCGCCTTGATCAGTTTCCATACTTTCGCTTTATGTTCTGGACTGGACATCACGTGTACTCCTTGCGTGATCGGTAACCGGTGCGGCCGTTGGTTTCATGATCGCCTGGGCAGGGCGGAATCCTGCGGGTCGTCTTGAGTTGCTGCGTCTGCCGCGATTGTTTATGGGTCAGTTTAGCCACTTCAGCGTAATGTCACGGGCGTGAAAGTTCGGTAAAGCCGTGGTCAGCCCGGGCTACCTCTGTCGACGCGAAACGGGACCGGCCTTTAGGGAACCTCTGAATAAGTACGAATCTCAGTTGAATTCGGCCTGTAACGCACTGATTCCAATCACCCGAAATTTACCAAAGGTGACTTGATCAGAGGATCCTTAGGGACAAACGGCATCCGCGCGAGCTCGGATCAGAAAAGGGGCAAGGTTGGAGTGCCCCGGTTTTCTCTGCCTGCCGGGTCAAAGTGGCGACCAGCGCGTGCAGGATGTCCAACCAAGAACACTGCGCGTGAATGTCCGATCCACTAGGGAACCTCTGAACACGTCCGCAGCCCAATAGCTTGGCGGCTTTCACGACGGTCGGCGACAATGACCGCATGACACAGCTCACGTTCGGCGATTTGGAGTATGCGGGCAAGCGCAAGCGCAAGCGCAAGCGCACCCGCCGCGAAATTTTCCTGGCGGAAATGGAACGGGTGGTTCCTTGGCAGGAGCTGTTGGCTCTGATCCAGCCGCACTACCCGAAGGCGGGGCGCGGTCGCCGTCCGTATCCGATCACTGCGATGTTGCGCGTCCAGCTGATGCAGAACTGGTTCGGATTGAGCGACCCGGGCATGGAAGAAGCTCTTTACGAGATCGTGCCGATGCGCCAGTTCGCTCAGTTGCCGCTGACGGGTGCGTTGCCCGACGAGACCACGGTGTTGAACTTCCGCCGTCTGCTGGAGACCCACCAGCTGGCCCCGAAACTGCTGGAGGCGGTGAACGCTCATCTGACGCAGAAGGGCCTGATGCTGAAGCGCGGCACGATCGTGGACGCCACCATCATCGCGGCGGCGCCATCGACGAAGAACAAGGACAAGGCGCGCGATCCTGAGATGCACCAGACCAAAAAGGGCAATCAGTGGTACTTCGGGATGAAGGCGCACATCGGTGTTGATGGGGATTCCGGGCTGGTGCACACGGTGGTGACCACAGCCGCGAATGCATCGGACGTGAGCCAAGTGGAACATCTGCTGCATGGAGAAGAGACATCCGTGCATGGCGATGCCGGCTACATTGGCGCGGAAAAGCGCGTTGCGGCCAAGCGCAAGCGCGAGTGGCACATCGCGGAGAAACGCGGCCGCGTCAAGGGGCTGGAGGAAGGTCCGCTCAAGGAAGCCACTCAGGAACTGGAGACACTGAAGGCGCGGTATCGTGCACGCGTGGAGCATCCGTTTCGCGTGGTGAAGCGGCAGTTCGGCTTCCAGAAAGTACGGTTCAAGGGTCTGCTGAAGAACACCGCGCAGGTGATGACCTTGTTCTCGTTGTCGAACCTTTGGATGGCCCGGCGAGATTTATTGGCGATGACAGGATAGTTGCGCCCGCAGCACGCGCAACGGGCGCCTGAAGCGCCTGAAGCGCCAGAAACGCCAGACACGCGAGTTTCAGGCCAGGAAACGCTCCAAATCCAAGCTGTTTTCGAGAACGATCAAAAATATGCGCTGCGACTCGCGTATTGCGGCAGCATCGGTGGCTTGTTCAGACCTTCCCTAGCCTGCAGCTACCTGCCCGCCGTCAAGCGAGGAGCGCTCCATGGATTCCAGCACCCAACCGCAGGCCGCCCTGTACCGCATGGTGACCGACCAGCACATCTGCCCCTACGGCCTCAAGTCGCGACACCTCCTGCGGCGCAAGGGCTTCCAGGTTCAGGACCATTGGCTGCGCACGCGCGAGGAGACCGACGCGTTCAAGGCCGAGCACGGGGTCAAGACCACCCCACAGACCTTCATCGACGGCCAGCGCATCGGCGGCCACGACGACCTGCGCCGCCATTTCGGACTTGCCGTGCACGATCCGGATGCGACCAGCTACCGCCCGGTGATTGCCCTGTTCGCGATGACCGCGCTGATGGCCCTGGCCGCCAGTCATGCCGCGTTCGGCACGCCGCTCACGCCGCGCACGGTCGAATGGTTTATCGCCCTGAGCATGTGCGTGCTGGCCCTGCTCAAGCTGCAGGACATCGAGTCGTTCTCGACCATGTTCCTGGGCTACGACCTGCTGGCCCAACGCTGGGTGCCCTATGCCCGGCTGTACCCCTTCGGCGAGGCGCTGGCGGGCGTACTGATGCTGGCCGGCGCCCTCAAGTGGCTCTCGATCCCGGTGGCGCTCCTGATCGGCGGCGTAGGAGCGGTATCGGTGTTCAAGGCGGTATACGTGGACAAGCGCCAGCTCAAGTGCGCCTGCGTCGGCGGCGGCAGCCGCGTGCCCCTGGGTTTCGTATCGCTTACCGAGAACCTGATGATGGTGGGCATGGCGCTGTGGATGCTGTTTGGCCATGCGCCTGCAGGCTGACCGCCTGCATGGGGAGCCGCCCGGAGCCCGACTCAGCACACTGCTGATGTCCGATAAAGCCCTCGGCAAAGAAAGGGGCCGGAGGGAATATTCGATTCAAAACGAATATTTCCTCTGGGCCCTTTGTTTTCCCTTTGTATTCCGAGGTGAGCGGTACCGACCGTTCGAGACGCCCAGAACACGCCACGAATCGGCCCTCGGCCCTGGTGCGCGGTATGCTCCTGGCCGCCAGTGGGTGTGGGCTTCGGTGCGGAAAGTGTTTTAAATTTCCTATCTTATGAGTCCCGTGCTCTAACCATTGAGCTATGGGCCCGGCAAGTCGACTGTAGCGACCCGCAAGGCCCAAGCGCCTAGCGAACCGGCGTCACCCGCCACACGGTGTTGGCCAAGTCGTCGGCAACGATCAGCGCGCCGCGCGGGTCCACCGTCACGCCCACCGGTCGGCCGCGCGCCTTGCCGTCCTCGCCCAGGAAGCCGTAGACGAAGTTCACCGGATCGCCCGCTGGCCGTCCACCGTTGAAGGGCACGAACACGACGTTGTAACCCACCGGCTGCTCGCGGTTCCAGCTGCCGCGCTGGCCCACGAACGCGCCGTCGGCGAACTGCGCGCCCATGGCCGGCGTCGAGAAACCGAGGCCCAGCGGCGCCACGTGGCTGCCCAACGCGTAGTCCGGCGTAATTGCCGATGCGACCTTTTCCGGGTCCTGTGGCCTCACGCGGGTGTCGACGTTCTGGCCCCAGTAGCTGTACGGCCAGCCGTAGAAGCCGCCCTCGCGCACGGAGGTCAGGTAGTCGGGCGTCAGGTTCGGGCCCAGCTCGTCGCGCTCGTTGACGGCAGCCCACAGCGTTCCGGTGCCGGGCTGGATCGCCAGCGCCGAAGGGTTTCGCAGGCCGGTGGCGTAGGGCTTGTAGGCGCCGCTCGCGACGTCGATCCGCCAGACCATGGCGCGATCCACCTCAGCGGCCATGCCGCGCTCGGTGATGTTGCTGTTCGAGCCGATGCCGACATACAGATAGCGCCCGTCAAGGCTTGCCGCCATCGCTTTCGTCCAGTGGTGGTTGATCTGCGAGGGCAGCTTCACCACCGACTCGGGCGCACCCGCGGCGCGGGTCTGGCCCTCGCTGTATGCGAAGCGCACCAGCTCGTCCTGGTTTGCGACGTAAAGGCTGCCCTCGATCAACGCCATGCCGAAGGGTGCGTTCAAACCGTCGACGAACACGGTGTTGAGCTCGTACACCCCGTCACCGTCGGCGTCGCGCAGCAGCGTCAAACGGTTTCCGCTTTCCACTTTCGTGCTGCCCCTGGAAATCAGGAAGCCGGCAATCACGTCCTTCGGCAGCAGGGCCGGCGCACCGCCCCCGCGGCCCTCGGCCACCAGGATGTCGCCGTTCGGCAAAAGAAGGGTCTGTCGCGGGATCAGCAGGCCGGTCGCGATCGCCGAGATCGTGTAGCCCTGCGGCACCGTCGGACGCAGCTCGTGCCATGGGGCCGGCTTGGCGATGTTCATTTCCGGCACCAGTCGGCGCTGCGGTTCGGGAATTGCAGGGTCGGCGCCGAACTGCGGCGGCGGCGCGTCGCTGCCGCAGGCGACGAGCAGCGCAGACAGCGCGAGTACGGACCACCTCACTGAACGGGTCATCGCTGCAGCTCTCCGCGGCCGGCAAGGCCAATCCACGTCGCCACGCAGGCCAGGACGGCGCAGACCGCAGACAGCACCAGCCCCAACGGCATGGCGCCCCATGCGTCGCGCGCATGCACCAGCGCATTGAAAAAGCCCGCTACGCAAAGCGCCAGAAGCACCAGCGCGTACATCATCGGCCGCACGCGATCACGTTCGCTGCGAAGCAGCGCGACCAGCGCCCAGACCAGCACGAGCCCGACGTACACCAGGCCAAAGGCGTTCAGCCATGACGCGAAGTTGGTCCACTGGACCTGGTAGGTGTATGCGTAGGCGATATCAGCCAGAAGCGCGCCGCCAAACAGCGGGATGGTCCCGGCAAGCGCTGCTGCGTGCAGCGCATGCAGCGGCCGGAGATACATTCGTTCGACGGCGACGGACATCAGGCGTCTCTCCATTTCACGACGCGCGTCAAGCGCTCGGATGGAGACAGGCTAGCCGCTTCAAGCCCGAATTTCTGAACCTATGCACACCCGGGCCGCCACGCCCGGGCATTGCAGAATGCGCGGTCGCCGCGACCCAATCGAGGTCGAGGAACGAGCGCAGCTGCTCGCTGCGCGAGGGGTGGCGCAGCTTGCGCAGCGCCTTAGCCTCGATCTGGCGGATGCGCCATCTGATCTAAATGCCGCCCAAACCCGGTTTCGACGGCCTCACTCAGATCACCCTCACGCCGCTGGAACTGCTGGACAGAGCGGCGAAGTTAAGCAAGGGGCCAGAGGGAATACCAGCAAGCCCGACTGCGAGGCGGTGCAGCAGGAAAACGCGAAGGGAAAGGTGGCGAAGGACAAGGTCCACATCCACGCGCTGCGCGACATCGCGGCAGGCGAGGGGCTGTCGTACTGCTACGGCATCGTGCTGGACGAGCCCTACACGCCCGCGCCGAGAGTCCTGTGGGCCTGCCGCTGCGGTTCTTCAGCGTGCACGGAAACGCTGCTGCAGCCGAAGGCCAAGGCGAACCCGGCGCCGGCGAAGAAGAAAGGTGCGGTCAAGCCGAAGAAGGCGGCGGCGAAGTAGCGGATCGGGAAGGCGTGGGCGGCACCCACCACCACAGCACCACCGACAGCGCGGCCCAGCCGAGGTAGATCATCGCCAGCAGCGCGAACGGCACGTTGACGTAAAGCGCCGCGCTAAGCCACGTCTCGATGAAGCTTTCGCGGTAGCCCTGCTGCCCGGCCGCTTGGCGCAGCCCGCTTTCCCAGACGGTCAGGAAGCACAGGTCGCCGAGCGCGGCCTGCAGCGCCACCACCACCCTGCCGCCGAGATGCAGCAAACGGAGCGCGCGCTGGCGCACGAAGCGCCAGCCGCGCCAGGCGCCCAGCACGATAAGCGGCGGCATCGCCACCTTGAAACGCGACGAGGGCCAGATGCAGCGCCAGCAGCCCGTCGGCCAGCGCCAGCGCGATTTCAGGGGGCAGTGTGGCGATCATGTGCGCGTTGGTGGCTCTGAGCGTTGGCCCACTCGGCTCGATGAAGCTCCAGTTGCCGCATCGGCATCGACCCTGTGCAGGCACCGCAGCCCCGCGGCCAGGAGAGCAAAGTATAGGAACTTCAAACGCCCTTTTCGAACAGCTTGGCGAGTATGCGATGGCCGCGGAAGCGCCGGTTGAATCCACAGTGCGGATCGGACGTTCGCGAGTGGGGTTTCCGCATCGCGGGGGCGCGGGGCCCCGCCGTCCGTGGTCGTTTCGCTCCGATCCCCGACAGCTGCGTGCGCGAGGAGTTCGAGGCGTTCCTGCGCTGCGGCGTGCTCGAGAACGGCTTCCTGCGCGTGGTGTGCGAGCAGTGCCATGCGGACAAATTCGTCTGGAACGAATTTGAACAGCCGTAGGCTGGCCCGAAGGGCGTAGGGCAGGGGCCGCAGTAACGGCTGCTGGCGTTTTCCCGCAAGGCGCGTGGTTTTTCCCCAGCTGCGGCGCGCGGCGCGTGGCCGAGAGTGCGCGGCATCTCGTGGAAGATGTGTTCGGCCCGCGGCCGGTGCGGCAGTGGCTGCTGAGTGTCCCAGTGCCGTTACGCTTCCTGTTCGCCAGCAAGCCCGAAGCCATCGGCCCGGTGCTGGGGATCGTGCATCGCGTGATTGCGGGCTGGCTGGCGGATCTAAGCGGGCGTCGAGCGCGCCCGCGCGCAGTGCGGCGCGGTGACGCTGATCCAGCGCTTCGGCAGCGCGCTCAACCTGACAAATTCGGGCCGGGCGAATTTGTACGCCAAACGCGAAGTTGCGCGCGTAGCTGACGCAATCGGGGCGCGGCAAACGCCCTCCTGCGGACGAGGAGTCGACTGGGGCCAACAGCGAGCTCCGCAGCCCCGACCAAAAGCGCCGCTCGATGACCTGGGCGCAGCGCCTCAAGCACGTCTTCAACATTGACGTGAGCACGTGCGGCCACTGCGGCGGCGCGCTGCGGACCGTGGCCAGCAGCGAAGAACCCACCGCCATCCGCGCCATCCTCGCCCACTTCAAAAAGCACGGTGCGCGGGAGAAAGCTCACTACCGACCCGCCCCGCGCGCACCGCCCTCCGTGGCCGCGTGACACCCCGCCGGCCACGAGGCCGAAGGCGAAACCAGGAAGACAACACGCAGCGGCCAAGATCCCGCAGGGAAGCGCTCGACCCGCTGTCGGGAATCGGTGGGAAATCGCCACGAGCGGCGCTGCCAACACCCATCCACCCGCCCAAACGCTCTGCGATGAGGCCCTAACCACGGCCAAACCGCGCCTAACCGACGATTGCGCCGCCTCCGGCTGCCGTATAGGCTGCCCAAAGGGGGCGTTTGAATTTCCTATACTCGCGGCACTGGCGGCATGTTCACTATTACCAAGGACCGCATCCAGCAGATCAATCCCCAGGCCAAGGTCTTCCTGTACGGGCAGGAACTCAATCCCCAGACCTGGGCCATCGCCCGCTCCGACAGGCTCATTCTGGAGCCGGAGGGCAAGGACGCGGAGAACATCAAGCTCGGCAGCACCCTTTCCGAGACACTTCAAAAAGCTGCCTGACTATGAGCGATAAAGCCAATTTCAAAGTGGACCCGCGCCTCGCCAGCTTGCTTGGTGAAACGTACCGCTCGACCGAGCACGCGGTGAAGGAACTCGTGGACAACGCTTGGGACGCGGATTCCCCGACCATTTCCATCACTCTGCCCGACCCGATGACGGCAAATCCTATTGTCATCGAAGACACTGGCTCGGGGATGACCGAACAGGAATTGCGCAACGAATACCTTGTTGTGGCAAATGACCGTCGCTCGCGCAAAGGCGACCGAACCAAGCAACTCAAGCGCCTCGTCAAAGGTCGGAAAGGCATCGGCAAGTTCGCAGGCCTCATGGTGGCAAACGTCATGGAGATTGAGACGACCGCTCGCGGCAAGACGACCCGCGTCGTCATCGCCAAAGAAGATTTGCTCAATGCCTCGCGTGACTTGGAGCGGATTGACTTGCCGCTGACGGTGACACCAGCCGACGAGGGCGCGTCAGGCACGAGGGTTATTCTCTCCTCCCTGAGCGACCGCTTCCAGTTTCCTTTGCCGGAGAGACTCAAGACGCTGTTGATAACGGAGTATGGACGTGAGGAAGACGTGCGCATCAGCGTCAATGGAATGCCGCTCGGTTTGGACGATTTGCCGGGCGAGAAATTCCAGAAGGAGGAAACCATCGCTGGAGCCGGGACGGTAAAACTGAACTTCAAAGTGTCGGACGGCACCAAGTCACTCAAGCAAGCGGGCATCGCTCTCCGCGTGGGCGGGAAAATCGTGGGCAAGCCCAGCTTTTTTGGCCTTGAGGATGACCCAGAGATTCCGCCGAAGCTCTTGAAGAAACTCTATGGTGAACTCGAAGCGGACGGACTGTCTGACAGCGTCACTGCTGACTGGGGCGACATCGTTGAGAACAGCAAGGCGTTCCAAGCGCTGAAGCCCGTAATTCAGGCTTACCTGAAGAACGCTTTGGAAGAAGTCTTCAAACGGGATGTCAGCCTTCAGCGCGCCCGCATCCAGCGCGAAATCAATCTCCGTCTCGCGGAAATGCCCGAGCACCGCCGCCGCTTCGCCCAAGTCGCGCTCGAAAAGGTCATGAAGCGATTCTATGGAGAGAGCGAGGAGAAGGTTCAAACCATCGCCTCTGTCATTCTCGACGCTTTCGAAAAAGACGAGTATTGGCTTGTGCTGAAGCAAATCGACGAAAGCAAGAGCGCCGACGTCGAGACCTTCGCTTCAGCATTGGAGGCATTCGGCCTTCTCGATATGGCGCTCATGGCAAGCCAAGCCAAGAGTCGGCTCAAAGTCCTCGACGACTTGGACGACTTTGTTCGCAACCCGGCCACGCTCGAAAAGAACGTCCATAGCGTCATTGAGCGAAATTTGTGGGTCCTTGGCTTCGACCATTCCCTCATCTCCTCAAATAAGACGCTCGCCCGCACAATCGAGGAATACACCTCGACGAAGTTCACCGGCGACCGCGCCTCCAAGCGCCCGGACCTGTTCCTCGCGCAGAATCGTGGCGGCGGCTTTCTCCTCATCGAGTTCAAGCGCCCTTCCAAGGCCATTGACCGGCAGGACCAGCGACAGGCGCAGGAATACCGCGACGACCTTGAACCCAAGTTCGGCCAGATCGAAATCCTCCTGCTCGGCAAAGAACGCGATGTGAGCGCGACTGCGAAAAACGACCCGCCCGGCCTTCAAGTATTCGGATACGAGGCACTCATCAGCACAGCGCGCACGCAGCTCGACTGGTTGCTGGCCGAGCTGCGGAACAGCGAACCCCACACATAACCATGCCCTTCGAACTGCTCACCAAAGACGATCTCATCATCGCGGCTATAGGGACAAAGCGTCCTGTGGCATTCCTAGTCGGGTCACCGTTGTCGCTGAAGGACGGCGTCGGTGTGCCGGGCGTAACGGAAATTCTCGAATTTATCCGGAATGAAATTCGAAGCCGTGTTGACTTCTCACTTCCCAAATTTGAAACAGCTCTGAACGGTAAAACCGGCGGCGATGCCTACCAAGAGGCGATGAAGTGGCTTGGTAGCAAGATGGGCCAGGACGCCATCAACGACGTTATCAAGACGGCTGTCTTGAAAGCGCGTAAGGCAGGGGTCAGCGAACCTCCGACGGGCACTGATGGACAGCCTGACGAATGGAATATTCCCGTTGGCACGGGGAGCCTTGGTGAGATGGTGGCCGGCGGAAACGAGCGCTTCCTGGGTCCAGTCCTGACAACCAACTTCGACCCGATGGTCTCATTGGCGGTTCGAAGCGCTGGTGGACGGACGGGACGACGCGTTCTAACGGCGGATGGAACGCTTGCCGGCGCAGCCGAGGATGAACCCGGCATCTGCAGCGTCGTTCACCTGCACGGATTCTGGCGCGATTCTGACACGCTCCACACGCAGGCGCAGCTGACCAATCCACGGCTGAAGCTGACGAAATCCCTGCAACGCCTCCTGCAAAGGCGCACCCTCATCGTCGCTGCCTACGGTGGTTGGGATGACGTTTTCACGCAGGCGCTCGTCGAACTCATGAACGACGAGCAGGCACCGCTCGATGTTATCTGGTGCTTCTACGAGGCCGACGCCGACAAGGTGAAGGAACAGCACGGGAAACTCCTCGCCGCTGTCCAACCCGCCATCGTCATGAATCGCTTCCGGGCATTCGGCGGCATCGACTGCCACAGCATCTTCGGGGAAATGCTTTCTACTTTACAGGGGATGTCTGCGCCAGCCGTAGTCGCAGCGGCGGTAGCATCGCCGCTCGCAGGCTGGGAATTGATTGACTCCGCCTATCTCGGGGCGCTTGCGCCGCTTCGCCCCGAGGAAGTCGTCCGCTATTTCGACGGCGCAACTCCCACTTGGCGACACGCCGCGTGTGTTGACATCCCGAGCCGGGCGTCAGTTGGAGAAATCGCCCGACGCCTTGCCGCTGTCCGAGAGGGCAAAGCCGGTTGCTCGCTTCAACTCATCCGGGCTGCGGGTGGCGAAGGCAAAACCACGCTCCTCCTGCAAGCCGCTGCCGCTGCCGCGACCACCGGAGGATGGAATGTCCTTTGGCGACCGGCTCCCCGGCTTGGCCTGCCGCGGGAGCACATCACTACGCTGGACCCCGCCAAGCACTGGCTCATCGTCGCTGACGATGCCGAGAATCTCGTGCGTGACCTCGGCGATGCGGCTCTTCTGCTTCACGAAGGCGGGCGCTCGCACATTCATTTTCTCTTGGCCGCACGAGACACGGACTGGCTCTATTTCGAAGGTAACCGGCAGCGTTGGAAAACAATGCTGACGCAGCATGAAGACATCATGCTTCGCGACCTGAGCGACGACGACGCGAACCTGCTGGTCGGTGCGTGGCAGAAATATGGCTCTGACGGACTGCGGGAACTTGCAGCCCTGCTGAGCACGGACAAGCAAGTGGCCGCACTCCTCAATGCAGTGCAGGGTGCCACTCCCGCGCGTGACGAAGGCTCGTTCTTTGGGGGATTGCTTGCCGTGCGTTTTGGGCCGGACGGGTTAAGGAATCACGTCGTCTCCCTGCTCACGCGGTTGAAGAAAGGGCGTATTGAAAACAGTGACCGCACCCTGTTTGACGCTCTCCTTTATGTCGCCGCATGTCACGCGGTCGGAATCCAGGGACTTGATGAAAACGTCCTTGCGGACTTGCTCGGTGTGTCCCGCGATTGGGTGCAAACGCTCGTCGTGAATCCACTCGGCGAAGAAGCGGCAGCCGTCCGAAGCGCAAGCCATGTGTTGACCCGACACAACAAGGTAGCCGCCGCTATCTTGGTTGCCGCTGAACAAGACCTAGGTGCCGATATTGCGGAAGTCTGGAGCGCTATCGTTCGGCAAACCGTGCGAACCGGGTCGGATGTTCAAATGGACCGCCGTTGGTTCTCGAAGATTATCCACGCAGGGCCATGGCTACAGCGCGAACTGCCGCAACAGTTCACCGAGCAACGCCGAAAAGAAATAGCCGTTGCCGCAGCGAAGGCCGACATCACAGCGGAGCCTGACCGGCTTTGCGCTCTGGTTGACCTCGGCAAGACCTACCGAAACGCGGGTGACCTCCCGGCCGCCGTTCAATTATTCCGCCAAAACATAGGCTGCCTTTTGTCCAAGGTCGATTTTCAATCGGACGTGCGCGGCTATTGGTGTGAGTGGGGCGTTGCCGAAGGCTCGGCGGGAGATGATGCCTCGCACCGCGCTGCTGGTGCTTGGCTCCAAGGACTGTCACTAGCCGACCACTTGAAGCTCGCTCCAATCACGGCCAATGACGCGAAGATTAGATGTGCCGGCCTCGGAGTCGCCTTCGGAAAACTTGCTGAACCTCGACCAGACTGTCCGTTTGCCCGCGCTCGGCGTGCCGCCGCTTATCTTGGACGACTCACCAACCCTGACCCGAAGACCCTCGGCTACTTCAACAAGTATGACCGCGTCGCCGACAAGATAGGCACGCCTCGTCCGAAGAGCATCGGAGAAGCTGTTGGTTGGCTGACGACCGCTGTCGCCCAAGCTGGACGCGAACTCCAAGACCCATTTCTGAAGGCCCTGCTTAAGCCCGAGCAAGTCTCTTTTAACATGTTCCGCGAATTCCTCACTCCCGCCCCGCCTCCTCAACGACGCGCCAAGCCATACACTCCTCCGCCAACGCCGAAAGCACTGCCTGTAAATGATACCAAGCCGGTGCAGTGGCGAAGCCCGCTTGAAAAGAAAATCAAAATCGGCATCGAAAGAGTGTTGAAAGAGGCATGGGATGCAGTCCCGGAGGACACAGCACGAGAAGACCGGTTCACAACAGCGCGCCGAAATGCAGATAACAGTATCTCAGCCCTCTCACCTCACATTAAGCGCCAAGTCCGTGCTAACTTTAACGCCGAGAACTGGGCGTCTCTAAAATCTTGGGATCCAAAATAATAGCCCGCGTAAAAGGAAGGGGTCAACGTAAAAAAACGGGGTCAGACTTTTAGAAATTACGTTTCTGAAAATGAATGTATTCGCGCGGAGTGGCCCGTTTCATTGACGGGGCTTCCCTTTCCTCGAACGTCCGAATTGTCAACGAACCGGTCGCTCTGGAATTTGCGCTGCCCGTTCCGGCTTCACTCGATTTGAATCACTTCCAGCGCGAGACTCCGGGGCGCTTTGATTTGAGGCAGGTCGGGCGTGTGGATTTCGGAGGTGCGCAAACGCGGACACCCACAACCTGGCAGCATGGCAACTTCCAGACAACAGACTCCACTGTCGCTGACTGTCAGCGATCACTGCTCATTGCGATTGATCTTGGAGCCTGCTGACGAGGCCCACTGCCAGGGTGAGGCATTTCAAAAGGATCTGATCACCGCTCTCTGGCATGCGCTCGCGCCAACATCATGCTGAATCTGGTGGCAGTGTTGATCGACCGATGTTCAACGTTGCGCGATGTCTACCCGGGCTGGACTGAAGTTTATCGTGGCTGCCCACCACCCTTCAGCCAGCGCTGACCGATGGCCTTGGCTTTTTTTCAAGTGCGTCGACGGCACCGACGGCGCGCCAGTAACGGCTTTCGATGCCCAGCACCTGGGTCTGCCATTGGCGCTGGTTCACTCCCAGCATGTTCAGTGCAGCAGGAGCGGCGTTAGCAATGTGACCACGCTTGTCGTTGCGGATCTGGCGACCGGTCCAGTCGACCAAGTCGATGTAGTCACCCAAGGTGATGGGAAATGCATCAACGGGCGCCAGTCCGGCCAGTGGACGCAAAAGCACGTTGTCGGGTGTGTCTTCTGTCATGGCATCCAGACGACGCTTGATGGAGGTGTGATCAGAGTCGGTCAGATCTCTGGCCATGCCGGCGCGTATCGGGTTGAGATCGACATAGGCGATGCAGGCCGCGATGGCGGCTTCGTCTGGCAGCGCCTGACATTTGTAGCGCCCTTCCCAGAATCGACCCGTGCAACCATCCTCAAAATTGGCGCGGCGGGCAATCGGTTCGTTGAGGAAACGCGTAAACCAGGACACGCTGCCGAGACGTTCGCGTAGCGCTGCGATTCGTGCAGGATCCTTCAACAGCCCTTCCCTCTTCGCCGCGCATGCGTCTTCGTCCAGATGGCCATTCATCCGCGCTGGAAACAGACGAACCCAGCGTTCGGCGAGCTCTTCGTCGGACCACTGAGCGGGCCGCAGCGGATCGGCCTGCAGCACCACGTGCAAATGGTTGCTCATGACCGCATAGGCGTAAACGCCTACGGAGAAGATCTCCGCGAGTTCCAGCAAACGATCTTCCACCCATTCCCGACGATGCTCGAAGCTCTGGCCGCTGCAGGCATCATGGCCGCAGAGCAAGGCCCGACGAACACAGCGCGACACGCATTGGAAATAACCGGGGGTGTCAGGATCGACGATCTGGCGGCGTGGCGAAGTCATGGATAAAGCTTGGCTGCGCAGCCACTCGGTGTCTGTAGGACAACGCCACGTTAGGATGTAGCACTACATCGCTTTGGCTTGTAGGATTCTGCTGAATTTTGGATGTCTCGATTCGTTGGGCTCGAAGGCGAAGACGAATCCGCCTTTCTGTCCAACCGCGCAGGCTGCGACGACGGGTTGGACGCACTGCGGATGAGTTCGATCACCTACCGCATCGCCACCGGCAAGCACGCAGGGCGCAAGGTGGCGACGTTGCAGACGATCCCAGCCGATCACGGCTCGACGGAAGGCGATGCCGGCAAGTTCGGCGGCTTCTCGCTGCATGCGGGCGTCGCCGCCGAGGCGCACGAGAGCCAGAAGCTCGAGCGCCTTTGTCGCTACAGCGCGCGTCCGGCGATCTCGGAAAAGCGCCTATCGCTCTCGCCGCAGGGCAGGGCGCGCTAGCAACTCAAGACGCCGTGGAAGAACGGCACGTCGCACGTGGAGTTTGAGCCGGTGGACTTGATGGCGCACATCCCTGTGCGCCACCCTGCGGGCGACCTGCGGTCGTCCAAATCGGCAATCCTGCCGACTTGTCATCGCCAAACTTGCGGTGATGCTGCCGCCACCGCGTGGGCAGCTCACCCGATTCCACGGCATCTTTGCGCCGAACGCCAATCTGCGCGCGCAGCTCACAGCCTCCGGGCGCGGTAAACGTCCTCCTGCGGACGAGGCGTCGACCGGGGCAACAGCGAGCACCGCAGCCCCGACGAGACGCGCCGCTCTATGACTTGGGCGCAGCGCCTCAAGCGCGTCTTACTCCGGGCATCCTGCCCTCCGCCCTTCGGGCCAGCCTTTTGGCTGTTCCAAATCGCTCCAGGCGATTTGGTCAACATCGACGTGAGCACGTGCGGCCACCGTGGCGGCACGGTACGCAACGTGGCCAGCATCGAAGAACCCACCGCGATCCGCGCCATCCTCGCCCGCTGTGGCCGCGTGACGCCCCGCCGCCCACGAGGCCGAAGGCGAAAGCAGGCAAGACAACACGAAGCGGCAACGAGCCCGCAGGGCCGTGCTCGGCTCGCTGCCGGGAATTGGTGAGAAGCGGCCACCGAAGGCGAGACGACGCGGCCCGCGCTGCCGAAATCCCACCCGCGAACATCCGATCCGCGCCCAAACCGGTGATTACGCGGCCACCCTCCACTCGCAGGGCTGTCCGAAAAGGGCGTTTGAATTTCCTATACTTTCCGGAAGGTTCTCGAATTGCGCCAGCGTATCGGGCTCGCTCAAGGGTCCGGTTCACACAGGTAAAACGGCCTCCCTGCGACAAAGGCTGCATCGTCAAGATTGGAGTACCCCATGGGCCGAACGACCGGCAATGCTGGCAAACACGCAGCACGTGAGGTGGCCGGCTGGGTCCCTTTGCTGGCGCGGCTCGGTTTTGCGGCCAAGGGTGTGGTCTTCCTGTTGATTGGCTGGATCGCACTGCGGGCCGGCATGGAAGCCGGCAGCCCGGAAGGTGCGACTGGGGCTCTTGCTGCGCTCGTCGATGAGACCGGCGGCAGAATCATGCTGATCCTGATCGCCGCCGGGCTGCTGTGCCACGTAGCCTGGCGCTTCGTGCAGGCATTCCTGGATCCCGAACATCATGGGGACAACGACGCAAAGCGCATCGGCCTGCGGGTCCTGTTCGCGCTGGGCGGCGTGATCTACCTTTCGCTGGCATTCACCGCATGGCAGCTGGGCCGCGGCGAGGGTAGTGGCTCGGACAGCGGCCAGGGGGTGTGGATCCAGAAAATCCTGGAGCAGCCCTCCAGCGCGTGGCTGATGATGCTGTCCGGCATCGGCGTGATGATCTTTGGCCTGCACCAGTTGTACCAAGCTTGGAAAGGCGACATCGATCAAGGCCTGACCGCCACCAATGCCCGGGTTTTGCGTGGCGTGCAGGTACTTGGACGCGTGGGAACAGCTGCGCAGGGCGCGGTGCTGCTGCCGATCGGCTGGTTCATATTCAGCGCTGGCCGCGAGTACCGGGCCGAGGAGGCCGCCAACATGGAGGAGGTCCTGGAGATGCTGGGCAGCGGCTGGCTGCTGATGGCGGTGGCCGTCGGGCTGATGGCTTATGGCCTTCACCAGATTGTCAAGGCGATCTACCAGCGCATCGAGCAGCCCGGCTAGCGTGGCACTCGGCAGCGGGTGCTGGCAGTTCGCGCGCGCTGCGGCTGGAAGAAAAGATGCCTTCGCAAAACACGGCACGCTGGAGGAAGCGCACGACCGACCCGCAGCGCGCGCCCCGCCCGCTGTAGCCGCGTGACGCTCCGCCGGCCACGACGCCGAAGGCGAAACCAGGCAAGACAATACCAAGCGGCAACGAATCTGCAGGGCGGTGTTCGGCTTACTGTCGGGAATTGGTGAGAAGTGGCCACCGAAGGCGAGACGACGCGGCCCGCGATGCCGAAATTCCACTCGCGAACGTCCGATCCGCGAACGTCCGAGCCGCTCCCAAACCGGCGATTGAGCGACGACCACCCACTCGCCAGGCTGTCTGGGAAGGGCGTTTGAAGTTCCTAAACTCGCGCGACCCGAGTCTTTGACCAACTGAAGCGATCCGTCAGCCGCACGCCAAACGTAGGCCGGGTCCGTCGCGTCCGTCCCGCGCGACTTTGGCGACCAACGCCACACGCGCGGCGCCCGGCGCTTTTGGCTTCGACGCACGATCAAGAGCGCCGGGCGCCGCACGTATGAGGATCCGGCGCGTGCCAGATGCGCGGACGCGACGGACCCGGCCTGCGAGGCGACCCAAGGACGCATCGAACGCACTGATGAGCGTCTGCAATTCATCGTGCAGGAGCGGATCAGTGACCGCGAGCGTCGCCAGGCGCACTTGTTGATCGCAGCTCCCGAGCTCGCACAGCGCATGAAACTCACTGCGCAAGCGTGCGAAGCGGGTCTGCTCATCGGTTGCGCCGGCGGAGGATGAGGCGGGCCTGCTCAAAACAGACGTCGCGCGGCGCCGTTGACTGACTTCATCCTATTCCGCCAGATGCTGACGCAACCAGGCGCGCGCCATGGCCCAGTCGAGGTAGACCGTGCGCTCGTCGATTCCCAGCAACGCCGCCACTTCGCTGACCTCGATCCCGACGAAATAGCGCAGCTCGACCATGCTCGCCATGCACGCATCGAGACGCTCCAGCACCCGCAGTGCACGGTCGAGATCAATCAGATCGACATCCGCCTCGATCGGCAGTGCTTGGCCAGTTGCGCCTTGCTCACTCAAACCCGTTGGCGAAAATATTGTCGGGTAGCGAAGCGATGAAGAACTGGCGCGTGCTTTCGATCAGCCCGCCAGATCCATTGTAGATGCCAGAACTGATCTGAGCGCGCGTGCGCAGATAGAAGGTCTGGTTCAGTGGCGGCAACGGCAAGCAGCCGGCGTAGCGCCAGCCGCCGCTGATGCCTTGCATGGTGGCTATCGGCGTGTAGACATCGCCGAGCAATGAAATCAACAGGACGGGTGGCAGCGCAAGTTCAGGGCCGGCACCCGAGCGCGCCCAGGTGACCGCGCTGCCGCTGAGGTCTAGGGACTGCAGCGCCGCCTGCGGCGTGCTCAGCCGCGCGATTCGGTTGCGGGCCTGCCCGGCGAGCGCGGTGAAATCCCCACCGAGCAGCAGTTTGCCATCGGGCTGCAAGGCCAGCGCGGAGACCCAGCCGTTGGCATCCGGGTTGAAGCTCAAGTCCAGGCTGGCATCGGCGTTCAGCCGCGCGATGCGATTGCGGGGCTGCCCGGATAGCGTGGTGAAAAACCCGCCCAGCAGCACCTTGCCATCAGGCTGCACGGCCAGCACGTAGACGTCGCTATTCGCATTCGGGTCGAAGGTGGCGTCCGCGCTGCCATCGGCGTTCACCCGTGCGATGCGGTTACGGAGTTGCCCGGCGACCATGGTGAATTGCCCGCCGAGCAGCAGCTTGCCATCGGGCTGCACGGCCAGCGCCAGGACGGAACCGTTGGCATTCGGGCTGAAGGTAGCGTCCAGGCTGCCATCAGCGTTGAGCCGCGCGATGCCACTGCGCGGCTGGCCCGCGACCGTGGTGAAAACCCCGCCCAGCAGCACCTTGCCATCAGGCTGCACGGCCAGCGCTAAGACTTCATCGTTGGCATTGGGGTTGAAGGCGGCGTCCAAGGTGCCATCGGCATTCAATCGCGCGATGCGGTTGCGTGGCAGCCCCGCGAGCGCGGTGAATTGCCCGCCCAGCACCAGCTTGCCATCGGGCTGCAAGGCCAGCGCGCCGACTTGGCCGCTCGCATTCGGGTTAAAAGTGGCATCCAGGCTGCCATCGGCGTTCAGCCGCGCGATGCGATTGCGCGACTGCCCGGCAAGCGTGGTGAAACTGCCGCCCAGCAGCAGCTTGCCATCGGGCTGCACCGCCAGTGCGCCAAAGAAGCCGTTCGCACTCGGATTGAAGGCGGTGTCCAGGCTGCCATCGAGGTTCAGCCGCGCGACGCGACTGCGCGGCTGCCCGGCGAGCGTGGTGAAACTGCCGCCCAGCAGCAGCTTGCCATCGGGCTGCAGAGCCAGCGCGCGGACGCCGCCGCCGGCATCCGGGTTAAAGGTGGCATCCAGACTGCCATCGCTATTCAGCCGCGCGATGCGGTTGCGGGACTGCCCGGCGATGGTGGTAAAAAAGCCGCCCAGCAACAGCTTGCCGTCGGACTGCACAGCGAGCGCGCGGACAGTGGTGTTCGCATTCGGATTGAAGGCGGCGTCGAGGCTGCCATCCGCGTTGAGTCGAGCGATGCGGCTGCGCGGCTGGCCGCCGAGCGTGCTGAATTGCCCACCCACCAGCAGCTTGCCGTCGGGCTGCAGGGCCAGCTTCTCGATGGTGCTGTTCGCATTCGGGTTGATGGTGGTGTCCAGGCTGCCATCGGCATTCAGCCGCGCAATGAAATTGCGGGGCTGCCCGTTAAGCGTGGTGAAATTTCCGCCCAGCACCACCTTGCCATCACTCTGCACGGCCAACCCGGAGACCAGGTCGTTCGCATTCGGGGCGAAGGCGGAGTCCAGACTCCCATTCGCATTCAGCCGCGCGATGCGATTGCGGGTCTGCCCGGCGAGCGTGGTGAAAAACCCGCCAAGCAGCAGCTTGCCATCAGTCTGCACGGCAAGTGCGCCGACGGCGCCGTTCGCATTCGGGTTGAAGGTGGCGTCCAGGTTGCCATCGGCGTTCAGCCGTGCGATGCGGTTACGGGTCTGCCCGGCGAGCGTGGTGAACAATCCGCCCACCACCAGCTTTCCGTCGGGCTGCACTGCCAGCGCCAAGACCTCGCTGCTTGCATTCGGGTTAAAGCTGGCGTCCAGGCTGCCATCGGCATGCAGCCGCGCGATGCGATTGCGGGGCTGCATGTCGACCTGGGTAAATGCGCCGCCGATCACAATGCGCCCGTCCGCCTGCACGGCGATGGCAGACACTCCGCCATTCAGATCGGTGGCAGCAAACCCCGGATCCAGGCTGCCGTCGGCGGACAGCCGGGCGATGCGGTTGCGGGTCTGCCCGGCGATACTCGTGAACGCACCGGCGACGAGGGTTTTGCCATCGGTTTGAACCACCAGCGCTTCAACGGTGCTGTTTGCATTTGGGTCGTACCCGTCGTTGGCGCTCTGCGCCACACAGATCCGCGGCAGCAGCGCCATGAGAAAACCAGTGAAGATCGTGGCGAGGAGCAACGTCGTCGTTGAGGACTGTCGAATCATGGGTGATCTCCAACTGTGTACGGCGAGGTGCAAGCAGCGGAACCGGCAACCCTGGCGAGCATGACGCCAGTAAGCTGTCGGGCGTTCGGTGGCAAGTGGCATGTTACGGGAAAGCCCGCCTCACCCAGCCCGGCAACAATGTTGCCGGGCGTTGCGAGGAATAACGTCGCTGCTCACTGGCGTCAATCTGACGGAAACCCGGCTATGCGAATCGCATTGATCGAGCAAGGCTGATCACGCAGCCTGCATGATTCGGCTTGGAAGGGACGGCCTTGCCTCCGCCCCTTCCTGCGCCCTTGCTCGCATCGCTGCCTTGCGATCAGTTCCCGGCCGCCTTTTGCGCGAGGGGCTCTAAACCGGCCACTTTCGGGCCGTTGTCAGCCCGCCCTGTGAGGTCGCGATTTTGAGCACCTCTTCGTCGCTTTTGGCACGTCGTGGTATAGCGCTTGCTGCTTGTCTGTCGGTGAGATGCGGCTGTCGCCCGCGCACGCATTCGTCACGCACGATGCAAGGCCGGATTGGCGCAGCCCTGGCCGCGAACTCGCACCCACCTACTCGGAGAAGCAATCCATGACTCACAAAAATACACATCCGATGACGCGTCTTGCCGCAGCGATCACCTTGTGTGTAGCGCCAACCTTGGCGCTCGCGGGCGACAAGCCGATGAGCGGGGAAATCAAGGATGCCTATCGCGAGGGTTAGATCTGGACAACTTATGTGGCAAATCCCGCCATCGAGAGCTACGAGATCAATGTCGATGTCAATGGCGAAAAAGCGATCCTCACGGGAGAGGTCGAATCGGCGATCGAGAAACGACTGGCTGAACGCATCGCCCTGAAAGCAGATGGCATCACATCGGTAGATAACCGCATCTTGGTAAATCCGGTCCTGGTGATGACCGTGGGTAGCAGCACACCGGACTTTGGCAGCTTTGTCGCCGATGCCACGCTTGAGGCGATGGTCGATTCCAAGCCGCTATTCAGCGCTGGCCGCAAGTACCGGGCCGAGGAGGCCGCCAACACGGAGAAGGTCCTGCAGATGCTGGACAGCGGCTGGCTGCTGATGGCGGTGGCCGTCGGGCTGATGGCTTATGGCCTCCACCAGATTGCCACGGCGATCTACCGGCGCATCGAGCAGCCCGGCTAGCGTGCTACTCGGCAGCGGGTGCTGGCAGTTCGCGTGCGCTGCGGCTGTAACAAAAGATGCCTTCGAAAAGCACGGCACGCTGGAGAAAGCGCACGACCGACCCGCAGCGTGCGCCCCGCCTGCTGTGGCCGCGTGACGCCCCGCCGGCCACGACGCCGAAGGCGAAACCAGGCAAGACAATACCAAGCGGCAACGAATCCGCAGGGCCGTGTTCGGCTTACTGTCGGGAATTGGTGAGAAGTGGCCACCGAAGGCGAGACGACGCGGCCCGCGATGCCGAAATCCCACTCGCGAACGTCCGAGCCGCGAACGACCGAGCCGCTCCCAAACCGGCGCTTGAGCGACCATCGCCTACTCGCCAGACTCCTCAAAAAAGGCGTTGGAAGTTCCTATACTCTCCATTGGCGAAGGATTTTTTCAAGCAGCGCCAAGCACTTATGCCGCACTGCAACATCGAGCAACGGACAACCGGAGGAAATCGTCATGGGCAACGAGGCAATCTGGCTCAAGCACTATCCGCAAGGCGTGGGCGCAACCATCGACGTCACTGAGTATCCGTCGATCGTGCATGTGCTGACCGAATCGTTGAACAAATATCGCACCCGTCCGGCCTTCGTCAACATGGGTCGGGTGATGACTTACGACGAGCTCGACAAAGGCAGCAGCGCGTTTGCCAGCTATCTGCTTAACACCTTGAAGCTGAAGAAGGGCGATCGGGTAGCGATCATGATGCCGAACTGCTTGCAGTATCCGGTGGCCTTGTTCGGTGTGCTGCGCGCTGGTCTGACCGTGGTCAACGTCAATCCGATGTACACCCCGCGCGAGTTGAAACACCAGCTCAACGATTCCGGTGCCGCCGTGGTGCTGGTGGTCGACAACTTCGCCAGCGTGGTCGCCGAAGTGCTCGGGCAAACAAAGGTCAAGCACGTCATCACCACCGGTCTGGGCGACATGTTCGGTTTTCCCAAGGGCGCAATTGTCAATTTCGTGCTCAAGCACGTCAAGAAAATGGTCCCCGCCTATTCGCTGCCCAATGCGACCCGCTTCAATGCAGCGATCGCCAAGGGCGCCTCGCAGGCACCGCCCAGCGTCACCATCGGCCCCGATGACATCGCGTTTTTGCAGTACACCGGGGGCACCACCGGCGTTGCCAAAGGCGCGATGCTGACCCACCGCAACATGGTCGCCAACATGCTGCAGGTCAAAGCCTGGTTCGGCAGCGAAATCAAAGAAGGCGTGGAGACCGTGGTCACCGCGCTGCCGCTGTATCACATCTTTGCGCTGACCTGTAATTGTCTGGTGTTCATGAACGCCGGCGCGCTCAATGTCCTGATCACCAATCCGCGCGACATGCCGGGCTTTGTCAAAGAGCTCAAGGCGCAGCCTTTCAGCTACATCACCGGCGTCAACACACTGTTCAACGGGCTGCTCAACACCCCCGGGTTCGACACCATCGACTTCAAGCCCTTGCGGAAGGCGATGGGCGGCGGCATGGCGGTGCAGCGCGCAGTTGCCGAGCGCTGGAAAAAGGTCACTGGGGTGCCGTTGTTCGAAGGCTATGGCATGACCGAATCGAGCCCGGTCGCCACCGTCAATCATCCCGACGCGCCCGAGTTCACCGGCTCGATCGGGATGCCCGCGCCATCGACCGAGCTGTCGATCCAGGACGACAGCGGCAAGCACCTCGCGATCGGCGAAGTCGGCGAGATCTGCATCCGCGGCCCGCAGGTCATGAAGGGTTACTGGCAGCGCCCGGAAGACACCGACCAAGTGCTCTCAGCCGAGGGCTGGCTGCGCACTGGCGACATGGGCAGGATGGATGACACCGGCCACTTTTTCATCGTCGATCGCAAGAAAGACATGATTCTGGTCTCCGGCTTCAACGTCTATCCGAACGAAATCGAAGACGTGATTGCCGGGCATACCGGGGTGCTCGAAGTGGCCGCCGTCGGCGTCCCAGACGACAAGTCCGGCGAAGCGGTCAAGGTGGTAGTGGTCAAAAAAGACCCGAACCTTACCGCCGATGACATCAAAGCCCATTGTCGTAAGGAACTGACCGGCTACAAGCTACCCAAGATCATCGAGTTTCGCGACGCGCTGCCCAAGACCAACGTCGGCAAGATCCTGCGCCGCGAGCTGCGCGACTCGCCGTCGACCGGCTGATCGGCGCGCTGGCTCGATGGCGTGTATGAGAACGTCATCAACCCCAGCGCAAGCCGCCCCTGCGCCGCGCCCGTGCGCTGACGTCCGCGCAGTTGACGCGCTTGGCTGACACCATCGCGCACCGCGTGTGCCGGCATCTAACGCGCCAAGGCTGGCTCGAAGGCGAAGACGAGTCTGCATTTCTGTCCGACCGCGCAGGCTGCAACGACGGCCTGGACGCACTGCGGATGAGTTCGATCACTTACCGCATCGCTACGGGTGCGCAGGCAGGGCGCGTCATTACGACGCTGCAGACGATCCCCGTCGATAACGGCTCACTGGAAGGCGGCGCCGGCAAGGTCGGCGGCTTCTCGCTGCATGCGGGCGTCGCGGCCGAGGCGCACGAGAGCCACAAGCTCGAACGTCTGTGCCGGTCCATGGCACGCCCGGCGATCAGCGAGAAGCGCCTGTCGCTCTCGCCGCAGGGCACAGCGTTACCCGCTGAAGACGCCGTGGAAGAACGGCACGACGCACGTGGAGTTCGAGCCGGTGGAATTCATCGCCAAACTCGCGGCCCTGGTGCCGCCGCCGCAGGCGCCCACCTGACCCGCTTCCACGGCGTCTTTACGCCGAACGCGACGTGGCGCGCGCAACTGACGCCATCGGGGCGCGGCAAACGGTTAGCCATCGACGTGGCTTCGGCCGGGGCCAACATCGACGACCGCAGCCCCATTGAGCGCCGGCGTGCGATGACCTGGGCGCAACGCCTCAAGCGCGTGTTTGGTATCGACGTGAAAACCTGCATCCACTGCGGCGGCTTGGTGCGCATCGTCGCCAGCATCGAAGAACCCAAAGCCATCCGGGCCATTCTCGACCACTTCGCAAAGCACGGCGCGATGGAGCCAGCGCACTACTGGCCCGCCCCGCGCGCACCGCCCGCTATGGCCGCGTGACACCCCACCGGCCACGAAGCATGTGCTGAGCGCAGTCGAAGGGCCGAAGGCGAAACAAGGCAAGACCACACGAAGCGGCAACGCGCCCGCAGGGCCGTGCTCGGCCCGCTGTCGGGAATCAGAGAGAAATGGCCACGGAAGGTGAGGCGGCGCGCGCCCGCGATGCCGAAATTCCACTCACGAACATCTGACCCGCGGCCAAACCAGCGCTTGCGCGACCACCGCCTACTCGCCAGACTGTTCGAAAAGGGCGTTTGAAGTTCCTATACTTAATCCGGTCGCGTTTACCGCTCAAGCGATTTACCACCGGGAACACGATTAGTCGTTTCCGATGTCGCAGACCCGCACCCAGAACTTGTCGATTTCGCTAAACGTTCCGGCTTCGACGTTACTCATCAACAACAGGTTTGAAACCATGAGATCAATTATCGTCAAGGCAACTTTGCTCGCGGCACCGTTGCTAACCCCTTACGTCTCCCACAACTTATTGGCGCAGTCTACCGATCAGCAAAAGGCGATCGACGTTGACAAAGCGTCTTCAATGATCGTCGAGCAGACCAACCAGTTTCGGGCTAAGAGCGACCAGCAACCTTCTGAGGTGAATCCGTCACTGCAAGAGGCTGCCAAGTCGTTTGCTCGTTTCATGGCCGAGAAAGACAAGTACGGTCACTATGCCGACGGACGCACGCCGGCGGAGCGAGCCAAGGCGGCGGGATACGAGTACTGCGTGGTGCGGGAGAATATCGCTTACCGCACCGACACACGCGAATTGGACGCCGAGTTTTTAGCCGACCATTTCACCCAGGGCTGGATTGACTCACCCGAGCATCGCGAGAATATGCTCGCCCAGTACATTACCGAAACAGCCGTTGCGATCGCGACGATTGACGGCACAACCTATTACGCTGTGCAGCTTTTTGGTCGACCCGAGTCGGCGGCTTACCGTATCGAACTGAGCAACGAATCTGAAAAAACTTGGACATTACAAATTGAAAGCAACGGCGGGATGGATGAGGTCCACGTCCCACCACGCGGTGTTTTGAAAATGAAACGTTGCTTTCCAGTGACGATTAGCATCGTTGACACCAACGCTTCACTTACCCTAAAAGACTCCGCCAATGTCAAGGTTCAAGCGAGTGATGACGGACCGACGCTGACGACGAACTAAGCAGGCATGAAGAATTTATTCCCTATGACTCGGTCAGCAGTTCGTCTCAACTTACCGAGTTAATTAGCAAAAAAACGAATTAAATGGGATGACCCGATGAGCCGACGTGCACTAGCACACGGTTAATTCAACACCATTATGCGGAGCTCTGCCGCGTTGGGCTCGAATTGCCTGAGCAGAGTCGCAGGGAGCTATCCATAGTTTTGCTGCCTGTCGGATGCTCATTGGTCCTCGGGCGACGCCGATCCGCTTGAGCCTTACCGTGGCCACGCATCGCCGCGTGTAGTCAGCGGCGCCGCAGCGGCTGAGGAGATTCATGCGACAGGCCCGTGTTCGCAGCGCGCTCAGCACATCGCTTGGAACTCCTGTCGCGCAATCGGTTCGCGGAGAATGCTGCCACCTGATGCTCATGGCGATTTCCAGCCTGTGGAGGCGCTGCTGCGCTCAGTGGCGAAAACTGTGGATAGCCGATCATGCTGCCCACAGACCAGATGTGGCTTACGCCGCCGCGCTGCAGCCCATTCCCAGTGACGAACTACGCATAGTTGAGATCTATGCATAGAGGTCGCTATGCAAAGCTCTACATAGCGACCCATAACGGTCATACACCTGCGTCGCCAGAACGAGAAAGCGGTCATTCGCAGGCGACTCCGTTGGGCGCGGCAGACGGCCTGCCATCGACGCAGCCCCGCATGACATTAAGTGCGAAGAACGACCGTCGCAAAGTCATCGATCGCCGTCGATCAATGAGCTGGATGCATCCTTGCTTGACGTGCTCCCTCCGCTCTCTTGGATGCGGCGCGCGCCGAAGGTCTCCTCCAGCGCCTCAACGCATGCGCGTCGGGTGGATCCAGCGCGTTTATAAACCGGGCTCGCCTCCGCAGAACGAGGTCTCGGACAACAGCAACAGGTAGGCGAATTCCTACGCTGCGCAGCAGCGATGTCCTACCCGTGAAGGGGAAAAACGCCGATGGTCGGCGATGAGGCCGTGCGGAACACTGTGCAGCCGTCGATGCACAGGAGCGTGTCGTGCTGCGCCTCTCCGCACTTGACGGTCGCGCAACGTCGCGCCTCGCCATCGCCGCACCGACCGCGCTGCCGGCCGCACCGGCCTATGCTCGCCATGCGCCCGAGCGCACGCTGCTGTACGCGCGGGTGCAGGCGCACTACCCGGACTTCATGGCGCGTCTTGCTGCGCAATACCACTAGCTGCCCGAGTACGTGCGCGAGGAGTTCGAGGCGTTCTGCGTTGCGGCGTGCTCGAGCACGGCTTCCTGCGCGTGGTGTGCGAGCAGTGCCATGCGGACAAATTCGTCTGGAACGAATTTGAACAGCCGTAGGCTGGCCCGAAGGGCGTAGGGCAGGAAGCCCGGAGTAACGCCTGCTGGCGTTCTCCTGCAAGAAGCGCGGGTTTTACCCGGCCTGCGGCGCACGCCGCATGGCCGAGAGTGCGCGGCACCTGGTGGAGAAGGCGACGCCGGCAAGGTCGGCGGATTCTCGCTGCATGCGGGCGTCGCGGCCGAGGCGCACGAGAGCCAGAAGCTCGAACGCCTGTGCCGCTACATTGCACGCACGGCAATCAGCGAGAAGCGCCTGTCGCTCTCGCCGCAGGGCACAGCGTTACCAGCTGAAGACGCCGTGGAAGAACGGCACGACGCACGTGGAGTTTGAGCCGGTCGACTTGATGGCGCACATCCCTGTGCGCCACCCTGCGGGCGCCCTGCGGTCGTCCAAATCGGCAATCCTGCCGATTCGTCATCGCCAAACTGGCGGCATTGGTGCCGCCGCCGCGGGCGCACCTGACCCGCTCCCACGGCGTCTTTGCGCCGAACGCGACGTGGCGCGCGCAACTGACGCCATCGGGGCGCGGCAAACGTCCTCCTACGGACGAGGCGTCGACTGGGGCCAACAGCGACCACCGTAGCCCCGACGGAAAGCACCGCTCGATGACCTTTAGCGCAGCGCCTCAAGCGCGTCTTACTCCGGGCATCCTGCCCTCCGCCCTTCGGGCCAGCCTTTCGGCTGTTCCAAATCGCTCCAAGCGATTTAGTCAGCATTGACGTGAGCACCTGCATCCACTGCGGCGGCTCGGTGCGCATCGTCGCCAGCATCGAAGAACCCAAAGCCATCCGGGCCATTCTCGACCACTACGCAAAGCATGGCGCGATGGAGCCAGCGCACGACCGGCCGGCAGCGCGCGCACCGCCCGCGGTGGCTGCGTGATCGCCGAATCAGCCACAACGCCGAGGCGAAAACCGCAAACCCATTCGATGCGGCCACGAGCCCGCAGAGCTACGCTCGGCCCGCTGTCGGTAACCGGCGGGAAATCGCAGCGAACGGCGCTGCCGAGACCCCATCCACCCGGCGAAGCGCTCTCCGATGACGCCCCAACCACGGCCAAACCCACGCGTGCGACGCCTCTGGCTACCGCGCAGATTGCCCGAAAAGGGCGTTTGAATTTCCTATACTCGATTTGCTATCCTTATCATTCTCACTCAAACCCATTGCGAAATATCCCGCGAACATCCGGCCCATCCGAAGCAACGTTGTTGTTGGGGTTGGCATCAGTGATGTTGGCGGGTGGCGTGACCGACGCGGTATTGGTGACTGGCGTTTCCGGGCCTGGATTGGGCAATGCAGCGAACACGAATTGCACCGAAGAAGTCGCGGGCAAATCGACCAGCGCATTGAGGGAACCGCTGCCATTGGCAGGACTCGGGCAAGCCGCGTTGTTCAGCGGCGTACACGTCCAGAGTGCCGCACTGAAGTCCGTGCCGGCACCAATCGCATCTTCGACACGCGCACCGATCACGCCCGCCGGGCCGGGATTGGTGACGGTGATCATGTATTCGACCGCAGCACCCCCATTGACGAAGTCGCTGTTGTTGGTCTTCGTGATCGAAAGATCAGCACTGGTACCGCTGCTGCCCGGGATGACACTGAGTTCGCCCGACGGCGCACTCATGCCGATGGCGTTGCGGGCGCGTACCGAGCAGCGATACGCGACGTTGTTGGTCAGTCCGCCGACATCGATCACCAGCGCGTTTTGGGTGTTGCTGATCGGGCCAGGCGTGCAGCTTGCGCTGTAGTCGAGAATCGCGCTGCCGCCATCGCTGATCGGCGTATTGAAGGCGATGCGTGCGGCTTGATCCCTTGGCATGGCACTGAGGATCAGCGGTGCATCGGGCACAGCGGTGCCCGTGCCCTGGATCGCAAAGTTGAACGGATCCTCGTCGGCGTCGTTGTTGCTGAAGCTCAGCGTCGCACTGCGCGGGCCGGGGGCGCTCGGGTCAAAGGTGACTTGAAAACTCGTGCTGCCGCTGGGGGCAACCGGCGAGACGGGTTGCAGACTCACGGTGAAATCCGCCGTGTGCGTTCCGCCGACGGTGACAGTGCCGAGCGTGAGGTCGGCAGTGCCACTGTTGGTGATGGTGTAGGTGCGGACGAGCGTGCTGCCGGCGACATTGACGCTGCCGAAGTCGGTGTGGTCCGCAAGCGCTGGGGTGGCGTCGCCATCGGGGATATTCACGCTATTGCCGCTGACGGCGATCTCGGGGGGAAAGCCAAAGCTGGCCACCCGCTCCACCAGACCGGAGCTGCCGTTCTGGTAGCCGCCGGTGGTGCGGCCGCGGGCGCGCAGCTGGCCGGTGGCGGGGAGCGAGAGACCGGTGAGCTGCCAGTTGGGCGTGGTGCCGATGCGGGTGCCGCTGCCGAGCGGCGTCCAGGTCGCGCCGCTGTCCGTGCTTTGCTCAAACGTCACCTGCGAGACTTCCGGGGCGCTGCCGCCGCGGGTCCAGGTGACCTGGGTCGCGTCGGGTGCGCTCAGCAGCTGGATCGCGGGGTCATTGACCAGCCGGGCGAAGCCGTTGCGTGAGTTCCCGCCCATGCTGCTGAAGGCGCCTCCGAGCAGAATCCGGCCGTCCGCCTGCACCGCCACGCTATAGACGATGTTGTCCGCATTGGGATTGAAGCCCGCGTCGGGCGCGCCGGCGGCATCCACCCGTGCGATGCGGTTGCGCGCGATGACCGGGCCCACGCCGTGGGGCTGGAGCGCTGTGAAGAAGCCCCCGAGCAGAATCCGGCCGTCCGCCTGCACCGCCACGCTGCGGACGATGCTGTCTGCACTGGGATTGAAGCCCGTATCGAGCGCGCCAAAGGCATGCAGCCGCGCGATGCGGAGGCGCACGTCCCCGCCCGCAACAGTGAAGCCACCCCCGAGCAGAATCCGGCCGTCCGCCTGCACCGCCACGCTATATACGGGGCCGTTCGCATCGGGATTGAAGCCCGCGTCGAGCGAGCCGTCGGCATTGAGCCGGGCGATGTTGTTGCGCGTGGTGGCCAAGGCCGCGCCGTTGGGCTGGAGCGCGGTGAAGTCGCCCCCGAGCAGAATCCTGCCGTCCGCCTGCACCGCCACGCTACTGACGCTGTTGTTCGCATTGGGATTGAAGCCCGCGTCGAGCGCGCCAGCGGCATCCACCCGCGCGATGCGGTTGCGCGTGGTGGCCAAGGCCGCGCCGTTGGGCTGGAGCGTGGTGAAGTCGCCCCCGAGCAGAATCCTGCCGTCCGCCTGCACCGCCACGCTATTGACGCTGTTGTTCGCATTGGGATTGAAGCCCGTGTCGAGCGCGCCAGCGGCATCCACTCGCGCGATGTAGCTGCGCGCGATCCCGCCCACGCTGCCGAAGACGCCCCCGAACAGAATCCTGCCGTCCGCCTGCACCGCCACTGCATGGACTTGGCCGTTCGCACCGGGGTTGAAGCCCGCGTCGAGCGTGCCGTCGGCATTGAGCCGGGCGATGTTGTTGCGCGGCTGGCCCAGCACGTAGTTGAAGGAACCCGCGAGGATGGTCTTCCCATCCGGCTGCACCGCCGAGGCCAGCACATAGCTGCCGCCGATCGGGCCAATCGGGACATTGAGGGGATCCACATCCCCCGGCCCCGGCACGACCACCGTGGCCACCTGCACGGCGGAACCGCTGGTCTGGCCGTAGGTGGTGACGACCGCATTCAGTGCGCCGAGCGTCAGCCCGCTGAGGCTGCTCACCGTGAGCGAGGTCGCCGTCGCCGCCGTCACCGTGCCCGTGCCTGCGGGGGTGAAGGCCACGCTGTTGTTACCCGGCGTGGGGCTGAAGCTTGTCCCTGTGATCGTCAGCGTCGTCTCCGTCATCCGCAGGCCCGCCGTGGAGAGCGTCACCGTCGGGGCGGCGAGGCCGTATTCCACCGTGGCTTCCACGAGGCTGGAGCTGCCGTTCTGGTAGCCGCCGCTGGTGCGGCCGCGGGCGCGGAGCTGGCCGCTGCCGGTGAGCGCGAGGCCGGTGAGCTGCCAGTTGGGCGTGGTGCCGATGCGGGTGCCGCTGCCGAGGGCAGTCCAGGTCGCGCCGCTGTCGGTGCTTTGCTCAAAGGTCACCTGCGAGATCTCCGGCGAGCTGCCGCCGCGGGTCCAGGTCACCTGGGTTGCGTCCGGCGTGCTCAGCGTCTGGGTCGCGGGGTCATTGAGCAGCCGGGCAAAACTATTGCGCGGGGTCCCGCCCACGGCGGTGAATTCGCCCCCGAGCAGAATCCTGCCGTCCGCCTGCACCGCCACGCTTTGGACGAGCCCGTCCACATCGGGATTGAAGCCCGCGTCGAGCGTGCCGTTGGCATTTAACCGCGCGATGCCGTTCCGCGTGATCCCGCCCACTCCGAAGGAGAGGCCCCCGAGCAGAATCCTGCCGTCCGCCTGCACCGCCACGCTCCTGACGGCGCTGGGCGGATTGGGGTTGAAGCCCGCGTCGAGCGTGCCGTTGGCATTGACCCGGGCGATGCCAGTGCGCAAAGTCCCGCCCACCGTGGCGAATTCGCCCCCGAGCAGAATCCTGCCGTCCGCCTGCACCGCCACGCTAGTGACGGAGCCTCCCACATCGGCATTGAAGCCCGTGTCGAGCGCGCCAGCGGCATCCACCCGCGCGAGGAACCACCGCGCGATCCCGCCCGCCATGTCGAATTCGCCCCCGAGCAGAATCCTGCCGTCCGTCTGCACCACCACGCTACGGACGATCCAGTTCACATTGGGATTGAAGCCCGCGTCGAGCGTGCCGTTGGCATTTAACCGCGCGAGGCCGAGGCGGTTGATCCCGCCCACGGTGAAGAATTCGCCCCCGATCAGAATCTTGCCGTCCGCCTGCACCGCCACGCTATAGACGCGGCCGTCCGCATTGGGATTGAAGCCCGTGTCGAGCCTGCCGTTGGCATTGAGCCGGGCGATGTTGTTGCGCACGCTCCCGAGCACGGAACTAAATTCGCCCCCGACCAGAATCTTGCCGTCCGCCTGCAGCGCCACGCTATTGACGGTGCCCTCAACGCCAGTAAAAAAGAATTGGATGAAGTCGCTGTCTAACGTGCCGTCGGCATTGATCCGGGCGATGCTGTGGATACCCCGGCCCAGCACGGTGCGGAAGAAACCCGCGATAATGGTCTTCCCATCCGGCTGCACGACAGTGGAGGTGATGGAGGCTAACCGGACGGCGCCAAGGATCTCCAAATTGAGCGGATCGACATCCCCCGGCAATGTCAGCGCCACCGTGGCCACTTGCACGGCGGCCCCGCTGCTCAGCCCACTCGTGGTGACCACCGCATTCAGTGCGCCGAGCGTCAGGCCGGCGAGACTGGTGACTGTGAGACTCGTCGCCGTGGACGCGGTGACGGTGCCCGTGCCCGCCGGGGTGAAGACCACCGTGTTATGCCCCGGCGTGGTGCTGAAGCTCGTCCCCGTGATCGTCAGCGTGGTCGCCGTCGTGCGCAGATTGGCGGTGGAAAGGATGACGGTGGGGACACTGCTGGAGCTCGCCGTGGCATCCGCCTGCACCGCCACGCCAAGGATCTGGCCGTTCGCATTAGGATTGAAGCCCGCGTCGAGCGTGCCGTCGGCATTGAGCCGGGCGATATTATTGCGCGGCTGGCCCAGCACGGAGGTGACGTTCCCCGCGAGGATGGTCTTCCCATCCGGCTGCACGGCCGTGGCCACGACGAAGCTGCCGACGAGATTGGCGTTGAGCGGATCGACATCCCCCGGCGCGGCGGGCACCGGGGCCGCGAAGCACAGCCACGCAAAACAGGTGAGCAGTGCGCCAACCTTCTTGTTGAACTGGGTCTTTAGCACGTTTCGCACGGTGGTCCTCCTCAAGAAAACGGAACAGTTGAACCACCTGAAAATAGCGCACCTTGTCTAACGGAGCATCGCAAGAAAATCATCAAGGGGATAAGGATAGGAAATCCAAAGCGATTTTTCGTGCAGTGTACGCGGCATACTCGGGGCCGTCGACTGACCTTGCCCCTGAACTACGTACCCCATAACCGAGTCACGAATAGGCCTGCCTTATTTGAATGGCACGCCAGTTTTGCTCGAAGTTCATCGGGCTGACATAGGCCAGCGTCGAGTGCAGCCGAGTTCGGTTGTACCAGAGCAGCCAGTCAATGACCTCGTCCTTGGCTTGGCGTCTGGTTTCAAACTTCTGCCCATACAGCCGCTCGACCTTCAGCGATCCGAACAGCGTCTCGCTGCAGG
>Ga0335395_10000089_pt1 | contig 61004 bp, 55 predicted proteins | sample MAT02_FD_205744 | JGI IMG/M metagenome (GOLD analysis project Ga0335395, IMG submission 205744) | Freshwater microbial communities from Lake Fryxell liftoff mats and glacier meltwater in Antarctica - MAT-02 (spades assembly) (version 2) ... | reverse complement strand
AGAATTAATAAAAAACTGAACAAAGAACTTTCAAAAGACAAAATTGAAGAACTGATTTCAGCAATTATCTCGAAAACAGACGAAGTCGACTTTCAAAAAACAGGTAAAAATATTTACATAACAAACATCGAAAGAAATGTTAGACTGACAATTAATTCATATACAAACAGAATAATTACAGCAGATAAATTGAACAAAAAAACAACGAACCGCTAACAGCACCTACAAAAAATTGGCGGGTAAGTGGTTAAATGAAGCTTTCCCGATGAATCGGGACAAGTAGAGCTTCGTATCAAGTTTTGTGGTGGCAGACAGTTTTGTGCTTCGAAATCGCCAAATCTTGTAGCTGCAAAACGATATAAGGCATTTAAAAATTTTATGTTTTCCTCAACATCTAACCTTCTAAACATATAATTTTTAAAGCATAGTTACCACTATAATTAATATTAGATAATATTTATCATTCAGTGAGAAACATTAAAAAAAATTAATAAAAAATCGTAAAAAAGTTTATCTCAGTTTAAACAGAGTTGATTATTGTATATATATGCTTAATAATCATAAGGTTATAATTTTTTAGATAATTTATCAAATCTTAAGCTTATGGATTACAGAAATTAGTATCCTTATAACTTCAGAGTTACTTTTTTAGATGTATTGAAATACCATTTTACTAAAACAGCAATCGAAAAACTCAATCCCCAATTCCTTATACTGTTAATTCTAAGTAAAACTTTGCAAACATTCACTATTTTTAAATCCTCTTTTGGTATCTTTAAATAATATTTTACACGTCTAGTAATCAATCACATGAGAAAAATCGTCGTAGTTTCGCTTTCTGCTGTAGCATTTCTGTTCTACAGCTGTAATGCTCAGGTTAAACCAAATGATATTATCATAAAGGACGATGTAAAAAATTATAAACTAGAGGTTGTTGCCTCTGATATTGCTATTCCTTGGGGAATGGCTTGGTTGCCGGACGGATCAATGCTTGTGACCGAAAAAAGCGGCGTACTTTATCACATTAAAAATGGTGCAAAAACTAAAATTAAAAATGTCCCTACAGTTTACGCTCGCGGGCAAGGTGGATTATTAGATATTGTATTACATCCTGATTATGCTAAAAATGGTTGGATTTATATTACTTATTCTTCTGATGAAGGCGAAGGCACTGGTGGAAATACGAAACTTATTCGAGCTAAATTATTGGACGGAAGTCTAACCAAAATTGAATCGCTATATAAAGCGACGCCAAACACCACCAAAGGGCAACATTTTGGTTCTAAAATTGTATTTGACAATGATGGCTACTTATATTTCTCAGTGGGAGAACGTGGTGAAGAATTCGTTAATCCTCAAAATATAAAACGCGATGGCGGAAAAATATATCGATTAAATGATAACGGAAGCATTCCTAAAGACAATCCATTTGTGGGACAAGTGGGAGTAAAAGAGGCCATTTATACATACGGAAATCGCAACGCACAAGGTATGGCAAAAAACCCTGTTACAGGCGATATTTGGGCACACGAACACGGACCTAAAGGTGGCGATGAAATCAACATTATAAAAAAAGGTGCTAATTATGGATGGCCTGTAGTTACATTTGGTGTTAATTATGATGGATCACAAATCACTGCCAAAACCGAAAAACCAGGTATTGAAAACCCTATTTATTACTGGTTGCCTTCAATCGCCCCAAGCGGAATGACGTTTGTAACCGGAGATAAATATCCTGATTGGAAAGGGCATTTATTAGTGGGTTCCTTAAAATTTCAATATCTTGAATTAATTAAACTGAACGGTAATAAAGTTGTTGGCAGACAAAAAATAGCAACCGATGTTGGTCGATTACGCGATGTAAAGCAAGGCCCAGATGGCTTTATTTATATGGGTGTCGAAGGAAAAGGAATCATTAAAATTATACCAAACTAAGTGCTATTGAATACAAAGTTGGTAATTGGTTTTGCTGCAATTACGGTGGCAGGATTTTCGCTTTTTAAACCATTTTCAAATGAAAAATATTTTGATTTAGATACCAAAAATACAGCTACATTAAAAACGCAATCACCAGGAAAGGAAATTTATCTTGATTTTTGTATCCAATGCCATGGCGCTAATGGAAAAGGAGATTCAAAGAACTTCCCTCCACTTGACGGTTCGGATTGGCTGAAAAATAAAAGAAAAGAAAGCATTGCCGCGGTTAAATTTGGACAAAATGGCGAAATAATTGTGAATAAAATCAAGTATAACAACGCTATGCCAGCAATGGGACTTTCCAATCAAGAAGTTGCCGATGTGATGAATTATATTATGACATCTTGGAGCAATAAACAAACGAAAATTGTTACCGAGAACGAAGTAGCAGCTATAAAAAAATAGGTTCTAACTTAAAAATGCGATGCCTAATTACAATGATTTTTCAAAATTTTACGTCATTAGAAAGCTAATCAACATTTAATTAGAAGATTCAAATGCGGTATAATAAATCTCCCAAATTTGTGCCTTTGCTACTTAGTGGCTAAAGCAATCAATTCGTAGTAAAATCTACACTATATCAATATTTATATTAACGTCAATTAAATTTAGAAAACCATCAAGAGTATTAAGCTCAGTTAAGTCTTAATGCGACTTAATATTTTAATGGTTAAAAAAATAAAGCTGTTTTATATTCATAAATGGTATAACTATTACTATCAGTATTTTTGTAACTTAAATGTTATTCCACTTCTTCTGGGGTAAAAAATCGAATGCGCTTACACCATAAAACTAAAATAGATAACCCACCGAAAAACCTCCGTAATAATTTACAGGATTTCCAGGATAAAAATAACGTGGTGCAGCAGTTCCAAAACCTACGGCATTAGGCAAAATATTAGCCGAATACTTCGTGTTCAAAGCATTATTTACTCCAGCATTCAGTTCTACTTTTAATATTTTAAAAATGGTAAAAACGTAAGTGGTTTTTAAATCAAGCAAGGAATAGCGTTCGTTATATTTAGCATTAGAATCATTTAATGGAATCTCGCCCATAGTTCTAAAAGATGTGTTGATGCTAAAACCGTTTTTAATATTGAAATCAAGCCCAAAATTAAATTGATTTTCGGGAACACCCGTTAATTGATTTCCTGAATAATCAGCATTGCCATCAATAAACTCTTTGAACTTAAAATTATTCACTGATCCTGAAAAATAAGGTGCGATTTTAAGACTATTCCATGATACAAAATTGTAGTTGACTAAAAATTCCAACCCACTATGCGAACTGCTACCCGCATTAATGCCAACAAATTGATCTTCAGCGGTGCGCCTTGCGACCAATAGATTTTTTATTTGTGTGGTGTATAAAGTTACCTCGGTGTACAACTTTTTTTTGTGCCAATTGCCTTTAAAACCCATTTCGTAATTCCAACCTATTTCTGGTTTTAAAGTGGTGTTAATTTGTCCTTCGGGAGTCAATGTTTCAGCAACTGATGGCGTTGAAAATCCATTGCTTACCGACGCAAAGAAGTTCTTACCATTTGTTACTTTATAAGACAAACCAACTCTTGGAGACAAAACCGTACCAAAAGTGAATGGTTCTTTTATACCAGTAGCAGTATTTTCAAAAACATTTTCTAATGAATATTTAGTTCTGTTGAGCGCTAAACCAGTTTCTAAATGCAATTTTTCTGAAAGTAGAAGTTTCATTTGTAAAAAGTAATTGCTATAGTTTCGATTTTGTTTTATGGCATTGAATTTGTCGCCTTGCACACTTCCTTGACCGGGTTGCGACTGATATAAATTTCTAAAAAGTGTAAATTCATAATTTTCATAAAGAACCTCAGTACCCAAACTTAGTTCCATTGGCAAAGCAAAAAGTTGATCTTTATAATTTATGTTGGTACGAAAACCAATTGCGATAGTTTTATCATCAATAATGTTAAAAGGTCTCGGCTCGTACGCCTCTTTCGAATTAGAAAAAACACTGGTTTGCATTGACCATTTATCAGAAAATCGATGTTCATATCCTAATCCAACCATAAACTTGTCATACGACTCAAATCCTTGTGCCGCCGCCCAATTGGCAGCTGCTCTTTTAGGATTGTTTTTTAAATCATTTTCATTTATAGAACTTGGGATAAAAGCTTTCAAGCGAGTAAAGACTCCTAAAAAAGACAAATTGCCATTGGGACCTATTTTTTGCTTACCATGCAAATTGAATGATTTTCTTTTATACGAACTATTAGCTCTAAAACCTTCTATATCTAGATCAGTATAACTTGCAAATAAGTTAGTTTTTGCATCGCTATATCCTCCTGAAAGTCGCTGTTGCAACAATCCAAAACTTCCAAAAGTAATTGTTGATTTCCCAAAGGATTCCATCAACGGTGTTTCTCTAGAAAATAATTGAATTACTCCTCCTAAACCGGAACCAAAACTAGTTGCATTTGGTCCTTTTATAATTTCTATTTTTTCGATTGCGGCCAAGTCAATATCATCAATAGTAGTTTCACCTTCGCCAGAAGTTAACGGAATTCCGTCAAAATAAGCTTTTATTTTATTGGTGCCAAATTGCGATCTTGCACCAATACCGCGAATGGTAATTCTATTAGTATTTAAAGCACCTTGCTGCATGGTAACGCCCGGAATTTTATTGAAAACCGGAGTTAATATAATTCCGTCACTCTTATCAATATCGGCAGAAGTTATAACAGAAACGGAAGCCGCAGAATTTTGTAGCACATTCTTAATCGGCGAACCTTGTAACGTAATTTCAGAAAGTGAAATAGTGTCTTTTTTTATCTGACCCAAAACTAAGGAAAAGCTGAGAAAAAAAGTTAGGACAGAAAGGGAATATTTAAACAACGATCTGATTTTTTTGATTAAAAATATAAAAGTTAAATTTACCTATTAATTTTTAGTTATGATTGATAATTTAAAAATGGTAATCAAAATAAGTGTTACTTACAATAAACTTTGTAATTAATTAGTAGTGACTTTAACGAAAAATTGCTATCACTATTATTTTTGATTTCTTTAGCTATAAAACAGTGAGTTATATAAAAAATTTCGAATTGAGATATAATTATAGCGCAGTGGAGATTATTTTAAAAATATATCTTTGCCGCATATTTTTACATTAAAAATACCTTCGTTGTGCAGTACTATTTATAAAATCAAAAAACTGTCTCGTCTTGAAATGGGCTTACACATTTAAAGTGTAAAAAATGAAAAAAAGCAATAAAAACAATCAAAGAAAAAGAGGCCATTATTTCTGAATATATTTTGGGAGAAACAACTTTTCGTACATTAGAAGAAAAGTATGGAGTAGATTTTAGGATTGTACATTTCCCGATTTTTATCGGGATACGGTTCTGTGAGAACGTAGAGTAAAATTCAATTGCGTGACTCGGTTACCACTAAAACTAGTAGACAAAATTGCTAAACTAAACTGAAAAATAAATTTTTCTATTTAGTAACCTATAATTTACCTTTGATTTATGTAAGTAAGCGAAATCATAGCCTTTAAAAATTACTTCGAAAGTTTTTTGAAATCTCAACCTCAAAAGGTTAAGCACAAAATTTTCAAGATAATCGAAGCTATTGAGACCCTTGAAAGAGTTCCTTCAAATTATCTAAAATTTCTTGTGGGGACTAACGGACTTTATGAAGCAAGACTTTAATTAGGTTCTGACGTTTGGCGTGTTTTCTGTTTTTTCGACAACGACAAGCTTGTTATTTTACTAAATGGTTTTCAGAAAAAAACATAAAAGACACCGAAAAACGAGATTGAAAAAGCTTTAAAACGTATGATTGAATATCACGACCCAAAAAGGAAAGAAAATGGAAACTATAAGTTGGAAAGAAATCAAGAACGACGTTTACGGAACTAGGAGAACTGTGCGAAGAGATGAACTTGAAAAGGATTTTGAAAGTTTCAAGATTGGTGTGCTTTTGCGTAAAGTAAGGGAAGATAAGCATCTGACCCAATCTGAACTGGCTGGCCTTGTTTACCGTAAACGTGAATATATTTTCAGGATTGAAAATAATGGAAGTAATCTGACCTTGAAAACTTTGTTTAACATTGTTGAAAGAGGCTTGGGCGGGAAAGTGAATATTTTCATTGAACTCTACAAAAAGTACTAGTGGTAACAGCAAATTTGTGTAATAATGGATGAAGTGGTTTACGTTAAACCATTCGTTATTTAATTCATTTTTGCGGGCTGAAAATGTTTCTGCAAACAAGGCCATTTCTACATAAATTTCCAAAACGTTATAGGGCATTGCTACCAACTAACAAACAACAGGGTATAAAAATATTTACTAACCAAAACTGACTAAAATTTTTTCTTTTTATCCGACCAAAAAGTTCGACTTTTTCCATTTTAGACCGACCAGTACAGATCGATTTTTTTTGTTTCTTGGTCTTTCTGGTCTTTCTCTTCCAGATCTTGGAGATATTAGTTGGTTCTAAATTCGATATTGGCTAAATGACGGTCGATTTTCTTTTGGTTATAATTGCTCTTTTTGCTATTGTGTGCTCGTATTTTGGTGCCGTCTGTAGCCACTATTTCGCCTGCTACCAGTTCGACATCTTTTAAAAATAACACAAATAGTTTAAAGGTGCTGCGGAGTGCCTGGGGTTTGATGCTTCTAAAATCAGATATACTGTGGTAGTTGGGTTGCAAACAATCTAAAAGCCATTGTACCTTTATATTTCGGATGCGCTCTTTTTCGAGCTTGCAGCTGCTCCTTAGCCCATTCAAATAACCATAGTAACATAGTTTCAGAAACACTTTGGGGTTAAAGGCTGGGCGACCTTCTGTTTTAACGTCCAAAACCGTAAAGCCCACTTGGCTCATGTCTAGATGCTCTACAAAAGCATAAACAAAACGAACTGGGTTATCTTTTTTTATAGATTCTTACAAGTAGCTAGTGCTCACTTTGTACCTATTTGAATGTGCTAAATATACCATTTTTATAAAGAATTAGTATTTGAAAATAAGCATTATTTTCCTTTTTATATTGATTTTTGATATATTTATAGAAGGTTTTGGAGAATGTATTTTCACAAACTAACGTTAGTGGCACAATTTTGGAAACAATGCAAAGACAAAAAGCGAAATCAATAGTTTAAAAATAAACGGACAAGCCGAACACCGTTTCAAGAAGTAGGCAAAATTTGAATATAATCAAAAATGAACAGAATAAATCTAATTTTAGCAACACTTACAGTAAGTCTATTTGCTATCTCTTGTAACCAAGTTACAGATAAATCCAAGGAAGAAGCTCAAAAAGTGTCAACACAAACCAACGAAAAAGTGCAAAAGACAATTGATGAACTAGGTTTAGTGTATGTGGAAGAAGGAGCACAAGAAATTATTACTTACGATGAGGTGAACGCTGCACAACAGGCCTGGTGCGATGCTTTGGTTAAAATCGGAAAACTGAAAGAAGAAGGTGGCGATTACAAAGCTTTTGCAGAGCAAGTGCTTTCGGAAGCGTATAATTATGATAATGGAAAGGTTTTCTTTAAACCTACATTGGCTTTTGGCGATCAAACATTTAGAAATGATAAAAAAGGAGCATTATCCTATTTTATAGGTGGCGACCCAGCTTATCCAAACGACAAAGGTTTTGCAATGGCACCGTGGGTAAAAGCAAGATACGACAATGTAGGTGAGAAAAATGAGGGTATTCAAATTTACGGTTCCGTAGCCATAACAATGGGTAATGTATGGGTTACAGGCAAAGACGGAAAAGAGGTAATGGTAGACAAAACTTGGGTTTTCAAAAAAGGGAAAGATGGTAAACTGAAAATTATTGTTCATAAATCGGCCCTACCGTTTTCACCACCAACAAAATAAAAAATTAACGGGTTGGGCTTTTTTGCCTAACCCTAATTTTAAATTATGAGAAAATTAGTTTTGTGTTTTGTATTTATTATTGTTTTTGCCGAGAATACTTCATATGCTCAAAATACTCGACTTAATAACTATAATTCTATCGGTTGGTATAACTATTTTGGAACTTTCAAACTAACTGAAAAATTTGGTATTCATACAGAATATCAGTTTCGTAGAAATGAATTTATTACAGAATGGAAACAGAGTTTATTACGTGTAGGTGTTAATTATCAACTCAATCAAAAAATTCAATTTAGGCTTGGTTATGCTTGGATAGAAACCTTTTCTTATGGAGAAATCCCAATTAACGGAATGGGCAAAGACTTTACCGAACACCGCTTGTTTCAAATGGTAACAATTTCAGATAAAATTTCTATTGTTGACTTTTCACACCGTTTTATGTTGGAACAGCGATGGGTAGGACGATATTCAAATGATAATTTAACAAAAGAAGATGAATATCCATTATCGAACAGATTTAGATATATGTTTCGATTACAAATACCGCTAAAAGGCAAAGAAATTAAAGACAAAACACCTTACTTGGCTATTTACGATGAAATATTTATTGGATTTGGAAAAAATATAAATGAAAATATTTTTGACCAAAATAGAATAGGAATTTTATTTGGTTACAGATTTAGTCCAGTTGTTAGAATTGAAGCAGGTTATTTAAATCAAATTCTACAATTAGGACGTGAAGTAAACAATAGAAATGTGTTTCAACAAAACGATGGTATTATTTTGAACGCTAACTTTAATATTGACTTGACAAAAAAGAAATAAAAACTGCTACTAATAGCTACAATTCCCAGTTTCCAAACAGACAGAAAATAAATGGAAACGTATCTGAACTTTGGACAATTAAAACCGAAAAATTACAATCTTTAAGAATATATTTTGACACTTTGACTTTTGCAAACAACATAAAGTAATTTTCAAAAATGGCTTACGACACTAAACTTGCAAACCGAACAAGAGAATATCTTACTGAAATTCCTAATTTAGAAATTCAAGAAAAGAAAAAGTTTCGTGGTTTGTCATTTATGGTAAATGGGAAAATGTGTGTAACGTAAGTGTTGAAAACTTGATGTATTGCTTTGATTCAAAATTGCAAAACGAAATTGCTGAAAAGAAAGGCTACCAATCTATGATTATGAAAGGCAAAGAATACGAAGGTTATTGCTATATATATCCAGAAGGAATTAAAGCAAAAAAAAACTTTGAATATTTTGTAAACTTATGCCTTGAATTTAATAAAGAAGCAAAATCGTCAAAGAAATGAAAATAGAAACCGAAAAACAATTAACCGCTAACTATACCTATAAGTAATTGGCGGTTTATTACTCTCCTTACCAACACTATCTTCAGTGTGCTTAAACGCAGTTGCTCTCTCAATATCCCAGTAATAAGTTGTATGTTTAAAGATGCAAATTTTGGTTCTATCTATTCATTTTATTTGTGTTAGACTAGTGGAGGTTTTTTCTCAGTCTAACGACATTACCAATGCTAAAAGACAAACCAACTGAGACAAAATAAAATCTATAATAAAACACTAGATATTCTTTTCCTGATAAGCAAAAGTGTGATTTATGTAACAATTATATTTAATTATATAACTATTTCATTTTTAAGTTACGTAAAGTTGAGCGGATGACAAGGAAAGACATTTCAGAATTGGAAATTTCGCTATTACTGGAGGCTATATACCAAAAATACGGATACGATTATAGGCAATACTCCAAAGCCCACATCAATCGCAGGATTAGGAACAGGATGGTACTGTCTGGATTAGATGATGTTTCTCAAATTCAATCTAGAGTTCTCAAGGATGAAATATTTGCACATGAACTTTTACAGGATTTATCAATAACGGTAACCGAAATGTTTCGTGATCAAGATTTTTATAAGTCGTTGCGAGAAAATGTTATTCCTATTTTAAAAACCTATCCCTTTATAAAAATATGGCATGCTGGCTGTGCAACGGGCGAAGAAGCGTATTCGATGGCAATTATTTTGCAGGAAGAAGGCTTGTATGATAGGACAACAATTTATGCTACTGATTTTAACCAGCAGGCTTTAAACCGGGCAAAAGAAGGGATTTTTTCGAATGCAATGATGAAAGAATATACGGCCAATTATCAACTATCGGGAGGTAAAGAATCTTTTGCAAGCTATTACACTTCCAATTATGGAAACATAATCATGAATCAGTCCTTGAAAAAAAACATTGTTTGGGCAAATCATAATTTGGTTACAGACAGTGTATTTGCAGAAGTACATTTAATATTATGCAGAAATGTGTTGATTTATTTTGATGTAGATCTACAAAATAAAGTGCAAAAACTTTTTTACGGTAGTATTGTCAACGGTGGCATACTATGTTTGGGTTCAAAAGAAAGTCTACGTTTTACCGACTTTTTTGAAAAATATACTGAGTTGGATAAAAAACAACGCATATTTAAAAAAAAATATTAAAAAATGAAATACGAAGCAATTGTAATTGGGGTTTCTTCGGGTGGTATGATTGCTTTAAAATTTATTTTCTCAGTGTTGCCTGCTGGTTTTAGCATACCAATTATTATAGTGCAGCATATCAATGCAAATTCGGATAATGAATGGATAAAACTGTTAAATAAAAAAAGTAATCTTACTATTAAAGAAGCAGATGAAAAAGAAAAAATAGAAACTGGAAATGTTTATATCGCCCCAGCTAATTATCATTTGCTAATCGAAAATGATAAAACCTTTTCGCTTACAATTGATGAACGCGTAAATTTTGCTAGACCATCTATTGATGTGTTGTTTGAATCGGCAGCCGAAGCATACAAAAATAAATTGATTGGAATCGTTCTTACTGGTTCTAATAACGACGGAGCAAAAGGTATAAAACGAATAAAAGAATTAGGTGGAATGGCAATTATTCAAGACCCAAAAACAGCTGAATCTTCTATAATGCCTGCATCGGCAATTGCTGCTATAGAACCGGACTATATTTTATCCTTAGAAAAAATAGTCCAATTACTCATAAAAATAGACAACCCAATTAAACAATAAAATAAATATGACACTTGGCAAAAAAATATTGACTGGCTTTATAGCTTGTGCTGTAATACTTTTCGGAGTTGGAATTTTCTCTTATAAAAACAGTGAAAAATTTATAACTTCCAATACTTTGGTAGATCAAACCAACAGGGTGTTATATGAATTTAGCCAAATTCTATCCACCATTACGGATGCTGAAGCGAGCAATCGTGGGTATATCATTACAGGCGATGATGCGCATTTAGAATCTTCCAAAAATGCCGAAAAAAGTATTAGCGAACATCTTGATAAAGTGAAAGAGTTAACACAGGACAACACTATTCGGCAAAAAACAACGGAACTTGAAAAGGAAATAGAAATTCGTTTCACTCATATAAAAACCGGTATTGCTCTTCGCAAAATAGTTCCGGCAGCTATCGGGATTGAAAAGTCGAGAGAATTTGTAGCTTCTGGAGTGGGAAAACAATCACAAGATAGAATATTTGAAATAATTGGTAGCATTCAAAAACTAGAGCTAGCATTACTTGCCGAAAGAAAACAAGCTAGCGAGGAAGATGCGAACAATTTTACTTTAGTTTTAATTGTTTTATTGGGCATCATTATTCTCGTTCTTATTGTTGTTTACAGTATAGTTACTTTAAATTTAAAAACACTTAAAAAAGCTGAACAGGAAACTGCCAGTAAAAATTGGTTACTTACTGGTAACACAGAACTTAACGAAAAATTAATAGGAGACAAAAGTTTAGATGAGCTGGCAAACAACACCATTAGTTTTTTATGCGCTTACTTAAAAGCACAAATTGGGGCAGTTTATCTGTTTAATAAAAAAGAAAGTGCGTTAATATTAAACGGACGATATGCTTTTTCTTCGGCTACCGAAACCAAAGAAAAATTTATGCTGAATGAAGGGCTAATTGGCCAGGCAGCACAGGAACAAAAACAAATTTCTTTAACAGATATAGCAGAAGAACATATTCGCGTTACCTCGTCTGTTCTGAATGCAAAACCAAAGCAGTTACTCATAACCCCATTTTTGTTTGAAGGCAAAACAATGGGTGTGGTAGAAATTGGAAGGCTTACGGATTTTACCGAAACAGAAAAAGAATTTATCGATACTTCTATGAACAGTATTGCTATTGCAGTAAATACGGCTTTTAATCAGGAAGCACTGAGAGAATTATTAGAAAAGATTCAAGCGCAAAATGGCGAAATGGAAATTTCAGCTTTGGAAATAGATCAGCAAATAAATTCCTTAAATCAAGCAGCCATTGTTTCTATTGCCGATGCAAATGGAGATATTATATATGCGAATGATAACTTCTGTAAAATTTCACAATATTCAAGAGAGGAATTAATAGGAAATAATCACAGAATATTGAAATCAGGAAAACAGCCTGATGGAATGTTTATTGGTATGTGGAAATCAATTAGTGACGGCAGAACATGGAAAGGAGAAATAATAAATAAAGCGAAAGACGAAACTTTTTATTGGGTAGATACTACAATTACGCCATTTAAAGGAGTAGATGGTAAAATAGAAAAATATGTTTCCATCCGATTTGATATTACGAACACTAAAAATCAAATGGAGGAGCTTGCCAGACAAGGAGAAGAATTGCAAACTCAGCAAGAAGAGCTGAAACAAATGAATGAAGAACTGGAAGAACAGGCGCAAAACCTGAAACAACAGCAAGAAGAATTACAAATGACCAATGAAGAATTAGAAGAACAAACACAATCATTGGAATCGAAAAATTTGGAAGTAGAAGCTTCAAAAAAAGACATTGAACAGAAAACAAAACAATTAGAAATAAGCAGCCGATACAAATCGGAGTTCCTTGCGAATATGTCGCATGAATTAAGGACACCGCTTAATAGTTTGCTAATTCTGTCAAAAGATTTATCTGAAAATAGAAACAAAAATCTGGATTCTATTCAGGTAGAGAGTGCAGAAATAATTTATAAAAGTGGTTGTGATTTGCTTGTATTAATTAATGAAGTGCTCGATCTCTCTAAAATTGAAGCAGGGAAAATGTCCTTAACTATTGAATCTGTTTCACTAAAAAGTTTCGCAAATGAACTCATTCGAGATTTTAAACATCATGCGGAACAAAAAGGATTGAAGTTAGATGCAAAATTAGAGAAAGAATTACCTGAATTTATTCGTACTGATTCACAACGATTAAATCAAATATTAAAAAATCTTTTATCAAACGCCATAAAATTTACCGAGAAAGGAAGTGTAAGTATTACTATTGACAGAGACACAGAAAGTACCATTATTATTTCAATTGCCGATACAGGGATTGGAATTGTGGAAGATAAACAACAAGCCATATTTGAAGCTTTTCAACAAGCCGAAGGAGGAACATCCAGAAAATATGGTGGTACAGGTTTAGGGCTTTCTATTTCGCGTGAGCTTGCAAAATTATTAGGAGGTGAAATTAAAGTGAGTAGTAAATTAAATAAAGGGGCTGTTTTTTCTCTTATTATTCCATTAGAAACAGTTCAAGAGCAAGAACTTGTAAGTACAAACATTACTGAAAACTACTTAGAAAATAAACCCACTTTATTCAAACCAAGCGTATCAAATGAAACCAAATACCTAAATTATCCTAACGTAAAAGATGATAGAGATACAATAAAAAGTGATGACAAAACAGTGCTTATTATTGAAGATGACCTAAAATTTGCTGCAATAATTTTAAAACAAGCCAACAAAAAAGGATTCAAATGCTTATCGGCAGCAACAGGAGAAGATGGTTTAGCGCTTGCATTAAAATACAATCCACAAGCAATTATACTCGATATGATTTTGCCTGGCTTTAACGGACATGATGTATTGCTTGAATTAAAAGCAAATCCATCTTTAAGGCACATACCTGTTCATATTATTTCGGCTAAAGAACGGTCGTTGGAACCGATAAGAGAAGGAGCTATTGAGTATTTGATGAAACCAGTTGCTAAAGAAGATTTGGAAGAAGCATTTAACAGAATTGAAAAATTTGTTAATAGAAAAATGAAAAACTTACTCATTATTGAAGATAATGAAAATTCGAGAAAGGCAATGCGAATACTTATTGGTAATGGTGACGTACAATGTTTTGAAGCAGGAACGGGGCAAGAGGCTTCGGTTATATATGAGCAGTATCAAATTGATTGTATTATATTAGACATTGGTTTGCCCGATATGAGTGGGTTTGAACTTATTCATAAATTGGAAAAAATAAAAGACCACAGTCTTCCGCCTATTATTGTATATACTGGAAAGGAACTTACGAAAGAAGAAAACAATGAGCTTGAAAAATATGCTGAGAGTATTATTATAAAAGGCGTAAAGTCGGAAGAACGATTATTAGACGAAACAGCTCTTTTTCTTCACAGAACAATAAGTAATTTGCCGAAATCAAAACAAGTAATCATAAATAATCTGTATGATAAAGAAGCAGTATTTCATTCGAAAAAAATATTATTGGTAGATGATGATATGCGAAATTTATTTGCATTATCAAAAATATTAAAAGAACGTGGCATGGAAATTATAAAAGCAGAAAACGGGAAAAATGCTTTAAAGATGCTGGAGTTACATCCCGAAATTGATTTGGTATTGATGGATATTATGATGCCCGAAATGGATGGTTACGAAGCAATGAAACAAATGAGAGCTCAGGTGAAATTCATAAATTTGCCCGTAATTGCACTCACTGCAAAAGCCATGAAAGACGATAAACAAAAATGCATAGATGCAGGCGCCAACGATTACATCACTAAACCTATTGATGTAGAACGCTTGCTATCATTGATGCGTGTGTGGTTGAGCAAATAATGAGTTTAAATATGTTTACAAACCAAATCGATATAATTAATAATTGATGCGTAAAAAATTTAATGAAAATGAAAACGAATAATCTTGTTAAAATTTTATTGGTTGATGATCTGCCAGAAAATCTATTTGCGTTGGAATTAATTCTTGCGGATAAAAATTACTTTTTTGTGAGAGCAAATTCTGGCAATGAAGCATTAAAAATTCTACTACATGAGCAAGATTTCGCTATTATTTTAATGGATGTGCAAATGCCGGAGATGGATGGTTTTGAAACGGTAGAATTAATTCGTGAAATTGAAATGCTTAATCATGTTCCAATTATTTTTTTAACTGCCAGCATGGATAATACTTCGCATATTTTTAAGGGCTATCAAGCTGGTGCAGTTGATTATATGATTAAACCACTTGTTCCAGAAATATTGACTGCTAAAGTGGCGGTTTTTGTGGAGTTATATCTAAAAAAACATGAATTAATAGTTCAAAATGAAGAGAAAGAAAAACAGGCTGAAGCGTTAAGAATCGCTAATAAAAATTTGCTTTTTCAAAATGAAGAAAAAAAGAAGAGAGAAGCAGAATTGGTTATTGCAAATAAAGAAATGGCTTATCAAAACGAAGAAAAGAAAAAACGAGCTAATGAATTAATGATTGCCAACATAGAACTTGATTTTCAAAACAAAGAAAAAGAAAAACAAGAAATTGCAAATAAAGAATTAAAAGCATCCAGTAATTTTCTTAAACAGGCATCGCAATATGCAAGGAGTTTAATAGAAGCATCACTCGACCCACTTGTTACCATTTCTGCCGAAGGAAAAATTACAGATGTAAATGAGGCATCTGTGAAAGTAATAGGAGAAATAAGAGATAAATTGATTGGAACTGATTTCTCTAATTATTTTACCGAACCTGAAAAAGCGCAAGAAGGATATAAACAGGTTTTTAAAAAAGGATTTGTTTCAGATTATCCGCTTACAATCCACCACAAAAATGGAAAGTTGACCGATGTGTTATACAACGCATCAGTTTATAAAGACGAAGAAGGAAATGTGTTAGGAGTATTTGCGGCAGCAAGAGATGTAACCGAAATAAAAAGAATTGCAAAAGAAATTTCGGATTATAAAAATACGCTTGATGAATTTGCTATCGTTTCCATTACTGATCAAGAGGGAATTATTACCTATGTAAATGATAACTTCTGCAAGATTTCAAAATACAATCGAGAGGAATTAATTGGGCAAGACCATCGCATCGTTAATTCAAGCTATCATTCTAAAGATTTTATGAGAAAAGTATGGACAACAATTACCAAGGGTGGAATATGGAAAGGTGAAATTAAAAACAAAGCAAAAGACGGAACGATGTATTGGGAAAATACTACTATTGTTCCTTTTTTAGATGAGCAGGGTAAACCAAACAAGTATGTTGCAGTAAGTACAGATATTACCGGCCAAAAAAGAATTACAGAAGAATTGACGGAGGCAAAAATGGTTGCGGAGTTAGCAACGCTAAATGCAGAAGAGGCAAAAGGCATAGCTGAAAGAGCATTGCAATCCAAACAACAATTTTTGTCGAATATGAGCCATGAAATTCGCACTCCTTTGAATGCAATTCTTGGATTTACGAAGGTGCTAATGAAAACAAATTTAGCCCCAAAGAAAAAAGAATATTTGGATGCTATAAAAATCAGTGGCGATGGATTACTTGTGCTTATAGATGATATTCTGGATTTAGCAAAAACAGATGCAGGGAAAATGACATTTGAAGAAACACCATTCAAAATAAAATTCTCAATAGCAACAATGCATCAGGTATTTGATTTAAAGCTTAAAGAAAAGAATTTAGAGTTAGTTAAAGAATACGACAACAAAATACCAGTGGTGTTATTAGGCGATGCCGTACGTTTGCACCAAATTCTTTTAAACCTGTTGAGTAATGCCATAAAATTTACAGCAAAAGGAAAAATAACAATAGCTGTTCGTTTATTGCATGAAGATAAAGAAAAAGCAACCATTGAGTTTGTAATTGCCGACACAGGAACAGGAATACCAGAAGATAAATTAGAATCTATTTTTGAAAACTTTCAACAAGCAACAAGTTCCACTTCAAGCACATTTGGAGGAACAGGATTAGGGCTTGCCATCTGCAAACAATTAGTAGAAAAACAGGGTGGAAGTATTTTAGTCAAGAGTAAAATGAATGAAGGCTCGACTTTTAGTTTCATCTTAAGTTTTCAAAAAACCAATGAAGAAAGTAAAAAAGAAAGCGGAGAGCTAGAATTGGATAAAGAAATTAAAGACATAAAAATATTAGTGGTTGAAGATGTTAAACTCAATCAATTATTGATGAAGATAATATTAGATGACTTCAAATTCAAATATGATATTGCGGACAATGGAAAAATTGCAATTGAAAAACTACAAACAGAAACTTACGATATTATTTTAATGGACTTGCAGATGCCTGAAATGGATGGGTTTGAAGCCACAAAATATATTCGCAACAGTATGAAATTAAAAATTCCAATTATTGCTTTAACAGCCGATGTAACAACAGTGGATGTAGAAAAATGCAAAGCCGCTGGTATGAACGACTACGTTTCAAAACCGCTTGATGAACAAATTTTATACACTAAAATGATTGAATTATTAAAGCGGTAGACGTATGAGAAATGGCCAGGCGGACAGAAGGGCAGCATATAATGTGAAACAGGATATCCGAAAAATAAGTTAAAAAAGCCTCTTCCAAATTATGGAGAGGTTTTTTTTTGGATATTTGTCTAGTCCAAGAATCAGAGCGTACTCTTCTTTAAAAAGTCCCAATAGGGCTTGCAAGTTACAAATGTGTGAATGATGTAATTTCTTCATTTTATTGCGTAACGCTAACTCCATACCAAACCTACACCTTTGTTGTATAAATTTTTAGTTAAAATTTAAAAACAAAATATTTTATGAAACAAGAACACAATCAATATGTAGAAAAATTAGTGGAGATGGTTAAAGATGTTCGTATCTGCATGTTCATTACCAACGAAAAAAATGCTGAAAATTTATCGGGCAGACCAATGAGTATAGGCAAAATTGATGACGATGGAACCATGTGGTTTTTTACAAAGGCTTCTTCCTATAAAGTTGAAGAAATAGAAGAAAGCAAAAAGGTATCTATTGCCATTACCAATGAAAGCAGTAATAATTATTTAATGATACATGGATCAGCAATGTTGGTAAATGACAAAAGCAAAATGACAGCGTTGTGGAGTTCAATTTTAAAAGCTTGGTTTCCCCTTGGTTTAGACGACCCTGATATGACACTTATTAAAGTAACACCTAGCGAAGTAAATTATTGGGACGGCAGTTCAAGCAAAATGGTGGTTCTTTTTAACATACTTAAAGCAATTGTTAACGGAAAGGAATATGAAGAAGGCGAGCATGGGAAAATTAATTTATAAAATCAATTGATTATAAAAACATTGACATGAAAAGATTAGAAAACAAAGTCGCAGTTATTACCGGAGCTGCGGGCAGTATCGGAAACACAACGGCCAAATTATTTTTAGAAGAAGGAGCGAAAGTAATGTTGGTTGACCTTACCGAAGAAGAACTAAAAACAGCCGTCGTAGAATTAAATAATGAAAACGTAAAATATTGCGTTGCCGATGTTTCAAAAGCAACTGAGGTGGAACACTATTTAAATGAAACAGTAAAACTGTTCGGAAAAATTGACATTTTTTTCAACAATGCAGGAATCGAAGGAGACATAAAACCTATTATAGATTATCCCGAAGAAATTTTTGATAAAGTAATTGCTGTAAACGTTAAAGGAATATTTTTAGGTAATAAATATGCATTACCCCAAATGAATGATGGCGCCAGTATTATCTTAACTTCATCAGTGTCGGGCATTTTAGGTTCTGTTAATTTAAGTGCCTATATAATTAGTAAACATGCTGTTGTGGGCATCATGCGAGCAACAGCTATTGAAGCTGCTCCTCGAAAAATTAGAGTAAATTCTGTTCTTCCAGGGCCTGTAAATAACAGAATGATGAGATCAATTGAAGAAGGCGAAGTTCCCGGACATGCCGAAGAAGTTAAAAAACATTTGGAGACCACAATTCCATTTGGACGTTATGCAGAGCCTATTGAAATTGCCAACTTAGTTTTATTTCTTGCAAGCGACGATAGCCAATATATAACTGGAACTACGCATGTAATTGATGGAGGAATCTCAGCACAATGATTTAATTATAAAATAAGTTGATGAAAGATAAATATCACTTAGTTGCCATTTCAGGAAGTTTAAGAAAAGAATCTTTTAATACTATGGTGTTAAAAACAACACAAAAACTTGCACCAAATCATATTATTATTAAACAAAATATCTATTGCTAACGTACCCTGCGTAATTAGTTAATTATAATTATGCTTTTGGTTTAAACTCGGATTTACTTCTTTGGTTACACTTGCCATTGCAACCGCTTAATTCGTCAATAAAATTAATTAAAATGGAAAATTTAAAAACGAAAGTTGCTGATTTGAAATATGGACAAGAGTTAATTACTGTAGAAGGCAGTAAGTTGAATGTAACCGTTAAAGACGGAAAGGTAATAGTAGGTGGAGCAAAAGTAAAAGCTGCTGACATTGAAGCATCAAACGGAGTAATTCATGTTATAGATAAAGTGTTATTGCCAAAAGATTAAAGCTAAGCAGTTATTAAAATAGAACCTTGCTTATGTGAGTTTTTGGTTTTTAAACACTTTTTTTAAAAGTAATATTCATTTTTATTTATTTCAAAAAATAATTTAATTATGTCCATTCAAACAGTTAATCCCACAACAAATAAAGTCATTGAATCTTTTACAGAAATGACAGATGAACAAGTGGATAAAGCAGTAGAAAAAGCAACAAAAACTTATGAGAGCTGGAAGCAGACAGATTTTAAAATAAGAGCTGACTTATTGCATAAAGTTGCAGGTATACTAAGGGATAAAAAAGATGTATTAGCCAAGATGATTACCTTAGAAATGGGTAAATTATTAGAACATGCAGAAGGTGAAATAAAATTAAGTGCTGAAATATTTGATTACTATGCCAAAAATGCCGAAAAGTTTTTGGCCGATAAAATATTAAATCCAACACACGGGGATGCTTTAATTAGGCATTCACCCATTGGAGTTTTGTTAGGTGTAGAACCATGGAATTTCCCATTTTACCAGGTAGCTAGATTTGCAGCACCTAACATAATGGCAGGCAATACTATTTTGGTAAAACATGCTTCTATTGTGCCTCAATGTGGTGTTGCGATCGAGAAAATATTTAAAGAAGCAGGAGCACCAGCTGGGTTATATACCAACCTACTTATTTCAGGCACCCGGGCATCTTTGTTGGTTGCTGATAAAAGAATTAAAGGAGTTTCGCTTACCGGTAGCGAAGCTGCAGGCGCAAGTATAGCTTCTGAGGCGGGCAAGCATTTAAAGAAATCGGTATTGGAACTTGGCGGAAGCGATGCATTTATTGTATTGGAGGATGCTGAAATGGATAAAACTGTTGAATGGGCGGTAATAGGGAGGATAAATAACAATGGCCAATGTTGCATTGCCTCTAAAAGGTTTATCGTGGTAGAAAGTGTGGCAGATATTTTTTTGGAGAAATTTAAAACTAAATTTTCGGAATTAATAGTGGGCGACCCTATGGATGCCGCCACACAATTAGGCCCTATGAGTAATGAAGCAGCAGCGGAACAAATAGCAAAACAGGTGCAAAAAGCTGTTGATGGTGGTGCAACTATTTTATTGGGAGGAAAAAGATTAAAGAGAGAAGGTGCTTTTATGGAGCCTACTATCATAACTAATATGCTGCCTGATAATCCTCTTTATTACGAAGAGTTATTTGGACCAGTAGCTACATTTTTTAAGGTGAAAGATGAACAAGCCGCAATTGATTTAGCCAATGATTCGCCGTATGGCTTGGGAGGTTCTGTATTTACACAAGACATTGAAAGAGGAAAGCGAGTTGCCGACCGCATTGATGCTGGCATGGTTTTTATAAATCATCCCACATGGACGCAGGCTGATTTACCTTTTGGCGGCACCAAACGTTCAGGCTATGGCAGAGAACTTTCTGAATTGGGTATTAGCGAATTTGTAAATAAAAAACTAATCCGCGTGAGCAAATTATCTGATCCTTTTTAAATTAATAATATGAAAACTGAATTAGAATTGAACAAAATGATTTTAGATATTACCAATAAAATCAAATTAAACCATCCTGAATTGTTAGAGTATTTAAATGAAATGCTGGTAACTATTCCGTATCAAGAAAATCCGGAAATAACAGTTAAAACCTTAACATCTTATTACGAATCACTTGTAGTCTTATTTGATAAATATGAGAAAAATCATCCTGAAAATATACTAACAAATAAAGCTGAAAATTCACCAACAACCGAAATTATACCAATCGAATTAGATAATTCTTATCAAAACTTATTAACAGAAGTAAACAACTTAACTATTTCATATAATGATGTTGGAGAAGGAAATATTCCTGTCATCTTTCTTCATGGCTTTCCATTCGACAAGTCAATGTGGAAAAGTCAATTGGATAGTTTAAAATCTTCACATCGTATAATAGCTTTCGATATTCGTGGGTTTGGCAAGTCAACGGATGAAATTACATCGCTCAGTATTGATTTATTTAGTGAAGATTTAGTTTCGTTTATGGATAAATTAAATATTAAGAAAGCAATTGTTTGCGGTCTATCCATGGGTGGATATATTGCTTTAAATGCTATAAAAAGTTTCCCCGAACGCTTTGAAGCGTTGATTTTATGCGATACACAATGCATTGCCGATACTGCGCAAGTAAAGGAAAATCGTTACAAAGCAATTGAACAAATTAACCTCGATGGTGCAGATACATTTAATGAAAAATTTATTAAAAGTGTTTTCCACCCTGATTCATTAATTAATAAAACTGAATTAGTTGAAAACTTGCGAAGTATTGTGTTTGCAAATTCTAAGGATATAATTACTGCTGGGCTAAAAGCATTGGCTGAGCGTTCCGAAACTTGTTTCACTTTAAACGCTATTCGCATTCCAACACTTATTATTTGTGGCAGAGAAGATACAGTAACACCACTTGTGCAATCCGAATTTATGCTTGGGCATATTGAAGGCTCTAGTTTAAAAATTGTAGATAATGCCGGGCATGTTTCCAATATTGAACAACCGGAAGAGTTTAATAAACAGATACTTAATTTCCTGAATTCATTAAATGCTGTTTCTAATTGAAAAAGTAATTCGTAAATAAATTTAAAAATCGAAATATCATAAATTAAATCTATCAAAAATGAAAAACAAATTTCTTTTAATAGCGACATTATTTGTAATTAATTTTTTTAGCATTATATCATTCGTTAATGCTCAAGTTAATATTGATATAGAGTCTGGTGCTGTTTTTACAGGTTACAATAATGTGCGAATTCCAGGTAATGCTGGAACATTATTTTCATTGAAAAATGATTTGAACCCTAAACCAAACGCTTTTATTCGCATAAGAGCAGGATACACAATAAAGTCCAGACATGCTATTTCTCTTCTGTATGCTCCTTTAATTGTGAAATCAAATGGATTAACAAATAGGCAAATCGATTTTGAAGGGGTAACGTTCCCTTCAAATACCGACCTAAATGCAAGCTACAAGTTTAATTCATACAGGATAACCTACCGATATGATCTTGTAAAAAGGTCGAAATTTGAATTTGGTTTAGGGTTTACTGCAAAAATAAGAGATGCCGAAATAGCGCTTAATAGTGAGGGTTTGGCTTCTTCAAAAACAAATGTAGGGTTTGTACCTATCATTAATTTTAGGCTGAATTGGAAAATGAATGATAAAATTGGTATCCTTCTTGAGGGCGATGCATTGGCAGCACCACAAGGGCGGGCAGAAGATGTGCTGCTTGCTGGAACCTATAAACTTTCAGACCAATTCATGGTTCGTTTAGGTTATCGAATTCTTGAAGGAGGAGCAGATAACGATGAGGTATATAATTTTTCGTTGTTTAATTACGCTTCTGTTGGCCTAACATATACTTTTAAAAACAGGTTAAAATAAAATTAGTGGAAAAATATTAATTATGGAAATAGCAAAATTATTTAACCTTTTAATATCACTTATACTTTCAACAAGCTAAGGTTCCATAGCAAAAAAAATTTAAGGCTAAAGAAATGCCTTAATGGGATGCGAAGCTGATTAAATCTTCATTCAGTCCGCTAGGTTAGTTTTTTGATTCCGTTTAATTAGCTTCGTATTTTCCCAAGGGAGTTTCTGTAATTTTAATTAGGAACACTTCCAAAACTGAACTACGAAAAAAACATTAATAGTTCTTGGCGTTTAATTATTTTTTAATTTTTGGTGGAGTATTTTAATCTTTTCCTTTCTTACAATTTGGCGTTATAGACATTTGTGGTGACTTTTTCATTGACTACTTTTTTACCACCACGCACTATAATGCATAGTTGCTTTTGAAGTAAGGCAGACAAATTTAAGTCAGACCACTTAGTCAACTAAACTTTTATTTAAAAGCGTTAGACCGAGACGTAAAGAAACCAAATGAAAATCCGAGTATCGAAGTTTTGTTATATACGTACAAGGACAGCGAAGTTGTTGAATATGCTTTAAGCAGAAGTCTTTCTCCAAATATGGTTTCAGAATACAAAACACAACTACCAGATAAAAAACTTTTAGAACAAAAATTACATAAACTGTTCGACAATGAATACGATAAAGAATAGTAACACTACTGCTATCAGCGGTTTGGCAAAAGTGGTGGTTCAACGCTCCCCAGATGTATTTGTGATTAATCAAACATTGGCTCTCCGCATTAATCCCGAAGTTTCGGGATGGTAAAAATCGGTACTTTCGCCAAGTCGAAAAAACTAACGTTAGTGGCAATGCTACTAACAAACAACAGTTTATAAAAATATTTTTCAATTAAAACAGATCGATTTTTTTTGGTTTCTAGCCAACCAAAACACTCGAATTTTTTGTTTTCGACGACCCGAACTAAAATTCAAAATTTTGACTTTTATTGTTTGTTTTGCCAACCAAACATTCAATTAAATTTCGACCTATCAAAACCGACCGAACAAAAATATTAAACATAATATTCCAGCCGATAAGGAGTAAAAACATTAGAAAACTAACATTTTGTTTTTGTATTTAAGAATAAAAAATAATTGCAAACTGACTGAGCTAAATTAATAAATTACATACCGAAATGGATGTTCAAAAACAATTATCGAAAGAAAAGCAACCACAACGCTCTATAACAGTGGGTTTAAAAAAGTGCGGATAAAGGGCCTATAATTACTTTACTATTTTTTACTAAGTTTGGTGCGGGCCGAAAGAGTTTTTGCAAGTAAATCCGCAACTTCTTAAACCTGCAAACCGTTGTACGGTATACTGAAAAACCAGCATAAAAAAAGAGAATGGGTAAAATCCAGCGAAAAGAAAAAAGAGTGAGGATAATTTAATTAAAAAATGAAAAAACTGATTTTAGGCTTAACTTTATTAACGATTTTCTCTTGTAGTTCCGTAAAAGAAATGCAAGTATTAGTTCCCAAACCTACACTTGTAAAGTTTCCAAATGATGTAAAAAGAATTGTAATCGTAGATAAAACACAAGGTAATTTTTTGACTGCTATCGAAGGAGTTTTAACAGGCGAAATGATAGGAATTGATAAAATTCTATCCCAAGAATGTATTACAGGATTAACGAATCCATTCTTAAAAAATTCTGATATTCAAATTACAAGATATCCTGAACGATTAAAAAGTGAAAACAAAACTTCTACAGGTTTTGGAACTGTTATGAATTGGAATCAAGTACAACAAATTGCCAATCAAAACGATGCCGATGCTTTGTTGGTTTTAGAATACTTTGATTCAGATTTTAGAATAAGAAATGCAACGAATCCAAACAATGTTGGCGCAATTTTATTTCAAGGTTTAGCCAAAGCAAAGGTTGGGATTAGGATTTATTTGCCCAAAACACAAAGTCTTTTTTATGAAAATAGTTTTTCTTTTTCAAAAACATACGGAGAAGTAGCGGCTAGCAGACAAATGTTGCTAGGCAAATTACTTGTTGGAACAGATGCTTTGAAATATGTTAGTTATGAACTTGGAAATTTTGTTGGACAAAGATTTGTTACTTATAAAACATGGGAAGACAGAGTTTTAATGAAAAGCAAAACAGAGGCAACGCAAAGAGCAGAACGACAAATACTTGCACAAGATTATACTAATGCAATTGCTACATTACAAGGTGCGTATAAAGCAGAACAAAACGCAAATATAAAAGCTAACATAGCACACAATTTGGGATATTGTTATGAAATTGATGGCGATTTAGAATTATCTAAAAAATGGTTAACAGAATCATTTACCGCGTCTGGAAATAGTAAAACTCAAAACTATCTTAACATTATAAATAATAGAATTAAAGAGGCGAAAATATTAGAAATTCAAAATACGAAATAAAGCACAATCGCACAACATCGGTTTGGCAATATGGCGGGTTTAGTGCTAAAATAAAGTTCAGTTTTTCAATTGAACTTTTAGTGCAAAGTTGAAGTTTTGTGCTACCCTGCCTGCCAGCAGGCAGGATAATGGTCAACTTCGTGTAGCTGCAAAAAAGTTGGGGGTAAGCGTAAATTCAACCACACATTAAATATGAATGAATATAAATAAAAGAAACAGAATTATTACAATGATCGACTTTTCTGAGGGTTCAAAGAATCTTGTTGAATTTACACTTAAACTGGCTTCTAAATTAAATGCAAAACTTGATTTTATTTTTCAAATTGCTGGAATGGTTTCTGCCTTAGCAGACCAAAGCTTTAAGAATCAAATTCACAAATTAGAAATAGAGGAAGCTATCGAAAAAATTAAAAATTTAACCAAGAACAGGATTTATAACAGGGAATTAATTATTGCAAGTTCAAAATATATTCCTTCTATTCTAGATGATTTAAAATCTAATAATTTTACGGATTGAGTAATTGGTAGACTTAAAAATAACAGCTTGATTAAATAGATTATATTTGGAAGTACGCTTGTAAAGGTTTTAGAATATTTAGACTTGATTACATTAACAATACCAATAGACAAGCAAGTTTTTATTCCAGAAAAGCTTTTTATTGCAGTAATTAATAATTATTTGCTTAATGAATTGCAATTAAGCACTATGCTATCAGGGCTTAAATCATCGGTAAAAGAAGTTTCTTTTTTCACAATATTACAAGAGGATGATGGCGAATAAAATGTAAAACAATACCTCGAAGAATTGCAAAACAAATATGATGAATACACCTATTACAACTATTTTAAAAAACAATAACTTTTTAATAGAATCAAAAAAACTTATTCAAAACTCTGAAAATAGCTTTTTAATACTTCAGGAAGTAAGCCGAACGCTAATAGACGAAATCTTTAGAAAGTATCAAACAACTGAAATTATTTACACGGGAATTTTTCCATTAATTATTCTATCAAAATGAGTTGGCTACCTTTAATTTTAGAAAATCCATTTTATGAGTTTGCATTAATACTGACATTGGCAGCTCTTTTTGGTTTTGTTGGTAAAATTTTAAAACAACCACTCATTGTTATGTTTATAGCATTGGGTGTGGTAATGGGACCCGCAGTATTTGATATTGTTAAATCAAAAGATAATATCCATCTTTTGGCAGAAATAGGAATATCAGTGTTGCTTTTTATTGTAGGTTTAAAACTAGACTTGCGCATCATTAAATCTGTAGGTAAGATTGCTTTATTTACAGGTTTAGGGCAGGTTTTATTCACGTCCTTTTTGGGTTATTTTATTGGATTAGCACTCGGTTTTTCATCGCTACACAGTTTTTATATAGCTATAGCACTTACATTTTCTAGCACCATCATTATCGTTAAGCTTTTATCTGATAAAAAAGAAATAGATTCCTTACATGGTCAAATTGCCATTGGATTTCTTATTGTGCAAGATGTTGTAGTTATTATCATGATGATTATATTATCTGCTATACAAAAAGGCGGAGAGACTTCTTTATCTCAAGATATTACGAGAACAATACTTGTGGGTATAGGATTGATAGCATTCACTTTTATTGCGATGAAGTGGATACTTCCTAGACTGACTAACTATGTGGCTCAATCTCAAGAATTGCTAACTCTTTTTGCTGTGGCGTGGGCAGTTGCTCTAGCATCAGCAAGCGAAATAATGGGCTTTAGTGGTGAAGTAGGTGCTTTTTTAGCAGGAATGAGCCTGGCTTCATCCGATTTTAAAGAAAACATAAGTAGCCGATTAGTGAGTTTAAGAGACTTTTTGTTATTATTCTTTTTCGTTGGTCTTGGTTCCAACCTTGACTTATCATCTATGCAATCCCAAATAACACCTGCATTATACTTCTCATTCTTTGTTTTAGTTGGAAATCCGATTATCGTTTTAATTATAATGGGCATGATGGGATACCGCAAAAGAACCTCATTTTTAGCTGGTTTAACTGTTGCACAAATTAGTGAATTCTCTCTAATTTTTGCGGGTTTAGGTTTGGCTGTCGGACACATTACTAAAGAAATATTAGGACTTATTACATTGGTTGGGCTTATAACAATAGGTCTTTCTACTTATTTAATTCTTTATTCTCATCAAATTTTCAATAAACTGAGTCCCTTCCTTGACATGTTTGAAAGAAAGAATAAATTAATTGAAAATGATGATTTCAATTTAGGCTATAAAAATCATGATGTTATATTACTTGGCTTGGGTCGCTTTGGAAATCGCTTAGCAGATATGCTAGACGAATACCCCGAAATAAGCTACATGGGTATAGATTTTGACCCCAGTATTATTGTGCAGTGGAAAGCAAAAGGCAGAGAAATATTTTATGGAGATATAGATGACCCTGAGTTGTTGGAGTATGTTCCCTTTAAAGAATCAAAAGTTATTGTTTGTTCCATTCCTGATGTTGGTCTTTCAAAACAATTTGTAAAAGAATTAAAAAGAAAAAAATATAAAGGTAAAATTTATATTACTGCATCAACTGAAAAGGACTATCAAGAACTTTTAAGCTTAGAAATTGAAAGTATTTTGCGACCACATTATATGGCTGCATCAAATTTTTATAATACATGTTTAAAGAATAATTTGAATTGAGGAATAAAATGCCCGCCACCAACAGCTAAGGTTTCGTTGGGCTTGTAAAGCCAACAATGAAACCTATGTTGAACAGCCTGTCCCGATTTTTCATCGGGAGAACCGGTTACAATCCCACCTTATGGAGTTATGGTTAATTAGATTTATTTATTTCAATAGAATACCCCATTCATTTTTTTATTTGGTGTTGATTTGCTGTTTTTTATCCTGTTTTGCTTCATTTTAAGCATACCTACCCCCACCCACAAAACTAGTTTAGCAGAGAAAAAGTGTTTTGGCTATTACCGATGTAAGAAGCAGGTGGCCCACGACTGTCAAATACAGCTATGATGTGCAAGTTGCCCGTTTTGCAGCAGGTACATTTCCTAAATAGCTGACCCTTTTCTCGTTTTTCGGGAACAACTACTAACAGTTTTATACAAAATATAATCGATAATAGAATCATGTGTATCATAAGTCAATACGTGGTCTTGTATTGTTTATGAAGAATTAATGACACATATCTAGAGTACAATGAACCAATATCCTATTTAGGATTTGAGGGTTTTGACGAATTTTTCTACCACAGCATTAGTGTTGTTATGTAAAGTATACTTTACATAACAACATAGTGATTCGCATGATTATAGAATTTTATTCTACTTCAGTTTTATATCCTTCGTGTTTACTCAGAATGACGGCTACATTAGTCAATAGCACTCCATAAATCACTTTTGAACAAATATCTGCTATTGTGTAGGTAATCTGGCGACCAACAACCCCGGATTCGTTAAAAAATCCTCCTTCAATTCCAAGCAAATGCGGCATTAGGTAAGCACCTGGATACAGCATCCAAGATACTAGAAATAAAACCCATATAGAATTTAATGTTTGCTGCGCTTTAAGAGGGATACCTTCTTTTCCTTCGTTAATTACTTTTTTCATGAGGTAAAGAATATGTATAAAAAACACGGTCGAGATTGCTCCCCAAGTCGCAAACGCTACTAAGTTTGTAACTTCGTAAAACTGGCCAATGTATCCGGTAATAATCATCCCTGCGCCTGAAAACCAGAACTGATTGCGAATACTACTGAAGCTAGAACGTTTTAGCGTAATAACAAACAATATTTGAAACAGCAGCATGGGTACATCAATTAGCCAATTTAGGTAACGGTAACCGTTATTAAACAAATCGGACCCACCTCCTAGGTAGTATCTACCCCTTTCTATATCAAACACAAAGCTACTCGTCCAGTTGTTTGCCTGCGCATATAGCAACAAGAAAGCTGATACCGTTACCACCACCGAGAGTACGGATGATATTCGGTATTTGGGTGCCACACCCTTAATAGTGAGTATAAAATAAAAAAGTGCAGCCAGCATTACTGCATAACCGAGCGTAAGCACATGGGCTACCATTTGGTAAGCCATCTCGCTAAATCCTTGTTCCAAACCTATATAGTTTTCAAAAGTTGAGTTTCCTAAATTATTCATCTTATTTTACATTTATTTAAATACTGTGTTATTTTTTATAATCTAAGGTCAAGATTTTTTAGTTTCTTATCCCTTTCGATGTTGTAGTGGATTATTTTTTTAAGTATATTAAAGCCAAATTTTTAGGCTAATTAATTTCAAATTAATTAGTAAAAACATTTTAAAGCACTTCTTTAAAATGTTAGGCAAATAATGTGCCAGCTGTATTAGACGATATTGATAAAGAGATTAAAGATTTGCTTAAGATAAACCTACAGCCCAAGGTTCAGACTTCTCCGTTGCCGAGGTTCGTATATATTTCAATCGTTGGCATATATTTTGGTGGTTCAAAACTGCATTGCCTATAACCAAACAGTTATTAGCAATAATTTAACACATAGAAAAAAATGAAAATAGCAATATTCAGCTTGCACAACTTTGACAAACCTTTTTTTGTGAAAATTAATATTATCAATCACGAGCTTGTTTATTTACAAGAAAAACTATATAAAGAAACCGCTTATTTAGCAAAATACTTTAAAGCTATTGTTATTTTTACTTCTAACCCTCAATAGGTAATTATGTAAATTTTTTTTACAACTAACGGGAAATATATTAATTGGGTGCAAAGTTAACCACTATGGTGGGCACAAGCACCAAGTCAGATAAATTACCAGTACCAAAAAATAGTATCATGGATAGCATCGTCAACGATAAAGACATCAAAACCCTTATCAAAAAAGATAAAATCATTGCCGACATCTATCGCAAACATCAATCGCCACCCAATTGGACAAGGCCGCAAGGGTTTGTAACATTATCAAAAATAATTTTGGAACAGCAAGTTAGTTTGGCTTCTGCCAATGCGCATTTTCTAAAACTAAGCACTTATGTAAAAGACTTTACGCCATCGGCTATTTTAAAACTGTCGGACGATGAAATGCGCCGTTGCCAAATCAGCCGTCAGAAATCAAGCTATCTCCGGTCATTGGCATCAGCCATAATTAACCATTCGCTTGATCTTGAAAAGATATCTATAAAAAGCGAAGTAGAAATAAGGAAGGAACTAACAAACATCAAAGGCATAGGCAATTGGACGGTGGATGTTTACCTGATGTTTTGTTTGCAAGCAAAAAACATACTGCCCATTGGCGATATTGCGCTAGTAAATACGATAAAGGAACTAACGGCTGCAAAAACAAAAGAAGAAATAATTTCTTTTGCGGAAAGATGGAAACCATTATGCTCTCTCGCCACTTACTTTCTTTGGCATCACTATTTAGAAAAGCGTAAGAAAAAAGAAAAGTAAAATTCAACTGTTCCCATTTGTTCAATAGTCTCGTCTTGAAATAGGTTTACACAAAAAAATGTAAAAATGGATAAGAGAGAAATCAGTTTAGGATTAAAGTGGGATGATAATATTTTTAATTTTATAGTTGAATACACTCATCCTAAGATATTGTACAACTCTCCATATAAATTAATGTTGCTAACATTATCACTTATGATTATTTTTGCCGATATGATGAGACTAGTAATAGACATGGATGAGGTTTTAGCGGACCCAATGGCAAAGTTTATAAAATTAGTTAAAAGAGATTATGGTATTGATATTAACCATAAAGATTTGAATGGTATAGAGTTTCGCGAAGTTTTAGATAGTAGTATATCCTATAAAGTAAATGAATATATCAATGAAAAAGGTTTCTTTAGAGATTTAGATGTAATAGATGGCGCTGCCGATGTTGTAAAAAAACTGAGTGAAAAATATGATATATATATTGTTTCGGCAGCCATGGAGTTTCGCAATTCTTTAGAAGATAAATACGATTGGCTATCACAGCATTTTCCATTTATACACTGGAATAATATTGTTTTTTGTGGAAATAAAATTGTTGATGCCGATCTAATGATAGATGATAGAATACGTAATTTCGAAACATTTAAAGGCAGAAAATTGTTATTTTCATCACCACCAAACTTTTACGTAACAAGTTTTGAAAGAGTAAATACTTGGGCAGAAGTTGCATAAAAGCTTTTGCCTTAATAAAGTTGTATTTAATTATTTTCCTTTACCCTAATAACTATCAACCGATTGCGGTATAATAACGGACTGGTACTATAAGTTTTTTTAAACAGTCGGTTAAAATTTGATAAATTTTTAAAACCGCTTTTTTGCCCAATTTCCGAAATAGATAGTTGGGTTTCTATCAATAACTTGCAAGCATGGTTCAAGCGTATTTCGGTAAGAAATACGGAGAACGCTTTACGAGTTCTCGAACTAAAATACCTTGAAAACGACGTTTTATTCATATTTACTAGATTAGCCACATCGTCTCCTCTAATTTCAGAATGGAAGTTTTTAGTTACATATTCAATTACCACATTTAATCTGCTTGCTTCTTTTGTATTTTGTCCTTCTATACTATTGTTAGATATATACTGTTTTTCGACATCATTTGCTAAAAGTTCTAAAATCTGTAAAAACAATATTAAACGCTTATTACCATTAATATCCAACATATCGTACAAAAGCTTGCTTACTTTAGTATTTGTATCTCCGGTAATATTGTATCCTCTGGCAGATTCGTTCAATAACAGTTTTACATAATGCATTTCGGGAAGATTGAAAAACCCCTTTCCAAAAGAGTCTTCAGAAAAATGTACAACTATAGACTGTGCTCTAAAAGATTGTTTTTCAGCATAATATATAAGATCGTTTTTGTACAAGTGAGGCAAATTTTTTCCAATAAAAGCAAGATCGCCTGCAGAAAAATCTACAACGTTATCTCCAATAAAGCGTTTTCCAGTGCTTTTTGTAACTAATACTAATTCGTATTCGGGATGGTAATGCCACGGCGTAGGAAAATAGTGGTAATCAAACCACTTAACTACGAAAGATTCTTCATTACTCTTCTTTAAATTTTCTAATGCTGGTTTCATAAAATTGATACTATAAAATTAATAATAAAACAACTTAAAAAAAATGGCATAATAGTATCATTTTTCATCATAACTTATGTAGTGTAGAATATTCTATTAGTATAAGTTTGTAAGGGAAGCGTTTTACTTCGCTCTTCTTAAATTATAACTTAAATTTTCTCAAAAAACACAAATTAAAGTAATTGATTATGAGTATTTTAAACGAAACCCAAATAGAAGATTATTATAGAGATGGCTACATCATTGTAAAAAATTTTTGCAACGCAGCGGAGGTAAACTCATTATATTCTACAGCCATTGAAGATGCTGCCATGAGCATTAATGCAATAGATTTGAATGATAAAGATGGTAAAAAAACCAAACTTTCGCTTTGGTTTACGCCTGGCGACGATGTGTTTGGCTATTTAACACGTTGCAATAAAATGATAGATACCGTATCTGTTCTTTTAGGTAACGATTCTAAAGTGTGCCATTTTCATTCTAAATTAATGCAGAAAGAACCATTTGTAGGTGGGGCGTGGGAGTGGCATCAAGATTATGGGTATTGGTACAAAAGTCAGTTTATGTTTCCCGATAAACTTATTAGTGTGATGGTGGCTTTAACTCCCGCTACTGTAGAAAACGGTTGCTTACAAGTTATAAAAGGCTCTCATAAATTAGGGCGTATAAACCATGGTTTTGCTGGCGAACAGGTAGGTGCAGATATAATAATGGTCGAAAACGCCTTAAAAACTATGGAATTGGTTCATTGTACTATTGAGGCTGGCGATGCTGTGTTTTTTCACAGTAATTTATTACACCGTTCTGAAGCCAACTTATCCAAATCACCACGTTGGTCTATCATATCTTGTTACTCTTCACAAGACAACCTCGCCTATAACGAAACTTCCACTTCATGGAACATACCTGTTAGCATAGTACCTAATGAAGCAATACTTGAATGGGATGCAACATCATTATCAAAAGCCGATTTTCTAAAAAAAGAAAATGACCCTGCATTAAAATAAACCTAACAATTAAACGTAAAACTAATTAATATAAAATGAGAATACTTTGTTTAATAATAATGGCAATTACAGTTGCCTGCAACCCTAGTTCTAAAAAAACAAGCAACCCCGAATTGCAATTTGTATCCTTACATCAAGAACCTGTTATTGGCAAAACAAGCAAAGGTGTCGAAAATAATAAATTTGGTTTTGAAGGCGGAACAGCGCATAAAGTAAATGGTAAATACTATATATTCAGTACAGAGGTGTTTGATAATCCGAAAACTTCAGCGGTTAAATTATCTCAATGGGAAAGTACTGATGGTATCAAATTCACAAAAATTCAAGAACTAGCTGAAACAAATTATAACTGGAACGATACCACGTATAATATGTCTCCTTGGTCGCCAATGTGCGTTTATGATGCTAAGGATGAAAGATGGAATATTTTTTACGTAGGTTATAAAAGAAAACCTAAAGCCACAGATATTTGGAACATGAGTGGCAGAATACGCCGATTAGTAGCCTCAAAAAAAGGTATTGAAGGCATTACATCTACCTATTTAGATAAGGGATTGATAGATATGCCCGGACCAGCAGACAAATGGGAAGGCCCTGCAGAAATTGTGTCTTTCTACCCTTACCAAGTAGGAAATGAATGGTTTGCATTTTATGGTAGCAATACTGCACCTGAGTTTATAGACCCACTTTCTAAACCTCAAGAAAGCAACAGTGCAAAAATTTTATTTTGGGTAGGGTTAGCAAAATCTAACAATAATGGATTATCAGGCAAGTGGGAAAGGCTAACTAAAACCAACCCTGTTTTGATGGATCCGGAATTTATGGAAAACCCAATAGTTACGAAAGTAAATGATAGCCTTTACATTGCCATTTACGATGGTGGCAATAAACATGAGATATCCTATGCTGTATCTAAAGATGGACTAAACTGGGGAAAAGAAAAGTTAATTGCACTAAAAAATGTTCCTAAATGGCTTGATACCACCCGTACACCATTATGTTTAATAAATGAAGGGGAAGATAATTACACGATATATTTTACTGCTTTTGATAGCGTAAATCCTGAAAATACACCACCTCTTTGGCATGATGGGTTTGGTAATGTGGGTATGCTTAAAGTAAAATTGGTTTATTAAAACAATACTTTTAAAATGAAATTAAAGTTTTTTTGCCCACGCTGGGGCAGCGAGGCCTTGCCTTGGGATGATTTTTTTCTAAAAGTAAAATCAGCTGGTTACGATGGTGTGGAAATAGGTTTTCCATTTACTTTAAATGAAAATGAACAACAAGAAATTTTAACGGGTTTAAAAAAATATGATTTAGAAGTTATAGGTCAGCATTGGCAAACTATTGAACGCAATTTTGTTCAACATCAGAAAACTTACGAAAAACATTTATTGAGTTTGGCTAAATTAAATCCTTTATTTATCAATTCGCAAACAGGTAAAGATTATTTTTCTACCAATCAAAATTTAGCTTTAATGGCTATATCTACTAAAATTTCGGATGAAACCGGAATAAAGATTTTGCATGAAACACATCGTGGTAAATGGTCATTTGCCGCACATATCACACACCAATATCTATTAAATAATCCCAAAATAAGAATCACATTAGACATTTCCCATTGGTTTAACGTAGCCGAAAGCTTGTTAGAAGACCAGCCAGAAGCTGTAGAACTTGCCATTCAGCATACAGACCATCTACATGCCCGCATCGGCTTTCAGGAAGGCCCTCAAGTAATAGACCCAAGGATTCCTGCTAATAAAGAATTATTAGATGCGCATTTAATGATTTGGGATAAGCTTATAAAATCTAAAAAGGGAAGTGATATATTTACCATTACACCAGAATATGGTGCGCCACCCTATCAACTATTGCATCCTCAAACACTAAAACCACTTGTAAGCCAGTGGGAAATTAACTTATGGATGAAAGAAATACTTACAATTAGATATGCGAACTTATAACTAAACACCACTGCGGCAGAAAAACTCTCTTATTTTTCACTAAGAACACAAATTTTATCTCATTTATACTTAGCTAACTTATCGAACCATTTTTTAGCTCTTTGCGTTTGGGCTTAGTATTCTTTGTGGTTTAAATACTCCTTTTTTTTACCATAAAGCCTATAAAAAACCCTAAGTGGTAAAGGGTTATATGAACTGTTGAAGTTTGTTATTTAACAACAAAAACCCAGCTTTGTCCGATGCATACCTCAGCGTTCTACAGATGCGTAAATAGAGAGGTGTTTCCAACTTCGCAATATTTTGAAGCATAACTTTGGCTTGATAGTTCACAAGTTTGTAATGCGCTGTCACCCTAACTCGTGTCCTCACTAACCAATTTTATTTTATAAAACGATATCTTACAAGTATTTAAATTTGTTTTTTAATTCCTTAGAACACTAATCACGACATAGGTGTTTCGTATCAATTTTAATTGTTGGCATATATTTTGGTAATTCAAAACCGTATCGCCTATAACCAAACAGTTATTAGCGAGTATACAATTTAAAAAAAATAAAAAAATGAAAATAGCAATATTCAGCATACACAGTTTTGACAAACCTTTTTTTGAAAATATTAAAAATAGTGATCACGAGCTTGTTTATTTTAAAGAACAACTCTCTAAAGAAACTGCACATTTGGCAAAAGACTTTGACGCTATTGCAATTTTTACTTCTGATAATGCTGATGAAGAAGTATTACAGTTGCTACATTCTTATGGTGTAAAATTTATTGCTTTACGCTCTGTGGGTTATGACCATGTAGACATAGACAAAGCTACAGTATTGAAAATAAAAGTTGCTAATGTACCAGAATACTCACCTTTTGCCATTGCTGAACATACCCTAGCTATGATTTTAGCGTTAAACAGAAAATTAATAATTGCTGATAACCGCATTAAGCGACACGATTTTAGTTTGGGTGGTTTAACTGGTTTTGACTTAAATGGTAAAACTGTTGGAATAATTGGAACTGGTAAAATAGGTTCTGTGTTAGCAAAAATACTACATGGTTTAGGATGTAAACTGCTTGCTTACGATAAAATTGAGGAAAGCACACTAAAATCAAAATATGGATTGCACTATACGTCTCTTGATGAACTTTGTAAAAAATCTGATATTATTAGTTTAAATCTTCCGTTAAATAAAGACACGAAATATTTAATAAACGAGCAATTAATTTCCCTCATGAAAAATGGTGTAATGCTAATAAATACGGCAAGGGGAGGCATTGTTGATACCCAAGCAGTAATTAAAGGTTTAAAAACCGGCAAAATTGGTGCCTTTGGAATGGATGTGTACGAAAATGAGAAAGGCATCTTTTTTAACGACCTAAGTGATGGGATGCTCGAGGACGATACTTTAGCTTTGCTTACAACATTTAGCAATGTATTTATAACAGCTCATCAGTCCTTTTTAACCAACGAAGCATTAGATGGTATTGTGTCCACAACAATGAAGAATATAGACCAATGGCAGAAAGACGGAAAATCAGATAACGATATCAGTTAAAATACATAATAATGAAATTACTAGTAACCACCGATTTTTCGGCAAACTCAAAAGGAGCAATTAGATTTGCTCAAAACCTTGCAAGGCAAACTAAAAATGTAGAAGTTATTTTTTACTATGCAATCCACATCATGCAACCCACACGTTGGAGCGATGTTTTTTTTAAAGTTTATAAGAATGAAGAAATGGAACGTCTTTCTGCAGATCTAAAAAAGTTTGTCTATACTGTTATTGGCAAAGAAAATGGCGAGTTCGCTGGTATAAAATTTGTTATTGATAATGGCATTCCAACCGAGAAAAACATCATAACATTTGCAGAGAAAAATAAAATAGACTTTATATGTATTGCCACTAAGGGCGCAGGCATGCTCCAGAAAATAATAGGTACGCATACCTCCTATATAGTAAATAATTCTAAAGTCCCTGTAATGGTAATACCAAGCCATTATAAAGCCAAGCCTCTAAAAAATGTCACTTATTTGTCGGATTTTGAAAACCTTAAAAATGAGACAATTAAAATATCGAAACTTTCAAAAGAAATTTCTTCGCACCTGGAAGTCTTGCATTATTCGTCTATTGTACTTGATAGTAAGAAGTTTGAAAGCAATAAAGAATTATTCAATACAAAAGAATTTGAGAACATTAAATTAAACATTCAAAAAAATAACTTTGAACTTTCACTTGTAGAGAGAATTACGAACTACGTTCAAAAATCAAAACCCGAACTGTTAATAATGTTTACAAATGGAGAAAAAGGGTTTTTTGAAAGTATATTCATGCCAAGCAAATCTTCAGAATTGACCTATACAACCAAGGTACCTGTTTTGATATTTTCAAAATGAAATCAGCCAAAAATAAAAAATTAATAACACTTTACTCTTTGAGGGTGCAATAACAAAAGGATAACCAATTATGAATAACCTAATACTCCTTCTATCGTTTTTGTGTTTACTCACGGGAGTATTTATTTTCCGAAAACTATGGCTTGGCGCATTGGGAGCGGTTATCATAGTTCTTGTTGCGAAATTTTTATTTTCATCAGAAAGCAACGCAGTATATTATGAGTTGTCAAATGCGATGATTATTTGGACGGAACTCATTCTATTAATATTCGGAGTTTACCTGTTTTATAATACCCTTTCTGTTAATAAACATTTTATTCCTTTTACCCAAAGCGTTTCAATAATCTCTTCACGCATTTCATTGGCAATTATACTCTGCTTTTTTATGGGGAGTTTTATGGAAGGTATTGCGGGTTTTGGCATTCCAGCATTACTTATAGCTCCACTTATGCTTACTGTAGGATTTAAACCTGTAACTGCTATTGTTTTGCCACTGGCAGCAACTATAACTGCCGTTCTATTTGGAGCATTGGGAACACCGTTGAGAATTGGATTGGGAATTAATGAGCCTAATGAAGTAGTAACAATAACCATCATTTTAAATGCTTTACCTGCATTGGTAATTCCATTTATGTTGACTTATCTTTTGTCTAAAACGGAGCAATTAAAAATTAGCTGGAAAAAAGAGTGGAAAATGCTAATTGGAGCTGGGTTTTGTTTTTACGTCCCCTTCGCACTTACTGCAATGTTCTCTATAGAGTTTCCATCAGCGGTTGCGGGAATAGCTGGACTGCTGTTATTCGTCTTTGTATTTACACCAAAAAATGAAAAAATAGCTGGACGAATTTGGTGGAATACCTTTTCGCCTTATTTATTTTTTATCGTTTTGTTACTACTATGGAAATTTGCTTCACAAAACGTTCACTTTTCTTTAAATCCTAACATTAAAGATGTTTCATTTTATCAGCCCGGAATTATTTTTATAATTGCCGCTAGTGGTGTTTTGTTTGTTTTGAATAAGGGACATTTCGGAAAACATTTTTTATCGCTGATAAAAGTATCGTTGCTAAAAATCTGGCTTCCAGCCATCACTATATTATTGCTAATTTGTTTCACAGAACTAATTGCAAAATCACTTTCGGAGAATATAAGCTCATTAACAACTTCTATGAATCAATCATGGCAAATTATTACTCAACCTATAATCGGTATTTGCGGTAGTTTTATTACAGGAAGTGCCACTATGAGTAATCTTCTTTTTGTAGGAAGTTTAAGCACTGTAGCATTGGCTCAACAGCCTCTATTTATGTCGTTGCTTTATACAGGAGGTGCGATAGGTAATGCTATTTCTTTGCAAAATATAATAATGGTAAAATCGGTCATACCAGAAAATATTTCAGAATCAAAAATATTGAAATTTAATCTGCCTATTGTAGGGATTTATGTTGTGTTAGTTTTTGTATCAGCCCTGATTTTTATAAGATAAGCAAGAAAAAAAAATTAATATGCGTTTAATAAAAGGAATTAAAAATATTAATAAAGCCGAAATATAAATTAATAACAATATAAATTAGCCATAATGATAAAAATTCTTCTTCCCACTGATTTTTCAAAAGCATCGCTCAATGCAATTGAGTATGCTTTAAATTTTGCATCAGGCAGTAATGCTAAATTTATTTTCTACCACTCTTTTATCCCGTTTGACAGTGCTTTATCAGGTTCACCAGAATATAATAAGAAAGAAATATTGAAAGTCGACCAAGAATTAAAAATCAGAATTGAAAAACTGAAGTTTAAAATGAACGAAAAATTTCCTGATGTTGCGTTAGAAACTTGTATTGACAAAGGAGCAGAAACACGACAAATAATTTCGTTCAGCAAGAAAAACAAAATTGATTTGATTATTATGGGAACTACCGGTGCAAGTGGCTTAAAAGAAGTAATAATAGGAAGTGTTACTGTTGCTATTATTGCTAAAAGTGAGTGCCCGGTTTTGGCTATTCCTTCAAATTACAAACACAAGTCAATTCAAAAAATGCTGATGCCAACTAATTATGCTTTGCATGATTTAATCGCACTTAAATTTCTTTTTCAGTTTTCAGTAATAAAAAATGCCGACATTCATTTCATGCACATCATGCTAAAAGGAAAACCCTCCTTGAAAGACACGGAGTTGATGGAAGCTTTCAAAAAAACAGTCAATAGTTTATTGAAAAAAAGAAACAAAGAGTTCAGTTTACACCAAGGCAATGATGCAGAACGGTGTATTTCAAGCCTAGTTAAAAAAGAAAAAATTGATTTAACTGTGATGACTACTATCAAGCGTAAAAGTTTTATAGATCGCTTTTTTCATAGTAGTTTAACTAAGAAGATGGCTTGTCATACTCGTATTCCCTTATTAGCTATACCGGTAAATGAGATTTAGCGAAATAGCTTTAATCCGAAATTAAATAAGTTTGTAAATGAAGCGGTAGATAAGTATTTTAGCTGAAAATGACTATTATTAAAGAAATTAGAGACGATAAAAATATCACTTTAAAACAACGTAAAAACCGTTATCCCATCTGGAACAGGGCTGTGAATGTAATGGGTAAGTTAGCAGCTGTACTGCCCTTAAATATCAAAAGAAAAAACAAAAAATGTATTAAAAATTGTAAATCTAATATTCTTCCATCATGCTATTAACAATACTCGGATTTTTACTTTGTGCTGCTTTAATTTTTTTCAGCGGAACTAAATTAGCTCATTACGGAGACCAAATGGCCGAATTAACTGGCATGGGTAAGGCATGGTTTGGTTTAATCATGATGGCTTCGGTAACTAGTTTGCCCGAATTGTTTGTCGGCATAAGCTCAGCAAGCATCATAGAATCTGCTGACTTTGCAGTTGGTGATGTATTAGGAAGTTGTGCTTTTAATTTAGCAATATTATCTCTTTTAGATGTATTTTCAAAAAAAACAACCTTGTTCTCTGTTGCTTCACAAAGCCATGTGCTTGCGGGGGCATTGGGTATTGTATTGTTCTCTTTTGTAGGTATTGGTCTGTTTTTGCCTTATGATTTTAAACTAATTGATTGGATTGGGATAAGCAGTGTTGTTTTTATTACCCTTTATTTGGTTTCAATTAAGTTGGTTTATCAATATGATAAAAACCACCCAACACAAAGTATTCCATCCAAACTAGTGGAGTTACAAAATAAAACATCGCTCAAAAAAGTTATATTTTGGTACTCACTAAATGCCTTAGTCGTTATTGGTGCCGCTTTGGTACTTCCGCATTTTGTAGAACAAATTTCCGATCAAACAGGACTAAACAAATCATTTACAGGTACTATTTTGTTAGCTTTATCTACATCGCTTCCTGAAGTTGCTGTTTCGATAGCAGCAATCAGAATGGGAGCTATTGATATGGCTGTAGGTAATTTATTGGGCAGTAATTTGTTTAATATTTTCATTTTGGCTATAGGCAATTTTTTTTACACGAAAGGACATATTTTAGTCGACGCATCAGAAAGCCACATCATTTCTGTATTCTCTATTATTACCATGACGGCAATTGCTATTATAGGGCTTACCTATCGCTCAAAAAGCAAACCTTTTTTGCTTGCGTGGGATACTTTACTTATTGTTATCATGTTTATTTTTAATATGGTCATCTTATATAAACTTTCATCATGATCTATTACCAATTAACCGTTTCCGAAACTTTTAAATTACTTAACACAAGTAGTGAGGGGTTTTATGCTACAGAAGTAGAAGAGCGAAAAGAAAAGTATAGAAAAAATGAGCTGACCGCAAAAAAGAAAAATTCGGCTTTCGTTTTAATAGGCTTGTTCTATGTATTGTTGAAAATAAATACTAATGAGAAAATTATAATTTCAAACAATATATTTTTACAAAAAGTAACATCTGTAAATTTATGAAAACAACAATTATAATTTCATCAATAAGCTTTTTACTTCTTTTTCCATTTGTTTCAATAGCACAGCATAAGTATGAAAGAGAATATAGAATGAAGTCCGAAATGATTCCGCAATCTGCAAAACGATTTATTGATTCAATCAGCACAGATTTAAAAGTAAAATGGTATAAAGAAATAGGTCTTAACGATGTTTCTTTTGAGGCGAAATTTAAACATAAAAACAAGCAATTTAGTGTTGAATTTGATACATTGGGAATACTACAAGATGTAGAATTTGTAATAAAAAAATGCGAAATAGCACCAAAGGTCTATAATAAAATAAAAGGTAAACTTGATTCTCTTTACCAAAAATGGAAATTTCAAAAGATACAAATGAATTATACAGGATCAAACAATAATCTCATAACTTCAATAAAAAAAAATAAACCAACCGACAGAATTAAATTTTCTTACGAGATAGTTTTAAAGGGGAAAGCACTTGGAAACACGCATCTTTATGAAATTACCTTTAATGACCAAGGAGAAATGCAGAATATTCAGCAGATTGTACAAGATAAAGCCGACCACCTTGAGTATTAGATTTAAGCTTCTGATGTCACTTTTATTGGTGTTAGCTTCAGAGACTGTTTATGCGCAAATGCAAACCAGAGTCGGCATTTTACCTATTGTAAATTACAACTACAAAATAAACAAAAATTGGGATATAAACTTTAGGTTAGAATCAAGACATTTTGTGTTTGAAAACAATATTTCGGAAAATAGCAATTTTAAATATGAATATTCATTAAGTGATATTTCAGCATTAGTTGGAAGAAAAACAGGCTTAAATTCAAAGTTTGTTTTAGGCTTTTTAACACGAATAGAACCTGATGCGGTATCTTATAGAACAATTCAGCAATTTATATTTCAAACCAAAATTGAGTCTTTTCGGGTAGCACACAGAATAGCTACAGACCAAACCTTTTCTTCAAATGAAGCTACTGAATTTAGATTAAGATATAGAGTAAGTGCAGAAATACCATTATCAGGGCAAAAACTTGATGTAAAAGAGTTTTACTTCAAGTTTAATACAGAGGTACTCAATAGTATTCAAGATAATGTGTATGATTTAGAATTTAGGATAGTTCCAAACATTGGTTACGTAATAAATGAACAACACAAGATAGAATTAGGATTGGACAATCGTTTTGAATCATTTATTAATAACCAAACTCGTTTAATATCTTGGATTACCATAAATTGGTTTCTTTAAAATAACTGTATTTTGTTAAAATAATACAAAATGAATGTAATAAAATTGAAAGTACAACATTATTTAATTTTAAAAAAAAGATACTTTCTGCTTTTCTTAATTTTAGTTAAAATAAGTATAAAATTTATTGCCCTCTTTCCCAATATAAAATATCTTTATACAAGAATAAACGATTAATAAAAAAATATTAATATGAACCATCACCAATTACCCGTTTCCGAAACCTATAAATTGCTTAATACAAGTAAGCAGGGATTGAATGATACAGAAGCAGATGAGCGTCAAAAGCAACACGGAAAAAATGAGCTAACCGAGAAAAAGAAAATTTCTGTTTTCGTTTTATTTCTAAAACAGTTTAAAGATGTGATGATTTTTATTTTATTGCTAGCAGCATTAATTTCTTTTTCTGTAGGACATATAAAAGATGCCGTAGTAATTTTAATCATTGTATTACTGAATGCTATCATCGGCTTTGTGCAGGAATACCGGGCAGAGAAAGCAATGGAGGCATTAAAAAAAATGGCAACGTTCAATGCCTCCGTTCGCAGAGGAGGAAATATTATTCAGCTTTCTGCAGCAGAATTGGTGCCTGGGGATATTATAATTTTGGAAGCAGGAATGTCAGTTCCGGCAGACATGCGCCTTACAGAAACGTACTCCTTAAAAATTGAAGAAGCATCGTTAACAGGAGAATCTAATGCAGTAGATAAAAATACAGATGAAATAGCCACAGAAAATTCACCCTTGGGCGACCGCTTTAATATGGCTTACAAAACCACGATTGTAACCTACGGCCGTGGCGAAGGCATTGTTGTAGCAACGGGAATGAAAACCGAAATTGGGCGGATTGCGCAACTGCTTCAGGAAGATGGAATTAATACACCACTGCAAAAACGATTAGCCGATTTTGCCAAAAAATTATCTTTTGTTGTTATCGGCATATCGTCCGCTATTTATCTTATCGGTTGGTTGCAGGGAGAAGATCCAGTCCAAATGTTGCTTATTGCAATCTCTGTGGCCGTGGCTGCTATACCCGAAGCTTTGCCTGCCGTAATTACCATCGCTTTGGCGTTGGGCGCTAAGCGCTTGGTGCAAAAAAATGTGCTCATCAGAAAACTACCGGCGGTTGAAACCCTAGGTTCTGTTACCTACATCTGTTCAGATAAAACAGGAACCATTACCCAAAATAAAATGACGGTAGTGGATAGTTGGATTTCACCTGACGCATTACCTGTTAATAATTATTCAGCAGAACAATTGCTGATGCTTTCAATGGAACTTAACCACGATGTAAGTAAAGATGAGAACAATCAAATTAAAGGCGACCCTACCGAAGTTGCATTGGTTGAGTACGCCAGAAAAAATACGAGTTACGACCAAAAATGGCTGACTGATTTTAAACGCCAACATGAATTGCCTTTTGATTCGGTGCGTAAACAAATGACTACCATTTATCCTTTAGCCAAACAGTGGCTGATTGTTACAAAAGGTGCGGTAGAAAATATTTTAGATAATTGTGAGGAGGCAAATTCGGAAGAAATAAATTCAGTGACTGATGCTTTTGCAGAACAAGGAAAAAGAGTTTTGGCTTACGCCGTAAAAGTTGTTGATGCTTTACCAAAAACTATTTCAATTGAAACCATTGAGACCGATTTAAAATTTATTGGTTTGGCTGCAATGATTGACCCACCCCGGGCCGAAGCCATACAAGCCATTGCCGACTGCCATACAGCAGGAATTACTGTGGTAATGATTACTGGTGATCATCCCATTACCGCAAAAGCCATTGCTGCCGAAATTGGAATTTTGCGGCACAAAACCGACAGGGTAATTACAGGAACGGAACTGGCAAATTTTACGGACGAGGAGTTTGAAAAGGAAATTGAAAACATAAAAGTATATGCCCGTGTTTCGCCCGAACAAAAACTGAATATTGTAAAAGCATTGCAAAACAAAAACCATTTTGTAGCCATGACGGGCGATGGAGTTAACGATGCACCCGCATTAAAAAGAGCCGACATAGGCATAGCAATGGGAATAACAGGGACTGATGTTTCCAAAGAAGCGGCACACATGATTTTGTTAGATGATAATTTTGCAACCATTATCCATGCTGTGAAAGAAGGGCGAAGGATATTTGACAACATCCGCAAGTTTATCAAATACAGCGTAACTGGCAACAGCGGTAAAGTATTGACTATCGTTATAGCTCCACTTCTCGGTTTGCCTATACCGCTTCTTCCCATCCAAATTCTTTGGTTAAACCTTGTTACCGATGGTTTGCCAGGGCTAGCCTTTGCATCGGAAGCTGCCGAAGAAAATATTTTAAAACGACCACCACGCAAACCAACCGAAAGCATTTTTTCAGGTGGAATTGGAATTCACATTGTTTGGGTGGGAATGTTGATGGGTGCTGTAGCTATAGGTGTACAAAGTTGGGCGATTAGCGTTGGAAATGATAAATGGATGACAATGGTATTTACTGTTTTAAGTATTTCCCAAATGGGTCAAGCAATGGCTGCCCGTAGTGATCGGAAATCTCTTTTCAAACAAGGTATTTTCGGAAACAAACAATTGGTTGGTGCAGTATTGCTTACACTTGTATTGCAAATGGCGGTAATTTATGTACCATTTTTACAAGATATTTTCAGCACACAAGCACTTACGATAAAAGAATTATTACTTTGCCTAGGCTTGTCGAGCATTGTGTTTTGGGCGGTGGAGATTGAGAAATATATTAAACGCAGAACGAAATGAATATTGTAACACTTACCCTTAATCCTGCTGTTGATAAAAGCGTAAAGGTAGACGGATTGCTGCCTGAGAACAAACTTATTTGCCATAGCATAAACCGTCAAGCAGGGGGCGGAGGCATAAATATTTCAAGGGTATTAAAACGATTAAGTGTTAATAGCACTTGTGTTTTTACTATGGGAGGAGACAATGGTAAATTTTTAAATCAGGAATTGATTAACTCAAATATTAAAACACTGCCTGTTAAAACACAATCGTGGACAAGAGAAAATCTTTCAGTTGTAGATACCTTAACCAATTTACAATATCGTTTTGGAATGCCTGGTTCCAAGCTTACCGAAAAGGAAAAAACAATAATTATTAATACAGTAAGCAAGCAATTGTTAGTTGGAGATATGTTAGTACTAAGCGGAAGTTTGGCAGAAGATATTTCGACCAATTTTTACGCAGAAATAATCAGAAGTTTAGCCACAAAAAAAATAAAAATTGTGCTAGATACTTCCGGTAAGGCATTAACTGATGCACTAAAAGAAAACGTTTTCTTAATAAAGCCTAACCAACGCGAACTTGCACAACTTGCAGGAAAAGAATTTTTAGATAGCCAAGAGCAGGAAGAATTTGCAAAGAGTTTAGTAAAAGCGGGCAGGGTAAATTATGTAGTAGTTTCGCTTGGATCGCGGGGTGCACTTATTGTTTGTAAAGATGGAATAAATTATCAAACCGCTCCTTCTGTCGAAGTTAAAAGTACTATTGGCGCCGGTGACAGTATGCTTGCGGGAATAATTTATGGCATTTTAGAAAATGAATCTCAGCAAAATATTTTAAAGTGGGGCGTTGCTTGTGGAACAGCAGCTACCATGCAGGAGGGGACAGACCTTGCACAACTTGACAATATTAATGCTGCTTTTAAAATAATTAATAGATGAGCTATATTTTAGACCACTCAAAACAAATAGAAATTTAAAACAAAAACAATCGGTTGAGTGAAGGCGAAGCAAGCACACTAATGAATGTGTATCGCAAAATGTTGTGGTTCAATAAATACATTATTGCTGGTATTTAAAAGTATCCGAACAAACGGCAACAATAACTTCGGGTTTTAATGCCGTACAGTACAAATTATAGAAAATTTAATTTTACCTACCACAACACCGCCCTACGAACATTGCGGACAAAGACCCGACAAAGTAAAATTCATTTCGCTGACCTTGTAATTTTTTGGCAATTCGTATGTTGGCTCAACATCTTCCAAACAAGTTACAGACTTGCATTTTTGACAACTAAAATGAATATGGTTATGGCCATGTTTTACTGAACACGAACGGCAACCGGCATATTTCACAACGCCATCAATATTGATAATTTTGTGAATTACACCTTCAACCAACAACCTTTCCAATATACGATAAATTGTAACTCTATCGCAAAGTCCTTCTAGCGACTTCTGAATTTCAGAGTGGGATAACGCTACAGACGAAGAAACAATCAACCCTTGTATTCCTGTTTTAGCGGCGGTACTTCTTACTGATTTCATTGTTTTCAAATACTTTAATGCAACAAAGTTGCATTTGCAAAGATAATCATTACTTTTGCAATATTGTTCGATTAAATAATATTATTATAAAACGTGTAAAAAAATGAAAGTAGCTTACATTTTCAAGACAGATATGTCTTCCACATTTCAACTGGCAACCATGATATTGCCACAATTGGAAAAAAATATTCACGGAGCTGAAGTAATCGGAATGTTTTTTTTTGATGAAAACGTCCACGTATTAAGAAAGGGAAATTACGTTGGTGAACGGCTCAACACTTTAGCCGCTGAAAAAGGGATTTTGATTATGGCCTGTGACCAGTGTGCTATAAGACGAGACTTAGCAGAAGGCACATTTGACACTTGCGGAACAGGTAGTGTGAAACCAAAAAATATGATTGATGCAGGCCAAGTAGGCTGTTTCCCACAATTATATAAAGCACTTGGTGGTAATCTCCCAGATTTGGTCATAACCTTATAATTACATATTAATGATACCACAAACATTTAACGACTGGACAAACTGCATTGTAAACGATTGCAAAATAAATCTTACAAAGGAATTTGCCGAGCAACGATTATCGATTTATCAAAATATTGACAACGACGAAACGAAGAAATTCATTTTGCTATACGGTTCAAAACATCACTCAAATATTATCAATTGGTTCAAAAAAATTAAAAATGATTAACGTTAGTAAAATCAATAAAGCAGATGCAATAGGTATTTTAAGCTCATCAATTTGCTTGGTACATTGTGTTGCAACACCATTATTGATAGCTTTTGGTGCAGGGTTTTTAACAAATCCGTTTTTTAAATATTTATTTCTAATTATTTCTTTTGTTTCAATTTTTAAAGCGACTGAAGAGATAAAACATACCAAAATTGCTTTATTGCTGTGGGTTTCTTTTTGGGGCTTCTTGTTTTCTACCTTATTTCAAGAAAAATATTATTGGCTACACTATTCAGGATATTTTTTTGCTCTACTAATAATTATAGGACACATATTAAACATTAAAAACTGCAAAATTTGTAAGAATGGAACTGAATAAATTAAACATTAAAATACTACTTTTTTTTTACTGCTGTACTTTAACTCCTAGCTGTAGCCATACCCATCACGCCTCCACTCAAAATACAAAAAAAGGAGACCAATACTGGCAACAAGAAAACAGCATTAACTTTTTGGCTGTTGGCGATTGGGGCAGAAACGGAGAATTTCACCAAAAAAATGTAGCAAATGCAATGTCGACCGAAGCTACTAGAAACCATTCTTCTTTCGTATTAAGTATGGGAGACAATTTTTATCCTGATGGAGTTATTAGTACCACTTACCCACAATGGAATAAATCTTTTGAAGATATTTATACTGCTTACAGTCTAAATATTCCTTGGTACACCGCTTTCGGCAATCACGATTATAGGGGTAGTATTCAAGCTCAACTAGATTACAGCAAAATAAGCAGACGATGGAGAACTTCGGAACGCTTTTATAGTTTTGAAAAAATAATACCAAACTCAAAAATAAAGGCGATATTTATCGTGATTGATACTAATCCTTTTGATGAAACATTGAATAGAAACAGCCACAGCGATTTGGATAAACAGAATAAATTAGAACAATTGCAGTGGCTCGATAAAACCTTGTTTAGTACTACCGCAACTTGGAAAATTATTATTGGTCATCATCCTTTATTTACAACAGGAGTTAGACGCAATAAAATGATGGACGTGAGAAATGCATTTTTGCCAATATTTGAAAAACATAAGGTAGATTTTTATTTCGCTGGCCACGAACACGATTTACAACATCAAAAACCAATTGGGCACACCCATTATTTTGTTAGTGGTGTGGGAAGTGAAATACGTCCTGTTACTTGGGATAGTGCACAAACTAAATTTGCAATTTCAGAACACGGATTTATGAGCGTTAAACTCCATAAAGATACTATGAATTTGCAAGTTACAAATCATCTAAATAAAATCATTTAAATAAAATCATCTATAAAACCAATGTCAATAAATAATATGCCATCAACACCAACAAAAAAATTACCAGTAACCGTATTAAGCGGTTTTCTTGGAGCAGGAAAAACAACGCTACTAAACCATATTTTACACAACAAAGAAGGCTTAAAAGTAGCCGTAATTGTAAACGATATGAGTGAAGTAAATGTAGATGCAAGGCTTATAAATGAGCAAAATGTGCTTTCACGGACGGAAGAGAAATTGGTAGAAATGAGCAACGGATGTATTTGTTGCACACTTCGGGAAGATTTGATGATTGAAGTAGAAAAATTAGCCAATGAAGGACGATTTGACTACCTGCTAATTGAAAGCACAGGCATTAGTGAGCCTGTGCCAGTAGCCCAAACATTTAGTTTTGTTGACGAAGAAAAAGGCATTGACCTTTCCAAATTTAGTTACGTTGACACAATGGTTACTGTGGTAGATTGTTTCAATTTCTTTGATGATTTCGGCACAAATGAATTATTGGTTGACCGTAAGTTAACTAATATGGAAGGAGATTACCGAACTATTGTAAACTTACTAACCGACCAGATAGAATTTGCCAATGTAATTATTTTAAATAAAACGGATTTGGTAGATGCCAAAACAGTTGGCCTTTTAAAAGCAGCTATTCAAAAATTAAATCCAGATGCAAAAATTATTACATCAGATTTTAGCAAAGTAGATCCAAAAGAAATTTTAAATACAAAACTTTTTGACTTTGAAGAAGCCCAAACTTCGGCAGGTTGGCAAAAAGAATTGGAAGGTAAAACCCATACACCCGAAACAGAAGAATATGGTATTTCATCATTCGTTTTTAGAAACCCAAAACCATTTCACCCCGAACGCTTTTGGAAATATATCAATGAAGATTATCCAAATGGTGTAATGAGAGCTAAGGGTTTATTTTGGTTAGCCTCAAGACCAGATGATGCTATTAATTTTAGTCAAGCAGGTGGTTCATCACGACTCGAAAAAGCAGGTGTTTGGTGGATTAGTATGCCTTTCAATGAGCGTTTAAACTATCAATCATTTGCTGATAATCAGGAATATATTGAAAATAAATGGAACAAACAATGGGGCGACAGAATGAACGAGTTGGTATTTATTGGACAGGACATAGAAAAAGAAAAAATGATTGCCGACCTTGAAAAATGTTTACTGCAAGACAACGAACAAAAACAATTCGAAAGTAAAAATGGATTTTCCGACCCTTTCCCAAAAGACATTTAACTTAACAATGTGCCACCGATTTTAAACTAACACAATGGATACAATTTTTAGCAATAATTATTTCTTTTACAATTGAGCCTAAAGGAACACTTACACTATTTGCTTTAAATATTATCCCTGCCACTACAAAAATTATATACATGCTTATTCCTATAACTATTATGCCTTTGCTTAACATAGGTATTAAAGTAAGTCAGCTATTTATGATTTTGTTATTGTTTTATTCAAATATAATTAAGGTAGAGCATTTTAAGTGGAACTTAATTGTTTCGGGTGCAGGATTAGGAATTGCAGCTACTATTTTACTAAGAGTGTTTAATGCTGAATAATAATATTGGTAGATGGTGAACTCAATAATTAAATTTCAAAAACAAATCGTCAAAATTACCCTTGTATTATTTTTATTGAGTACTTCATTAAAAATAGCCCACCAATTAACGCATTTATTTGACAATCCTGAAAAAATACATAATCACGACGAAAATCATGATAATACAACTCATTGTAAAATATGCGATGAAATTAATGCGATAAAACATATATCAAGTTTCACGTTTTATGCTTTAATCTGCGTAGCGTTCAAGTATCTCATAATAAGAGTTACACTCAATAATAACTACACTTACCATCACCTTTTACTTCAGTCGAAAACGAGAGGCCCCCCACAAATTTTAATCGCTTTTTAAGAAATCAATATTCACTTTTATTTCTTCTACAATAGTATTTTGTAAATAATATTGTAGTATTAATATTAAGTGAGAGGTAAGTTTTATTAAAACTTTTTATTATTAAATTGTCTAATTCAGGTAAATGCTTTGATATTACTCTAGGCGTTTGCTTTAATTACAATTTGTCAAAAAATCAGATTTTCTTCTAGGCAATTTCACGAAAAATTCTATCAATATTCTAACCAAGTCGATTTATTAAAATTTCTACTTGGTTTCAAATAATAAAAAATTCACAGTTTTTAAAACGATTAACAATTCATTAAAAAATGAAAACATATTTATATAATATAAACAAATATTCAAAAAAAATTTTTATTTTAATCATCTCTTTTTTATTTACTAATTCACTTTTTTCACAAACAAGTTCAATCAATGGTACTATTAAGGGTAAGGATGGCAAGGCTTTAGTTGGAGCGGTAGTCATTTTATCGCCCCAAAATTTAACTACAATTTCAAGCAGAAAAGGAGAGTTCAATTTTCAAAACTTACCCTATGAAGTATATAATCTAACTGTTCAGTACCCAGGTCTTGAAGAATTAAACGAAAAAGTTGAAATAAATTCAGAACAGCCATATCAAATATCATTTAGTTTTATCCATAATATAAAAGATTTGGATGAGGTTATTGTTTTTGCGGAGAGAAAGCACAATCCAACAGAGTTAAATAAAATGGATGTTGAATTGAAAGATATGCCAGTTACAATTCATAGTGTTGATTTGAAAGTGCTAGAACAAAGAGGAGCAATAGATTTAGGAGATGCAATGAAAAATGTAACAGGTGTTAGAACTAGAAATACTTATGGAGGTTTTCAGCATTTTCATATCAGAGGTATGGAACAGTTTGTATTACTTATAGATGGTGTAAGAGACGAACGTCACAATATTTCGCAAAGTGCGCCTACAACAAATTTAGCTGCTGTGGAAGGAATAGATGTTTTAAAGGGGCCTTCGTCTGTTATGTTTGGGCACTCTGCTTTGGGCGGCATAATTAATATTAGAAGAAAACAACCCACTGATTATTTTAAAGGTGATTTTGCTGCAACTTACGGATCGTTTGATACAAAAAACATGTCGGTTGGCGCAGGCGGACCAATTTCTAAAAATTTAAGTTTCAGAACTGATTTAGGCACAGGTCAGTCAAGTGGTTTTAGAGGTCTCGGGTCTAAATATACAAATGGTTATTTTAGTTTAAAATATACGCCCGCAAAAAAACATACGCTTCAATTTAATATACAAGGCAATGATGATTTTTATAGCACAGATGCGGGAGTTCCTGTGTTGCAAGATGGTACTTTGGTAAATGGAATGGATGCCAAAACAAGATACAACGACCCTCAAGATTTTTTGAAAAACAAACGAATAGATTTACAATTAAAATATGTGTATAAAATAAACGATAGATTCAAGATTAGTAATATAGCATCTTATTATATAGATGACATAAATTATTTTTCAACTGAAGAACTTAGCATTAATGCAAGTAGAGATTCTTTGAAAAGATCATTCCCTTTTTATTTTAACCATCAAACAAAACCCTTTCAAAATCAATTAGAATTTAGTGGCGACTATAACATTGGAAAATTTAAAAATAAGTTTGTAATTGGTCATTCGTTAAGCATTTTAGATAGAAAAACATTTCGTGGTAACATTACTGGCCCTGGAAAAAATACTACAATATCAATTACAAATCCAGTATTAAACCAAGGCGCAATATTTATTACAGATAATAGGTATCAAGCCAGAATGGAAACTGTTAATGGTGTTTTTGCACAAAATTGGTTTGATATTTCAAAGAAATTGAAAGCTCTAGCAGCTATTAGAGTAGATATGTTTAGTGGCGAATATTACACAAACCAAACAGATGCTAATAGGAATGTTACGGTTGAAGGAACAAAAAGTAATTTGAATATTACAAATCCTACCTATCGTTTAGGTTTAGTGTACAAGCCAGTAGAGCCAATTTCTACTTATGCTTCATACTCTACTTATTTTAAACCAACTCGCACCGTTGCAGCCGATGGCAGCATGTTTGATCCCGAACAAGGTTTTCAGGCTGAAGTAGGTTTTAGGTATGAATATAAATCGCTACTATCGCTTAATATTGCTGGATTTTCATTAGCTCGAACTAATATTTTACAAAGCTTGCCTGGAGGTCAATTTAAAAATATAGGCACAGGGACTTCAAAAGGCGCAGAACTTGATATCAATGGAAATATTACAAACGAGTTTAGCATAAAACTTGGTTATACTTATGCCTTTACTAATATTGCAAATAATTCAGATAATGCTTTTGTAAATGTTAACGCAGGAAAACGCTTAAGTTTCGCCCCTAATCATTTGTTTAACTCTTGGTTGGTATATGAATTAAGTAATGGAATATTAAATGGCTTTGGTATCGGAGCAGGAGTAAATTATACCTCAGAAAATTTTACTGACCCAACTAACACTTATAAATTGCCTGCTTATTACACATTAGAGTCTGCTATGTGGTATAAATTTAATCGTTATGAGATTAGAGTAAATGGAAATAATTTAACCAATACTTTTTACTATCGTGACGCTATATTTAATAATCAGTTTTTTATGGGAGCTACACGAAATTTTTCTGCAACTTTTTTGGCTAAATTTTAATTTCATCTTTTTTAAAAATGAATTTTCTGAAAAATAAAACCTTTGTAAAGGCGGTGCTTATAACGCACCGCTACTTAGGCCTTACATTATCCTTTATGTTCTTAATTTGGTGCTTATCGGGATTTGTAATGATGTATAAAGAGTTTCCTCATATTAAGGAGCGTGAAAAAATCAATAATTTAAGTCCTATTAATTTTCAAAATGTTATTATAAATCCATATCAAGCTTGGAGAATACTACCTGATAATTTTAAATGGAAGCAATTAAAACTATATAGCCTAATAGATAAACCCGTTTATAAATTTGTAAATGAAAACGATAGTATTATGTTAGTTAATGCTTACGATGGAAGAAAAGTTGGAAACATAGATGAAAAAGGAGTAAAAGAAATTGTAAATAATTATACAAAAAGACGATATCAAATAATAAAAACTGAAGTTATTACCGGGCTTGACCAATGGATACCAAAGAGTAAATATTTACCATACCTGCCAATTTATAAAGTACATATAAACGATAAATCAGAAACTATTTTTTATGTATCAACTAAAAGTGGTGAAATAATTCAAAAACTAAATTTTATTGATAAAGTATGGGCATGGTTAGGTCCAATACCACATTGGCTTTACTTTAAAAATCTTCGTGTAAACACTAATGCATGGCGAGCAGTAGTAATAGCAATATCTTTTATAGGGGTATTAATGTGTGTTGTAGGAATTGTTTTAGGGACAATAAGAACCATTGATGCAAAAAAAAGAAGCAATAAATTAAGCCCATATAAAAAGCAATGGTTTAAATGGCATCATTACTTAGGATTTGTTTTTGGTTTATTTATTCTAACTTGGATTTTAAGTGGTTTATTTTCAATGAATCCTTTAAAATGGAGTTCGGAAGACTTTTTAGATAAAGATGAATTGGTGTCGTGGAAAGGAAATCGAAATGCAGCACCCAATGTTATAACTAACTTTAATAAACTTCAAAAGTTTGGAGAGGTTAAAGAAATAGAATTAAATAAAATTAATAACAACTATTACTGGCTAGCTAAATACAATGATTTAATAACAAAAATATTATTTATCGACGAGCTCAATACTTTGCCAAAAAATCAACTTACTTTAAATGAGTTAATGCCAAGTATTAAAAAATTGAAAGAAAAAGATTCCATAACTCAAATAACTTTATTGACAGATTACGACAATTATTACTACGATAAAAAACGCAACCTAGAATTACCTGTTTATTTAGTTAAATTTTCTGATAAATTAAAAACATGGTATTATATCAATCCCGCTAGTGCATCTGTAGTTAGAAAGAAACAAAAAGACAGCAGGTTTGAAAGATGGATTTATAATGGATTGCACAGTATGGATTTTGCTTTTATCTTTTATAAACGGCCTTTATGGGACATCGTTGTATTAATCTTATTAATAGGATGTACAATGCTAAGTTTTACGGGTTTAAAGCTCACAATAAATTCGATTAATAAATGGTATAAACGATAAATATAAGCAACATAAATATGCCGACTTAAATAGAGGAGGTAAGTTAGTTGTAGTTCATTGTAGAAATTAAGCAACGTTATTTATCTTACTAATTCAAAATCAATTATTTATGACTTTCATTAGGCATAGGTAAATTTTTAAGAAATAAGAAAAGAACATGTAAAACATGCTTATGTGCTCATAAACATATAAACTAAACTTATAAGTAGCAATACTAATAAATACAAATAGGTTACTGATACAATTCGCAACAAGCGTCTTTTATAAAAAGTTAGCTATTGATATTTTAACGCCGCCGTGGTTCGTTTCCTCACGACCCACTTTCTCACCTCTGTAGTTCGTGTGTTCACTAAATACTATTTGTTTTATAAAAAATTAGTTTACAGGGATCTAATATTGCTTTAGGTAAGCGGTTGAGGAAAAAGGCCTCTTTTATGTAAAACCGCTTTAAGGTAAGTTGGGATAATGTAGCGCAAATTTCTAATATAAAGCCCCCATTTTAATAAATCGTCAATGGTATTCTTTGAGTTTTGCTAGTCGTTTTTGCGGATGGTCCTAATTTCTAACGATTTCCAATTACCACTAATCAAATCATATTCATACTATATGTTCTTCATACCCTTTTTTTTGCTAAAATTACCGAAACTTCGATACCATTCATCGTATGTGGTTACTCGAATCTTTTATGTTTATCTCCGAAAAATGTGTTCGTAAGCTGTCATTTTCCGCCAAATGAACCTGTTTATTGATTTTGAGTTTGATTACCACTTTCATAAAATCAACCGCTTTGGGCGTAAATTTTTATGAAGTGCCTCTTTGCTCATCTTTATACCAAAATGCTTCTGCAAATCTTCAGTATAATCGGGTAAACTGGTATTTACCTGAGCATAATAGGAAAACATTAGGGCGTTTAAAAAACTTGCACCCGTAAGTTTTCTGCACCGCAATACGAACCCTATTTTCTTGGTCAAATCATTTAAAGTGTTGGGACAAAATTCATTATCAATAGTTGCGATAATTGATTTAGAGTGTTGTTTAACAAATAGTTGCTGGTTAAATTTTAATTTAATTTTCTTGTTTTCTAACTTTTTTTTAGGTGCCTTTATAGAGTTGAGCTAGACACCAAAAAATAAAAAAATTGCTTTTTCAGGAGAGAAATTAAAAAATAATGATACCCCCGTAAAGGGGTAATTACGTCCAGTTATCAATTCTATTTTCAACTTATTGAAAATAAATCAATTGGTTGCTAAGTTAACAACTATGGTGAGTACACGCAGCAAGGCGAATACACGCACCAAGGCGGGGATTTTTTCTATCTCCTTTTTTTTGGGGTAGGGTTTTGAGATTAGATTTCTACAAGAGGATATTGAGAAAAACTGAACATCGCTCAATTTAACGGTCCGCTAATTAGCTTTCAATTCTCTTTTCTGTTTCAGCAAGGTGTAGCCTATCAAAATACCGGCGGCTAAAAGAAAATAAACACCATCATCAAGAGGCACAGGAATATCCGGATTGCAATCTGGCAAATCAGGATTAGGGTTCAAAGGGTCGCTACAATTTGGGGCTGCAAAGCTTACAGATGATAAAAAAAACATCCCCACAATAAAAATTACCTCGTATATACTTTTTCTCACGCCAAAAAAAACATTCATTATTTTTTAATAAACTTACTTACCCCTAACAAAGCGCCATCATCTCCTCTAATCTCAACCATATAAGCACCTAAAGTTAGGTTAGAAACATCAACGCTTATTTGCCTGCCTTTGTTAAAACTAGTTTGTTTAAATAATTTACCATTCAAATCTGCAATGTTTATATGAACCTCACCATTATAATTTGCAATTGTTGAAATATTAATTTTATCAGAAGTAGGGTTTGGATAAACAGAAAATACCTCTTTGTTACTGTTTAAATCGAAACTTAAATATTTTATCTCCGAATAAGTAAACTTTCCGTCACTGTACAACTCTTTCAATCGGTAAAAATTATTTCCTAACAAAGGGCTGTTATCATCAAAGCTGTAATTATTTACCACCAGCTGATTTCCCTTTGGGTCTACAAAACCAATTTTAACAAAACTTTGAGTTACATCACTTGTCCTTTCCACCTCAAAACCTTTATTCTCCACCTCTTGCTCGGTATTCCAAGTTAAAACCACCCCTGTATTGCCTTTCTTTGCGTTAAAGTTTGTCAGTTTTAATGGAAACGTTTGCGGTAAGTTTAACAAAACCTTAAATCTATTATCGCCAAAACTTGCAGCATCCGTAATATTCACATTAAAATTATATACATCACCTTGGTTTACTTCCGTCAGGGTGTTTAGGTAACGATCTTCTAACCATAACACTTTGCTTCCGCCCAAATTAAGTTGTGTAAACGTTAAGTCCATATCGCCAGACCGCCTTGCACTCACGCTAAGTTTTAAATTGTCAACGGCATCAACATCAGGCATCAAATTAATAGCCATTGGTTTATTGTCTGAGGACAAGGTTGCCATACTAACATCAAATCCAGGGAAATACCTTGAGTCGTCCTGATTTGCTTCCTCCGCAAACCGGCTGTTAAAAACAACAACGGTTTCTTCTTTAAAGTTGGCATTACTAAGTTTTATACGCATTACCTTGGCTAAGCTTGAAGCAACATTTACCCTAAGCACTTTACCCGTAGCTAAGGTAGTTTTGGGAGCATCCATTATTTTATTGACTAACACAGGCCGATTGGGCAGTGCCAATAGCCTTGCAGGTGCATTAACCAAGTTTTTTTGATTTTCTCTAAAACGTAATGTACCCCCGCTACTACTTGCTGCCTGCACATAAAAACCTTGCCCAGGTTGTATATAGTTTGAACCGCCATTAGCAGAAACATCTCCAACAGCGTTATAAGTAGCGTTTGCTTTTCCGCCGGTAACTACCGTAATGGTACTGCCCATGTTTGTGGAAGCTGTTCTAACGGCATCCCAGTCTATGGTTGCAGGGTACGGATTGCCCGCTAAATAAAAACCATCAAAATCATCACCGTGTGTGGTATAACCAACGGCAACATCAATATTTCCTTTATTAATAGGGCCATTGTAGGTAACTAAAAGATCTTCTGCCTCAGGAAAAGGCGTTCTCAACTTGCCTGGTGTAGCGTAAATTCCCGTTCTGTTACCTCTAAAAAAAGCTAAAAAACCTGTACCAGCACTGGTACTTGTGGTTATAGTTGGTACAGGCGTAAAAGAACTTACAGATGGTAATGCGGACTCGTTATAGAAGTTGAGCGTTACGGGGTTAAACGTTGGCACTGGCCCAGGGCCAGCATCAAAGCCATTTGCCGTACCGCCAGGCCCGGTAATAATCATAAACTCTTTTAATTGAGCAAAAGTTCCTGCACCTACAACTGCTGCGTCATTAATAGGCGACGACATGGATTTAGTGCCTCTTAGAGCGCCGCTAGGCACTCCATACAGGTAAGATTGCACCCTTACATTTCCGGTAATATCTGCACTACCTGTAAGTTCGGCAACGTTGGCGTTATTTGTTGCGTTTGCTAGAAGGGTAAGGTTACCATTCGCATTTAGCGAGGCTGAATTATTTACCGTTAAATTATTGCTTACCGTTGCATTGCCAGTTATGGTTTTAACGCCCGATGCACTACAACTTAAATTGTTAAAATCAAAAGTTGGTATATCTTGTGCACCCGTACCATTAAAGTTGATGGTTGAGCCGGTTGTGTTGTATGAAGCCGGTGTGCCAGGAATAAAAGCACCTGCAATGTTTACTGCCGAACTTAAAATACGATTGCCACCTGTACCGTTTAAGTTATTATAATTGCCATTGACTATGGTTTGCGCAGAAACCGAGTTATAAGACACTGTTCCTCCCCAAGTTTTATTAGCTTGCAGTGGAGTTGCTGTAGTGTTTTGCGTAAACAATGTACCTGCACCAACAAAGGCAACCGCTGGGGGCGTGTTTAAAAGACTAGTTCCTAAATCCAACGAACCCGAGGTTATGTTTAATATACCATTAACCGTAAGAGGACCGTTCCTTAAAGTAACAGCAGCGCTGTTGTTAATGGTTAAATTATTTACGGAGGCCGGTAAACCTGTACCTGTGTTTTGGGTAACGCCATTGTAGATAAAGTTGGCGCCCGTAGCGTAAGTTCTTGTGCCAGTTACTTGAACAGCGCCTAAAGTACCGGTTGAAGCTATACCTGCACTTTCAGCAGTAATAAGCGTTGCACCAGCGTTTAGGGTAAAACTTCCACTACTACCATCTATAATAGAAGTACCCATATCTAATATACTATTAGCAGATAGGACAACATTAATTTGTCCACCAAAGGTTCCTCCACTTTTTAAATAAGTACTGGTATTTGGGCCAACAAAAGTAATTGACCCAATGCTTGATCCTGTTCCTTTTTGCAAAGATCCACCATACATATTAAAATCACCAGAAACATTTAGGTTACCTAAAATGCTAGGAGTGTTATTATTAATTAAATTTACAATTCCACCAGATTGATTGTAATTAAATATATTAAAATTTGAAGTGGTGGTTGAAATTTGTAAAGTTCCACTACCTGTATTAACTACATTAAATATATTTCTTACGGTTGCTGTAGTTATGTTTAAGGATGGACCAATAGTTACACTTTGATTAGGGCAATTCCAAGTTAGGTTAAAGAAACTTTGATTAACCCCAGCCATATTACCTGTTGCGCTAGTAAAACCAGTTATTTCACAATTAGATCCATCATTCCATGTTGATGTTGGTATGATACCTAAAGTTGTGCTAAATGCATGTATATAAAGTGAATTATCTTGAAATTGGATGGCTCCTGCTCCGTTTATTGTACCTAAGTTACGTAATGTGCCAAAAATACTGAGGTCTATTGGTGCAGTTCCATTAGCTATCGTAAGCGTGGAACCTGCATTTACGTTTATTGTTGCTCCTGCTTCAATTGACATATCATCCACACTAAATGACCCGTTAACCGAAACCTCATGCGTATCTCTAATCAAAATACCTGAGGAAGAAGCGTTTGGTATTCTGGTAGAAGGAATCCAAGATGATTGATCTACAGAGCTTTCCCAAACAGAGCCATCATTGAAGTTTCCTGAACTTGAAGATCTAAAATAATCCGTAACGTTGCTTGGAGAAGTAGGATCGCCTACTGTAACAGTAGTATTAAAATTAGTAACTAAATCTGTGGCCGTTATATCTTGATTTCCGGTAGTACGTAAATTAATTACAAAAGTTCTAGTCCCATTTATCAAGGGAGCATTAATTGGTAAAGTAGCAGGGAAAGGGTCATTTGAACTAATATTTATAGTATTGGTCACGGTTGTTACAAGATTAAAAAAATCATCAACCGCCCTTATTGTGATAGTCATGTTGTTACCTCTGTTCGGTATAACTCGGTTACCTATCTTCCCTGTTACAGTCCCTGGCGCTGCCGTTTCTCCCGGTAACAACAGTTGTAATCTAGTATATGCACCAACTTCAACAGATACCGTTGGGCTGGTGTTTGCAGTTTTAGCCCCGTCTGTAAAGTTTGTTGCGGTTATCGTTCTACCTCCCGCTGTTGGTAAGGTAATATTGAAAGTTACTGTTCCGCCTGCCAAACCTGTATTGGCTGGCATTGTTGCGTTCACATCTGTTGATGTTAACCTAACCACATCTGCAGGGGCTGTTGTAATAACCTCCCAATTTGCATTCACCGCATTTACTG